>Ga0082212_10004334_pt1 | contig 19695 bp, 16 predicted proteins | sample TergutNt197P3_FD_71548 | JGI IMG/M metagenome (GOLD analysis project Ga0082212, IMG submission 71548) | Neocapritermes taracua P3 segment gut microbial communities from Petit-Saut dam, French Guiana - Nt197 P3 | ecosystem: Host-associated > Arthropoda: Insects > Digestive system > Gut ... | reverse complement strand
CCAGGCCCTACTGGAGTTTGAGGGCGAACACGATAGCGCGGGCTGGTTCGTGAGTTGGCAACCCGATATTTTGGTACCCGATCTAGTCATTGGGGAGCGGCTGACCGTGAGCCGCGTGCCCGCTCCGCGTTCGGCGATTTTCGATGGCGCTGGTGAGAAGCTGGTAATGGAACGCCCGGTGTGGCGGATCGGGATAGACAAAACCTTCATCCCCGCCGAGGAATGGGAGCAGGGCGCACGCGAATTAGTCGCGCTAATCGGCAGCGTGGGATATCAGTTCGATGCCGACGCGTATGCCGCACGCGTGGCCGCCGCCGGGGAACGGGCCTTTGTGGAATTAATCACACTTCGCCAAGAGAACTCGCCCGTAACTCGCTCGGAAGTGGAACACGTACCCGGCGCCCGCGCCCTGGATGAAACGCGGGAACTGGCACCCACTGCGGCATTTGCGAGGGCCATTCTGGGAACTGCGGGCGAGGCCACCGCCGAGATCATTGAGGCCTCCGGCGGTCGGATCCAGCCCGGGGACACCACCGGCCTTTCCGGGTTACAACGAACCTACAATGACCAGCTTGCCGGGCAGCCAGGTATAACGGTCAAGGCATTCAACTCGTACACCGATTCCACGCGGGAGTTGCTTCGGCTGGATCCCCTGTGGGGAACCCCGCTGGATACTACTTTCAACGTTCCCTACCAACTGCTCGCGGAGCAGGTTCTGAGTAATGTGGGGCCCGCGAGCGCCATTGTGGCCATTCAGCCGTCCACCGGTGAGGTTCTCGTGGCGGCCAATGGTCCGGGGGCCGCGGGCCAGAACCTCGCCATGCTGGGGCAATATGCCCCTGGCTCCACTTTCAAGATTGTGGATGCCCTCGCGCTGCGGCGCGCTGGGTTCACACCACAAACCCCCGTTCCGTGTACCGAATCCATAGAAGTGGATGGCCGAGTATTCCGGAATGTGCCAGGTTACCCGACTGAGGCCCTGGGGCAGGTACCCTTCCGCACCGCATTTGCGCACTCCTGCAATACGGCTTTCATCGCCCAAGCCCCCACGATTCCCGCGCCCGCACTGGCGCAAGCCGGTGCTGACCTCGGGTTCGGGGTCATGTCCCCGGTCGGAGTCGGCACGTTCTTCGGGTCTATTCCGGGCGAGGCCTCCGGTACGGAACACGCGGCAAACCTATTGGGGCAGGGCACCGTGGCGGCATCACCTTTCACGATGGCCCGGGTAGCGGCCTCCGTGGCGGCTGGACATCGGGTTGATCCGGTGTTGGTCTACCCCGCTGAACCCGTGATAGTGGAGGAACCGCCATCGTCGTTCACGCCGGAGGAAGCAGAGTTTCTGATCGAGCTCATGGCCGCCGTGGTCGCGGACGGTTCAGCGCAACTGCTGCACGACATCCCCGGGATTCGCGGGGCGAAAACCGGAACCGCCCAGTTCGGCGATGGCAACCAGAATCACACTTGGATGGTCGCCATCATTGATACCCGCGATCCGGCCACTGGGAGCGGGATTGACTTGGCCGTGGCCGTGTTCGTAGAGGAGGGCGAGTTCGGAGCCACCACCTCCGGCCCCCTAATGCGCGAGTTCCTAGCCGGTGTCACCGCCGGTAGTTGAACCAGACGCCGATGGCGCCCCCGAGTAATTGGGCGCAGTGCGGTCCGGCGAGGAATCGCCGGATGTCGAATCCACCGGTGGTGATTCCGCGAGTGTATTGATTTCTGACGCGATGGGGGCCATCGCGGTGGTAATCGATACACTCGGCGAGATGGTCCTTGAGGCGATATGGACCTTAGGCGACGGCGCCCTTAGGCGGCTGGCACCAGGTTCCAGAACACGGCCGTGTTGGCCACTGAGATCAAAGTGAACAGAATGGTGTTGGTGAATGCGGCGAGCCAGATGTTGTTGGTGCGGTCGTACAGTGCGCGGGCGAACACGCCAGCGAGGGCCAGCACCGGAATGAGCCCGAACAGCAGAATCGCGTTGAGGGACATGGTCGGATACCACGCCACGCCCGTCTGGAACAGCAGGCCGTACTGGATCGCAACCCAAATCAGGATACCCAGAATGTTCTGAAGTGCGGCCCACACGTATCCGCCGCGCCGCCCGCGCATGTTGGCATTCAGCGCGATGGTGTTGATGAAGTAGAACACTAGGAAGAACGGCATATATCGCACGGCCGCAATTCCCACCTCAGAGGTGAAGGTCGGCACTGCGAATACCCAGAGTCGGCCATCCATGTTGAAGATCCGCTCGACCAGGAACATCAACCCGTAGGCGATTGCCACGCCAATCACGGCCACCACCAGGCTGGCGATGATGGGGAGCACTCCGGCGCCCAGTCCATAGTTCGCGGCTCGTGCGCCGTAACGTCCAACCATGAGGTACATGATCGTGATGAGAATCCCGGTGATCCCAGCGGAGATGAGAGCCCAGAAAGCAATCACATTGATGGTCGGGGCAGAGAGGAAGGGGCTGAGCTGCAAGAAAGTGTCGGCCCGGAGCACCACAAACGCACTCAGCGCCGCGAGTAGGGCGATCAAGAATCCGCCCCACGCCATCGGGTTGCCACCGACGCGTGCGGTTAATGCTCCCTCATTGTCCGGTACCACGGTGGTCATCAGATCCCCGGTGGCCGGGTTGGCGAAAGCCGCTGCGTCATCGTCGGAACTGACCAGACCCGGAGCGCCACCATCGGCGGCGAACCCGGCGTCATCGTCGAAATGCTCGCCGCCGACATTCATGCCATTGTCAATGACACTCGCGCCCCCAGTGGTTTGGCGACCCCAAACGAGCGCGAGTATCGCGGCTGCCAGACCGAGCGCGGCAAGAATTCCGAAAAAGGTCTGCAGCAGACCAAGCCCCGTATCGCGCCGCTCCATCAAAGTTGGGATTAGGAATGCGGGCAGTCCGATACCCAAGATCAGCGCGAGCCACCAAGCGCCGTAGTACCAGGGGCGTCGGATCATTGGCACTGGGTCGGCGGGCGGTGTCACCGCGCGGGACAGCAAAGGCACGCGGAGCAGCAGAGTCATCAGCGGTGGGAGCAGCAGGAAGAACCCGGCCAAAATGAACACGTTGAACAGCACCTTGAACTGCCAGATCTGGCCGGTGACCTCAGCAGCGCCGGGGTTGGGGAGGGCCCATTCGAAGAAGTCGATCACGTAGCCCACGCTGGTGGCCGAGAAGTGGTTCCAGGGGTGGATTTCGGCGGGCGTGTAGGCGATCCGTTGGCCGTTCACCGAGGGGCGCACCATGGCGCCGCCCAGGTAGAACGGTCCGGAGGCCACTGTGTAAACGGTCTCAGGTTCCGGGTTGGTGGTGCCCAAGAACGCTTGCCCGGCCGGCGTTTCCGTCCACAGGGACTGGATTACCGAACCGCCGTGTACGCCAACCAGTTCTAGATCGTTGAAGAAGAACTCGTCATACTGCCCGGCGATGAACCCCATGGAGCGGGGGCCCATGGCGGCCATGAGTTCGTCTTGAGGTGCGACGGCGCCTGCGTGGAGGAAGTCCGCTCCCACGGATAGCCCGGCCTCGATGATGCGGGTGCCGGTTTGGAGGAACCGGATCTCGTCGAAGTAAATGGCCAGCGTGGAGGAGAAACCGCCCATGGAGTGCCCGGTCACGCCGATTCGGCCGTTGCCGTCGGCATCGCGCGCGATGAATGGTTGTTCATACAGCCACTGCGCGGCATCCCATTGGGAGTGGATCCAGAACGTGCCGAACTGGCCTCCCACCGGGATATCGGCGTCCCAACGCGAGGCGCCGTGGTCATACATGGACAGCGCGAGCACCACATACCCGCGGCGCGACAACTCGATGGCGTTGAGGTCTTGCATCTCCCGGCTATTGAGGTAGCCGTGTGTCATGACGATGCCGGGCGCATGGTGCGTTTCGTTCACATTCCGTGGCATGTAGAGCAGCGCCGAAATGGTGCCACGCTCGGTTTCAAATGTGATGTCCTCAATGCGCACCCGGTAGAAACTGGTGTGGAAGAGCTGCCCGAGAATGCCGCCGAGCAGCATCAGGGCGAGCCCCACGAACAGCCACCGGTAGGGCCGGATCTTTTTCAGAACGCTGACGGGCTCCACTTCCTCGTACACCACGCCCGAGGGCTCTTCAGCGAACACCACCTGGGGTTCGCGTCCGTAGTATGCGTCCGCTGCAAATCTGTCTGTCATGATGAGGTGCCCTCGAATCGCCGATGACCTGGGAAAACTGTTGGCGCGAGCCAAGGAGAGTGCTGACTAAAGCGCTCTCCGTGCGCCGCGGATTATCGCGGCGCTAACGAATACTACGACGGAGACTGGTGATTTGTAAAAAATCAGCAGTCTCCTAGCAACTAACCATGCCGTTACTTAAGGCAAGGTGTCGCGATATGCACGATGACGGACGCTCGCCGCCTTCCAAACCCAACCCTCGCAAGCAAAAAGTGCCGCACCCGATCTGGATGCGGCACCTTTTAGTTAGGGCGTTTTGCTACTTGGCCATCTCTGCTGCGAGTTTCTTCTCATGTGCGGCCAGGGCGGCGCCGTAGAGCTTCTCGTGGCGCTCTTTGGCGAGTTCCTGGACGTGCTTGAGGTGGGACTCCAGGGCGGCACCATGGAGTTCGGTGTGCTCTTTCTCAACCTTGGCAATGTGCGACTTCAGCGCGGCGCCATGCAGCTCATGGGCTTCCGCGATCTTCCGCATGTACTCCAGGTGCGACGCAAGGGCGGCACCGTGCAGCTTGCCACCATGCTCATCAGCGAGTTTCTGGACATACGCCAGGTGGGAGGCCAAGGCGGCTCCGTGTAGTTCTTTCTCAGCCATAGATTTCTCCTTGTATGTTTTGACCAAAGTGGTTGCCGGTTCGACATCGTGCCGTAACCCGCGAGTCAGCTTAGCGAACGCTCGCCATCACGGACTGGTAACGCGCCCACCTGGCCAAGTAAAAGCTAGGAGCCTGATGATTAATCAGGCTCCGACCGTGTCGCAGCGAAGCAAGACGCGGCAAATAGCATCTAGGAGACGGTGATTACGTGAATAATCAGCAGTCTCCTAGAGGTCCGCCATGTTGCCGCTCAGGTACTCGGCGTACGCGGGCAGATCCAACTGCCCAGACCCGGAAACGCCGATCAGGATGACGGGCGACTCCCCCGCCTCCGTGGCCGTACGGGCCTGGCGGATCGCCCCCGCAATCGCGTGGTTGGACTCCGACGCCGGAACAATCCCCTCGGCTCGCGCGAACATCACGCCCGCCTGGAATGACTCCAACTGCCCGATGGCGATCGCATCCATCAAGCCCTGGTTCTTCACGAAGGAAACCAGCGGCGACATGCCGTGATAGCGCAGGCCACCCGCGTGTACGGGATCGGGTACAAAATCATGGCCCAGCGTGTACATCTTCAGCAGCGGAGTGCTGCCGGAGGTGTCGCCAAAGTCATAATCATATCGGCCCTTGGTGAGCGACGGCGCGGCCACGGGCTCACAGGCCACTACCTTCGCGTGCTGCCGCCCTTCCAGGTTCTCGCGGATGATCGGGAACGACAACCCCGCGAGGTTTGACCCTCCGCCAGCGCAACCGAACACGTAGTCAATAACGGGCTCCTCGAACATCTCCAGTTGCTTGAGCGCCTCTTGCCCAATGATGGTTTGGTGGAGCACCACGTGATTCAGCACCGAGCCGAGCGAATACGAGGCATCGGGATCGGATGCTGCTGCCTCAATGGCCTCGGCAATCGCCATGCCCAATGAACCGGTGGTGTCCGGGAACCGCTCCCGCAGCGCGCGGCCAGCGGCGGTTAACTCGGACGGCGACGAATGACAGGTGGCCCCGAAAGTCTCCATCAGAACGTGGCGGTACGGCTTGCCTTCATAGGAGGAACGAACCTGCCAGATCTCACATTCCTGGCCGTACATCTGCGTGGCGAACGCGAGTGCGCTCCCCCACTGCCCGGCGCCGGTCTCGGTAGTAAGCCTCATCCGGCCAGCAATCTTGTTGTAGTACGCCTGCGGAACAGCGGAGTTGGTCTTGTGGGACCCGACCGGCGAGGCGCCCTCGTACTTGAAGTAGATGCGCGCTTTGGTGCCGAGCGCCTCCTCGAGACGACGAGCCCGTTGCAGGGGCGATGGCCTCCACAACTTATACACGTCGCGCACGGGCTCCGGGATTTCAATCCAGCGGTTCTTGGTGAGCTCCTGGTCAATCAGGCCAGGCGGGAACAGAACGGAGAGGTCGGCAGCCGTAATTGGCTCGCGGGTACCGGGATGCAGGTGGGGCGGTGGCGGGGTCGGCAGATCGGCCACCAGGTTGTACCAATGGGTGGGGATTTCGGATTCGGGGAGCAAGGCTTTGGTAAATTGCGCACTCATTTGCTTAACCTTAAAGTAACGAATTCCAGAAATGCCCGCTAGTCTCAGTATGCGTGAAAAGACGCCATCACTACCGTAGGGTTCACCTGTGATTGGCGAGACGGACGGGTTTGGCGATTTTGAATTTGAGCGCCGATTTTGGGCGCGGAAAATCCCTGACGTGCTGCGCGAATCCCCAGTTTTGATCATCCAGAATTACTTTCTCGCGGACAACTCCGGCGTACCGGCCGCCTTGAGCAATCAAATAACTGCCAGCCTTGGCGCGGGTGGCGGCTACGCGATCCGGGTGCGCTGCCAGATTTCGGATTTCGACGACGACGCCGCGTCCGCCATCGTCGAGTCCAATACCTCGGCGCTTGATCTTCTCTCCGAATACCGTGGCAAAGTCGATTTCGCGGCTATCACCGTGAAGGGTCCGGCCGCCGGGGGGACCAGGTATGAGCGCGAAGCAGAGTTGGACCCGGGCGTGGCGGTGGAGTTGGTGCTCCGGGGCGCCGCGCTGTTTGCGAAGTTCCGCTATTCTTTCTGGCTCGGGCAAGACGGCTGGGTAATTGATGAGTTCCTGGGCGCTAACGCTCCGTTGATCATTGCCGAGGTGGAGCGCTCCGGACCGGTGACCGACCTGCAAATCCCCAAGTTCTGCTACACCGAGATCACCGACGATCACCGATTCGCTAACGATTCCCTAGCCCTCAACCCGTACCGCAACTGGCAGCGCGCCTTCGAGCGCGAATTGGCCAGGCTCGGTCCGATATTCCGGGAAGATTTCGGGGCGAACCAATAAGGGTCCGCTAGGATTAGCCTTGTGACCAACGACGGTAACGGCAGCACCATGACCACCTTTTCCGGGCATCGGTTTGTGCCCACCCAGAATCCCCCGGATATGGCCAAGGTGGAAATTGAGGATATCGCGCACGGGTTGTCGCTCTTGTGCCGTGGTTCTGGCCAACTACGGTATTTCTACTCCGTTGGGTTGCATTGTCTGAACTGTGAGGTTGAGGCCGAGGCGCGGGGTTATTCGACTCGACTGCGCCTGGCCTGTTTGCTGCACGATGCCTCGGAGGCCTACCTATCCGATATCATCACCCCGGTCAAGGATCACCTGCCGGATTACCTGCAACTGGAGGATCGCCTGCAATCCGCGATTTACGTGAAATATCTGGGGTCGGATCTCACCGCTGACGAGTTCGCCATGATTGACGACATTGACAAAGCCATGCTCACCCCGGAACTCACGCTGCGGGCGCTAACGGCCAAACCGTACCGCTCCGCAAGCAAGCTGCATTCCACGCCCGACCTGGCCGAACACCGATTTGGTTACGTCGAGCAGGCGTACCTAAAGAAGTTCCAGGAACTAACGGCAAATCGAATGTAGTCAAAAGTGCCCTATTCGCTCGCATTGGGGCTCTTTTGATTACGCTCGATCGGGCTCTACCGGGAAGTTGCCAGCGTTAGGCCCCCGGTCATGACCAACAGTGCGCCCATCACCGCCAGAAGCGGAGCCGTCCAGCCCCCAGTTGAGCTGGCGGCCCAGCCCAACAACGTGGGCGCGGCGGCGGCCCCGATATAACCGACCGTCAGAACCGCTGAGGTGATTCGCCGGGCGACCTCAACACTGGCAGCGCGGCGCACAATCAGGGTGAACAAGGCCGTGAAGTTACCGCCCTGCGCGATCCCCGCGAGGCTGATCCACAACCACGCAAGCTCCGGTGCGAGCAGTAAACCAAGCGGCATGGTGAGCCACGAGACTGACATGATCACTGCAACCGCCCGGGCCGATAACCCGCGATGCAGCAGGAACGGCACCCCCAAAGCCCCGGCGATTGCCATGAACTGGAACGGTGAGGCCAGGTTGCCAGCCGCTACGGCCGTGGTGCCAAGCAAGGTTTGCAGCACCTCCGGCAACCACGCAGTCATCGCGAAGTACGAACCAGATTGGGCAATGAAGCAGACACACAATAGAACTGTGATCCGGGTTGCGGTACGCCCTGACCACTTGGGCGGTGCGTCGGCATCGGCTGAACCTGGCGGGTTTACCTGCGGAATTGCTCCGGTTACGACGTCGGGCTCAATGCGGTCGGGTGCGACATCGTCGTCGATAAATCTCCGATTGCGATAACCAGGCAGGAAAATCGCGAGCCAGACGATCCCCGCGACCACGGCGAGTATCGACCATGAGGCCAAGGCGAGGCGCCACCCGATGAGGATCGCCAGCGGCGCCGTGAGCAGGGTCGCGAACGTGGAACCGACATTCATCAGTGCTGAGTAGCCGCCGGTGACTGATGCGCTGCGCTCGTAGAAGTCGCGCGCTATCAAAACTGGGATCCCGACGTTACCGATGGTGATCGACGCGCCTATAATCACCGTCCCCGCCAGCAGAAACACCACGCCGCCGCTGCTGCGAACCGCCTGCCCGACGATTACCCCCAGCAGCGACACCAGAATTGCGCGGTTCAACCCGATGCGCCCTATCAGGAACGACGACGGCGGGGTAAACAGCGCGAAACACAGTACCGGGAGGGAGGTCAACAGCCCGGCGGCAGCGGCGGACAGGTCCAACTGCGCGGATATCTCGCCCAAAACCGGAGCCACCGCGGTAATCGCGGTGCGCATGTTGAGCGAGACCAGCAGTAGCGCCAGCAACAGAACAACCGGCGATACGGGTTTGGCGGACTGGACGGAAACAGACATAGCCAGTACAGCCTACTTTCGCGTGCCTAGATTCGGAGACGAAGCCTGTGCTGCGCGTAGTCGCAGTTCGCAGAATGACGGGTGGGTGCACAGAATCCCAGCGGGCGAGATTCCGCGTCGGGGCCTGTACTGAGCGTGGTCACGGCACACGGAATGACGGGCTAGCTAGTGCGGATCTCCAGGCCGTCCTCGGCGGCGCCAAATGCGGAGCCCGCGGGCCGGTCCACAATCACGGTGGCGCCCTCGGGAATATCACCGGCCAGCAACCGCTTGGCGAGCCGGTCACCGATTTCGCGCTGTACGAGCCGCCGCAAGGGCCGAGCGCCGTACGCCGGGTCGAACCCTTGTGAGGCCAGCCATTCGCGGGCGGCCTGCGTGACCTCTAAAGTGATGCGCCGGTCCACCAAGCGCATTGCGAACGCCGCTACCTGGAGGTCCACAATCTCACCCAAGTCGCCCAGCGAGAGGGGCTCAAACATCACAATGTCATCCAGTCGGTTCAGGAACTCCGGCTTGAATGCCGCCCGCACGGCCGCCATTACGGACTCGCGTTTCTGCTCCTCGGTCAGCGTGGGATTCACCAGATACTGGGAACCCAAGTTGGACGTGAGCACCAAAATGACATTCCGGAAATCCACCACTCGGCCTTGGCCGTCGGTGAGGCGTCCGTCGTCGAGCACCTGGAGCAAGATGTTGAACACGTCCGGGTGGGCTTTTTCGACCTCATCCAGTAGCACTACGGAGTAGGGACGACGACGCACGGCTTCGGTGAGTTGGCCGCCCTCCTCATACCCGACGTAACCGGGCGGGGCTCCGACCAACCGGGCCACGGAGTGTTTTTCGCCGTATTCGGACATGTCGATGCGCACCATGGCGCGTTCGTCGTCGAACAAGAAGTCCGCGAGCGCCTTGGCCAACTCGGTTTTGCCGACGCCGGTAGGCCCGAGGAACAAGAATGATCCAGTGGGGCGGTTCGGGTCGGAAACCCCGGCCCGGGCGCGGCGCACGGCGTCGGACACCGCTGTTACGGCGTCTTGCTGTCCGATCAGGCGCGCCCCGATCACGCCTTCCATGTTAAGCAGTTTCTCCGATTCGCCCTGTAGCATCCGGCCAGCGGGAACGCCGGTCCAGGCGGAGACCACAGCCGCGATTTGGTCGGCTCCCACCTTGTCGGCGATCATCGGACCCACAAACTCCTCCGTGCCATCAGCGCTGGTAACGGACGCGGTCTCGGAGGCGAGTTCTTCGGCTTCGGCGGCTTGGAGCTCGGATTCCAGAGCGGGGATTTCGCCATAGTTAATTCGGGCGGCGGCTTCCAGGTCGCCCTCGCGCAGGGCGCGTTCGGCGTCGGTCCGCTTCTGGTCCAACTCGGCGCGCAAATCGCCGACCCGGTTGTGGCCCGCCTTCTCGGCCTCCCAGCGAGCGGTGAGGGCCGTGAGCCGTTCGCGTTTGTCGGCGAGTTCTTTGCGGAGGCCCGCGAGCCGTGCCTTGGAACCCTCATCGGTGGACTCCGAGAGCACCACCTCCTCCATCTCCAGCCGCGTGACCTGGCGTTGCAGCTCGTCAATTTCTACCGGCGAGGAGTCCAACTCCATCCGCAACCGCGAGGCCGCCTCGTCCACCAAGTCAATGGCCTTGTCGGGTAGTTGCCGCCCGCTGATATATCTGTCTGACAAAGTTGCGGCGGCTACCAGCGCGGAATCGGAAATGGTGATTTTGTGGTGCGCCTCGTAGCGTTCCTTTAGACCCCGCAGGATGGCGATCGTATCCGCAACCGAAGGCTCCCCCACGTAAACCTGCTGGAATCTGCGCTCTAGCGCTGGGTCTTTCTCTATGCGTTCGCGGTACTCGTCCAGCGTCGTCGCGCCAATGAGCCGCAACTCACCGCGAGCCAGCATTGGTTTCAGCATGTTTCCGGCGTCCATGGAGCTGTCGCCGCCACCGCCCGCGCCTACCACGGTGTGCAACTCGTCAATGAACGTGATTACCTCGCCATCGGACGCCTCGATTTCCTGGAGTACGGCCTTGAGGCGCTCCTCGAACTCACCCCGGTATTTGGCTCCCGCCACCATCGCGGGCAGGTCGAGCGCGATGAGCCGCTTGTTCTTCAATGAATCCGGCACGTCACCGGCGACAATGCGCTGCGCGAGGCCTTCGACGACGGCGGTTTTCCCAACCCCAGGTTCACCTATTAATACGGGGTTATTCTTGGTCCGGCGGGAGAGCACTTGGATGACCCGTCGGATCTCCGCATCCCGGCCAATTACCGGGTCGAGTTTGCCGCTCCGGGCACGTTCGGTCAGGTCGGTGCCGTACTGCTCCAGGGCTTGGAACGTGCCCTCGGGGTTCGCCGTCGTCACCTTGGCTCCTGCCCGAAGCGTGGAGAGTGCCGCGCGTAGAGCGTCCGGGGTGGCCCCGGCGTTTTTGAGTATCTGCGCGGCCTTGCCACTACCCTCCGCGATACCGAGCAGCAGGCATTCCGTGGAAACGTAATCATCGCCAAAAGCCCGGGCCTCTTTCGCCGCCAAGTCCATGGCCGTGAGCAGGGGGCGCGAAGCCTGGGCTTGAGCCGTACCGCCACCGCTGGCCGCGGGCAAGGCCATGAGGGCTTGCCGGGTTTGCTGACCGATTTTCTGGGAATCGACCCCCACGGCCTGCAGCAACGCTGCGGTAATGCCACCAGGCTGGGCGAGTAGCGTGTCCAGCAGGTGCTCCGGCTCGACCTGCGGATTTCCGGCCACCGTGGCGTTCTGCACCGCAGTGGAAATGGCCTCTTGCGACTTAGTAGTGTACTTGGTTTCCATCGGATACAATTTAACACCCAACTTGAGACGTTTTGACTGGCGACAACGCCTGTACCGGAAATTTCTGGTAGTGATAGGCAGGTGGTTAAACGTACCCTTGTTGGCAAGCATTCCCCCTCGCGGCTGCTCGGTGCCATTTTGCTACCCCTCACACTGGCGATGGTGTTGACGGGGTGTATGCGCCTTAACATCGCCATCACGTTGGCGGAAAATGATACGGCCTCATCAACCATTGAAATTGCGCTGCAAGATGACACCATTGGATGGATGGGTTTGGATCCCGCTGATTTCTGGGCGGAAGCCGAAAGTGAACTGCTTTATGACATGCCTGCGGGTGCCACACTCAATTCTTACTCCGAAGGTGGTTGGAGTGGATTCAATATCGCAATTCCAGCAGCGCCTTTGGATCAAATGGGGGATTTGGCTGGCGTTGGCATTGACGATACCACAATTTATCGCGATGGCGATTACTTCGTTTTCACCGCTGCCGAGATTGGAATGGCAGAGGAAGTTCAAATGGAAGATGAATATGCTGACCTATTTGACACGGCCAGTATGTCTCTCACATTTGACTTGGTCTGCCCAGGCCCAGTGGTTTCAGCTAATGGAACCATAACTGGTAACCGGGTACATTGGAACCTGGCCGAGATCAGCGGGGAAACCGCATTGACCGCGCGGTGTTCTGCCATTGCCACAGCCGACACCGTAGGCGAAGGCGCGGCAGCAGTGGAAACAGCGGATAGTTGGTTCGCGCGCTGGTGGCCAGTAGTGCTGATCGCGGTTCTGGTGCTAGCGGCCCTGGCCATTCTGGCCTACTTCTTGCGGCGGAATTCACACAAAGAACGCGAGACCGCAGCACCCGAATATGAAACGGTGATTCCTGTTGCGAACGAGCAAGAATATGTTGCGCCCGTGGTGACAACGGAGACGGGATCGGTTTCCCATGTCACCGATGCCTTTGGAGCTCCAGAACAATGGCAAATTGATGATTTGGCAGAAAACGATAGGGGTGAATAATGGCCATTTCCAACGATTGGCGCAGTGACGATTTAGGGCCTGATTTCGAGCAGGCCACGCTTTATACGCGCGACGATGCCGAGGCGACTTTAATCCGTCACGTCCCCTCCACAAGTGTTGATGTTACGGGCGAATTGGGTTCAGCCGAATCCGTTCGGCCAGTAGCCGTCTTATATCTCCACGGATTTGTGGATTACTTCTTCCACCCACATGTGGCTGAGGCCTTATCGGACGCCGGTTATGCCTTTTACGCAGTTGACCTGCGTGGCTATGGGCGTTCCATGGAGGCCCACATTGAGGCCGGTCACGATCCCAACATGGTGCCCGATATCGGCGTGCATGCCGCCGATTTGGATGCGGCCGCAGCGGCGATTCGGGCCCGCGGCCACGAGAAGCTGGTGCTCCTCGCCCACTCCATGGGCGGCCTGGTGGGTACGCTATGGTCCGCTGGTGCTCACCCCGACAGCGGCTTGCGGGCCGACGCGCTGGTTTTGAACTCCCCTTGGTTCGACCTGAACGAAAACGCTTTACTGCGTGGGGTTGGCACGGACGCCATTGCCGCCCTGGCCACGGTTGCGCCGCACGCCCCGGTGGGGTCGCTCGCACCGCATTACGGCAAGGCGTTACACCTAGATACCGGCGGTGAGTGGGCATATAACCTCCCCTGGAAACCCCACGGTGGCTTCCCGGTGCAGGCTTCTTGGTTGAGTTCCATCCGCCGCGGCCACCGGCGCATCATGAACTGGCTCATCGATTTGGAGATACCAGTTTTGGTGGTCGCCTCAACGCGGAGCGGCAACGCGAAGGATTGGCACCCAGAAGTCATCACCACCGATTCGGTGTTGGACGTGGGCGACATCGCGGTGGGCGCCTCCCGCATCGGAGGGGACGTCACCTTTGTGCAAATCCCAGGTGGCGCACATGATCTGGCTTTGTCCCGTCAGCAAGCCCGCAGCGAATACCTGGCGACCATCGTCGATTGGCTAGAATCCCGAGTGCCGCCGGACGGCTCTAACTAGCAATCGATTATTAGGACGACGACGACGCTAGCGGCAACCCGGGCGTCGTCTTCGTTCTAGATCGGAACTATTTGAGCGATGGCTTTTCCAGAGTTCTTCACCCCCCAGAATGAATGGCTGGATCAAGTTGGCCGGATTTATGTGTTGCTGGGAGTTGTGACGGTCGACGACACTACGTCTGACCACCATGTTGAGTTGCGCCGAAAGAACAGGATTAACTCGGTTTACTCCTCAACCGTCATTGAGGGTAACCGATTGTCTTTGGACCAGGCGACGGCCGTTATCGACGGAGTACAGATTTTCGGTCCGGAACGGGACATCCTTGAGGTTCAAAACGCCTGGGCCGCGTACGAGCAAATCGATGATTTTGATCCGTACTCTGTTACTGATTTTCTAAAAGCGCACCGCCTGCTCACTAAAGGTTTGATTGCTCAGTCTGGTGATTTTCGTAAAACTGATGTCGAAATCGTGAGCGCCAACGGAGAAGTTTTACACACGGGCTCACGATTCGCAAAGGTGCCGAGGCTGATCGGCGAGTTGTTGGTATGGGCCAGAGATACCAATGTGCATCCGCTTATTGCCTCAAGCGCGGTTCACTTCATGATTGAGCAGATTCATCCATTCACCGATGGAAACGGGCGGATTGGAAGGCTCTGGCAGACGCTTATCTTGAGTAAATGGAACTCGGTTTTTGCCTGGATGCCCACGGAAACACTGATTTCACGGGATCAATTGGGTTACTACACAGCTCTGCAAAACTCACGCGAACCCGAGATTGATGCCGCTCCTTTTATCACATTCATGCTGGGGATCATTGAAAGATCACTCCTTGATTATCGCGCCAATGTCGTAGATGATGTCGTAAAAGATGTCGTAGATACCGAGTTGCTTCTGGAGTATTTGCGAGATAACCCGCAACTCAGCGCCGCGCGGCTAGCTGGGCGGCTAGGTGTTTCAAGCCGACAGGTTCAACGGATTATCAAAACCTTGAAAGAGCAAGGTCGACTCACGAGAGAGGGGTCGCCACGGTCAGGCACGTGGAAAGTGGTTCCGTGAAATTGCCATACCTCGCTACTCCGCAAAACAGTCTTCCCGAATGCGGATAAGTTCCTAGAATCACAAAACATGGGTTGTCAAATGGGACCGAGCACACGACAGGGCGCTGAGTTTTACACATACGGGCAGGATGGCCAACTACCTCGTTCGTCCAGGGAACTCCGCCCGGTAGAAGCCTTGCCAACTGCGGGAGGCGGTGGGGCCGCGTTGCCCGTGGTAGCGAGAGCCAGTAGCGCCCGCCCCATAGGGATGCTCCGCTGGGCTGGATAGCTGGAAGAAACAGAGCTGGCCAATTTTCATACCCGGCCAGAGCAAGATGGGCAGTGTTGCCACGTTGGAGAGCTCTAGAGTGACGTGGCCGCTGAAGCCTGGGTCAATGAATCCGGCCGTGGAATGGGTGAGCAGTCCCAGCCGCCCGAGGCTCGACTTGCCCTCCAAACGTGCGGCGAGCGTGTCGGCTAGGCTCACCAACTCTAAAGATGAACCGAGTACGAACTCCCCAGGATGAAGCACAAATGGCTCGGCGGGGTTCACTTCCACTAGTCGGGTCAGGTCATCTTGCTGGGCAGCGGGATCAATATGCGGGTACTTGTGGTTGTCGAACAACCTAAAGAAACGGTCCAAGCGCACATCAATTGATGACGGCTGGATCATCGCTGGTTCATGCGGCTCCAACCCAATACGTCCATCGTCGATGGCGGCAAGGATATCGCGGTCAGAGAGGAGCACGGCACAAAGATACCTGCTACCCGGCGACCGAACACGCCAGAAGGGTATGCCAGTACGCGGACGGGGCCAGCAGCGCTAACTTGAGGCGTCGCTGGCGGCGGCCAGACGATCAAGGGTTGAAGCCGGAAAGCCCCACTTGCGCCACAGCGCCGCGTGTGGCTTCAAGCGCTCAATGAAATTGGCTTGCCCGTTGGCTCCGGACCACGCGACCTCGGCGATCGCCGCAAGCCGCGGGAACAATAAGGCCTCCAGGTCAGCTAGGCTACGGCAGGTTTCCGACCAAACCGCGGCCTCGACGCCGTGGATGACACCCTGGGGTATCTGTTGGCCGGTTGGCGCGGCGGCGGCCAGGTAGCTTTCAGGATCCCAGCTCCGAGCTTTGGCCAGGTCAAAAGTGCCAGCCCAGGCCAGGCCGAGGGGATCGTCATCGTCGTACTTCATATCCAAATAGGCGCGATCACCGGGTGACATTATAAGCCGCGCGCCCTGTCCGAGTGCGGCAAAAAGCGGCTTCAGATCAATTATCGGAATCCAAAATTGCAGCAGCGGGAATGGTTCGGCGCGCCCCGTCGGACTCGGAACCGTGGCCAACTTCGCGGCCTCTTGCCAGGCCACGGCCCGTTTACCGTTGGCCAGCACTGCCTCATTGGCGATTCCCACCAGCGCCCGATACTCGTCATCGGCCAGCAGTGGCGACTCATCACCGCCGATATGGATCCACTCTCCGAGCGTGTTTTCGCTCACCGTATTGATCACCGTTTCAATGAACGGCTTGGTGGCGGGATTGGCGAGCCGCAATAGGGAGTGACCGACTTCCGTGCCGAAGTAGAGTGACGGAGCGATGCCGTCGTCGTTCAACTCTGGAATGGCATGCAGGGCCGCGCGCGTATGCCCCGGAAGGTCAATCTCGGGAACGATCGTCACCCCACGACTAGCCGCGTACTCTTGGAGGTCGCGATATTCGGCCAGAGTGAGATAGCCGCGCTCAGATTCCGGAAGCAGGCCACCAACCTGGCTGCGGCTCGACAACTCAGTGAGCGCGGGGTACGTCGGTATCTCGATGCGCCAGCCCTGATCGTCAGTCAGGTGTAGATGCAGGTAATTGAGCTTATAGGCGCTGATCAACTCGACAATGCGTATGAGGGCAGCGAATCCATACCAGTGGCGCACAACATCGACACTGAGGCCACGCCACAGATAGCGGGGTTCGTCCGTGATTTTCAGTCGCGGCAGTGGTGAGCGCTGGGCTAGCTGGTTCAGGGTGCGCAGGCCGTTCAAGATGCCATGGCGGTCGCGGGCAGTGATTCGGACGTGATCAACGATGTCGAGCTCATAGACGCCAAAGACCTCTGCCGGGTCCGGCGGGGTGGGAAGCAATTCCAGCCGGAGGTCAATCAGGCCGTCACCGAGGTTGCCTGTGGAAACCGGGATGTTGCTGCCGCTAAGTTCGGCGGTGACGGTGCCCAGCCATCGCTCGTCGTCGTGCAATCCGTTGCCCAGAACAATGCGGAAACCAGACACCAGCAGCGTCCCAGTGCCGCACTCAATCTGAGCGGGCAGTGGCACTAACGGCAGCGACGACGATGACGACATGCGGTCTAGAGTAACAAGTTGGCGGTGGAAAAGCGCCCTGCCCGGATGGGCAATGTACATGGAGATAAGCCGTTGTCTGGCCAACTATCTGGTGTTACTGGTAACATGGTCGTATGGCTGATATCGCGGAGCGGGTGCGCTCCCACCGGGAGCGACTACGTGGCGGGGGTCTTCGGCCCATTGAATTATGGGTACCGGACACATCTTCCGCCCAAGTGCGTTCTCAACTTGCCAGAGAGGCGGCGATCGTCAGCGCCTCCGACACCCACGACGACGTACTTGGCTTCTTTGAGGGCGCCACTGCAGGGTGGGATGAGTGAATCGCGGGGAGCTGTGGACAGCGGCAGGAGGCGGCCAATACGCTGGTAAACCTCGCCCAGTTCTGATCATCCAATCCGATCTCATTATCTTCGATGGCTCAGTAATTGTTATTCCCACCACGACTGTTGAGCCATCAGAGGAGACTAGATTTCGGGTGTTTCTGCCAAGTCGAGTTACTGGGTTAAGGCAAGACTGTTACCTCATGGTTGACAAAATCCAAGCGCTCAAGAAGACGAATCTTGGGAAGCGGGTTGGGCAAGTGCCTCCTGGAATTCTCAAGGATTTGAGGAGTACCATTTTGGTTCTTCTTGGTTTTCTGGATGGAAACTGATGTCCGCGCCGACGGCGCGGAAAGTCTAGTTGGAGTCACCGCCCAAAACGTTGCTGCGCATTCTGCCGCGAAGTGTCAAGCGCGGCACCAATCACGGTCCATGAGTCACCAGCGGCCCTCGCCGCCGCCACTGATTCGGCCAGCTCGGCTTCCGCCCGGGCCACCTTCTTCTTGGCGGCAACAATGGCACGGAAATGCTCGGCATTCCGCAACGGGCTTTCGCGCAAATCCAAGGTGTGAAGGCCCGTCAATGCGTCATCATCATTGGGCTTCGTCGTTACCGGCATTTCCATTAGTGTGCTCATCATTATCACCCCGGTAGGTACTCATAGAACTTAGGACGCAAAGCCTGGGCATGGATTATCCTGTTCGGCATTTCCCTCGGAACCGCAACCAACTCCAGCAACTCCCCATTCAGCGCGGGGCCGATAACCAGATGCCGCGATTCAAAATCGTATTCATACTCCCGATAGAAAGTTGCGTTCTCCCAGGCGTGAAGAATATCGGTATCCGAATACCCATGCTTGCGGGCCGAGGCCTTAATCTCCACAAGCCAAGCTTACCGACACATCCCACTAGCGTCAACCTAAGATTGACAACCTAATCCCCCGAATCCGTACCCGCTGGATCGAACCAGCTCGGTTGGCCAAGTGGGTCCCGGAACTCATTCGACTATTGAGATCAATACCAGAAGTACCAATATAGGTACCCTCGGGGCAAGTCCTGACAGCACACCTAATAAGGCATTTCCTTTAGGTTGGTCCCACGGCGAAAAGTCGGTGAACTACTCAGAAAACGTCATCGCCCACGAGTTCGGCCACGTGCTCGACAACGCAACCGGTGGCAGGGCCAGCCAGCAATACGGCATAGAAGTTGGAAAGCAACTTGCGCCGCTCCTTACGCCAATAACATTGTCGAATCCAAAAGGCGACTTCACTCAGCAAACCATTGATGAGCTTGCCAATGGCACCGGAACGATCCCCTTTAATTACTATTCTCTGCTAGCCGCGGAAAAAGGCCTAATCTCTGGATACGCGGTTTACGACAAGTTCAATGCGAACCCGAAAGATCGAATCCTTCACAACGATGCCGCAGAAGCTTTGGCTGAGGCTGTCGCCACGGTAACCACGTCCCCGAGTTCCGCGACTGACACGGAGGAAAAGGGTATGATCATCATCAACCAGGAACTGCCGTAAGGAGGCGGAGATGGGTAATCAATACACAGCTGCCCCAGAACCCGGAGGGGTGACTGTCTACACGCGGGACGACGTGGATGGCTCAATCGAGTGGGTTGGAGATCTCCAAAGATTCGGGCCTGAGTTCGAACAAGCCGTGCTCGACATCGAGTTCAAAGGCCGCACCCCGGAAAGGGTCGCTGAGGCCCGCCGGATCGGTTATGCCTGGATTGACGCGCAGAATCAGCGCTTGGGAATCGAAGCCTAGTGCCGCCATGGCTACCGCAATTACCATTGGTACACGGACTTTCGTCCTTGCCGATTCGGTTGATGAGGTGGAATTGATGCTAGAACTAAGTTCGGCAAGACCTAGCGAGTGGGTTGGAATCGAGTCCACTAATGGGCATGTTTCGGTGTTGAACCCCAAGGCCTCGACAATTCTGCTATTCGACGTTACTTAACGACTCGGATGATTTTGATCTCATCTGTTGGGCGAATGTAAAGGTTGGCCTGACCACCACCAGCGGTGTTGAACACGATCCAGCCGCCTCCGTTTTTCACGGCTGTTTCCACCGCTAGATCTCGCAACCGCACAAGCAGAACT
>Ga0082212_10004333_pt1 | contig 19696 bp, 9 predicted proteins | sample TergutNt197P3_FD_71548 | JGI IMG/M metagenome (GOLD analysis project Ga0082212, IMG submission 71548) | Neocapritermes taracua P3 segment gut microbial communities from Petit-Saut dam, French Guiana - Nt197 P3 | ecosystem: Host-associated > Arthropoda: Insects > Digestive system > Gut ... | reverse complement strand
AAATTTTAAAATAAAAATAAATATGAGCACAAAGAAAAAAAATCAACAAAAGTACGAGCCATTTTCTGAAAATCCTACCATTGTAGAGGAGCCGTTTATTAAGTATCCTGCATTGAATTTGGACGAGTCAAAACGTTATACTTATGCAGATTATCTGACATGGTTTGATGATGTGCGAAGGGAACTGGTTGATGGGTTTATTCGTTTAACGTCAGCGCCGGTACGTATTCATCAAACTGTTTCATCCAAAATCAATTTTTTACTTAATTTATTTATTCAAAAACGAAAAGGAAAATGTAAAATCTATTATGCGCCCTTTGATGTTCGTTTTCCAAAAGACAATGAAACCGCTGATGATAAAATCTATGATGTGGTTCAGCCTGATATTTGCGTAATTTGCGATATGTCTAAATTAGACGATAAAGGCTGTATTGGCGCACCGGATTTAATTGTGGAAATATTATCGCCCTCAACCTCCAAACATGACCGTGAAACTAAATTTAACCTCTATGAAAAATTCGGTGTTAGAGAATATTGGATCGTAGATCCGCACCAAAAAACAGTTTGGGTATTTTTATTACAACTTCATGAAAAATATGATAAAGGGACGAAGTATGAATACCATCAAAAAGCGCCGGTGCATATTTTTGAAGGATTGGAGATTGATTTGAAAGAATTGTTTAGTGAGGATTAGCCCACATATCAGATATCGTTTTTTTTATTCAAAAAAAAGTGTATTTTCGTGCCTTAAAAAAAAATGGGTAAATTATTTATATTCAATAGAAAATTAGATAAATAGAATGGAAGATTTTATTAAAGAAGGTGAAAAAATAGTTCAGGTTAATATTGAAAACCAAATGAAGGAAGCGTATATTGATTACTCGATGTCGGTAATCGTTTCGCGGGCGCTTCCGGATGTGCGAGACGGGATGAAACCGGTGCACAGAAGAATTTTGTACGCGATGTGGGATATGGGGCTCGATTCGTCAAAACCCTATAAAAAATCCGCCAGAATTGTGGGGGATGTGCTCGGTAAGTACCACCCGCACGGTGACACCGCCGTTTACGACGCGATGGTGCGTATGGCGCAGGAATGGTCGCTACGCTATCCATTAGTGGATGGACAGGGTAACTTCGGCTCGGTGGATGGCGATTCACCCGCCGCAATGCGTTACACCGAAGCAAGAATGAAGAAGATTGCGGAAGAGATGCTGGAAGATATTCAAAAAGATACGGTTCAGTTTGACAACAACTTCGACGATTCGCTGCAAGAGCCGCGCGTGTTGCCCGCCAAAGTGCCGGCTTTGCTGCTCAACGGTTCCGCCGGTATCGCCGTGGGAATGGCTACCAATATGGCGCCCCACAACCTCAGCGAAGTGTGCGACGGAATTTGCGCATATATTGATAATAACGACATTACGATTGCCGAACTGATGGAATATATTAAAGCGCCCGACTTTCCTACCGGCTGCGTAATTTACGGCTACGAAGGTGTGCGCGAGGCGTTTGAAACCGGCAGAGGCAGAGTGGTAATGCGCGGCGAGGCTACCATTGAAGAAGAAAACGGTCGCAACATCATTTTGGTAACCTCTTTGCCCTATATGACCAACCCTTCCGAAATGATTAAACGCACCGTGGATCTCATTAAGGAAGATAAAATTGACGGCATTTCCAACATAGAAAATTTGTCGAACAAAAAGAACGGCACTAAAATTATTTACGAACTAAAACGCGAAGCGGTTCCTAACGTGGTACTCAACAAGTTGTATCAATACACGGCGTTGCAATCTTCATTCAGCGTAAATAATGTGGCGTTGGTAAACGGACGCCCGATGTCGCTGAATCTCAAAGATATTATTGTAGAATATGTGAAACATCGCCACGAAGTAGTGGTGCGCCGAACGCAGTTTGATTTGCAAAAAGCATTGGAACGCGCCCACATCTTGGAAGGTTTGCTGAAAGCATTAGATATTATAGATGAAATCATTGCGTTGATTCGCAGTTCGGCAACGGTGGAAGACGCCCGCAACGGTTTGATTGAAAAGTGGCAGTTCAGCGAAATTCAGGCGCAGGAAATCGTGAATATGCGCTTGCGTCAATTGGTGGGTTTAGAGCGCGAAAAATTGCAAAACGAATACGATGAATTGTTGAAGAAGATTGATTATTTGCGCCAAATTCTTGAAAATAGAGAGTTGCGTATGCAAATCATTAAAGATGAGTTGGCTGAGATGAAAGATAAGTATGGCGATGAAAGACGCTCGAAAATTGAATACGCCGCCTCCGATTTTAGAATTGAAGACACCATTGCCGATGATGAAGTGGTGATTACGATTTCGCATTTGGGCTATATAAAACGCACGTTATTATCTGAATATAAAGCGCAAAATCGCGGCGGCAAAGGCTCGCGCGGCAGCGCCACCAGAGACGAAGATTTTGTGGAACATCTTTACATTGCTACCAATCATAACTATCTGTTATTTTTTACTGAAAAAGGTAAATGTTTCTGGCTGCGCGTGTTTGAGGTACCCGAAGGCAACAAAACCTCCAAAGGACGCGCCATTCAAAACCTGCTGAATATTGAATCGGACGATAAAGTGAAAGCCGTTATCAATGTGGATAATCTTTCTGATGAAGAATATATTAACAATAACTACATCATTCTTTGCAGTGAAAAAGGGGTGATTAAAAAGACCTCGTTGGAAGCCTATTCGCGCCCGCGTGTGAACGGCATTAACGCCATTACCATTCGCGAAGAAGACCATTTGTTAGAAGCAAAATTAACCAACGGCGTTAGTGAAATCATGCTGGCGTTGAACTCCGGTAAAGCGGTGCGTTTCAACGAGAAAACGGTGCGCCCGATGGGTAGAAATGCTTCCGGCGTGAAAGGGATTACGCTGGCAAACGACAAAGATTTTGTGGTAGGAATGATCAGCGTGGATAGTCCCGAATACGACATTTTGGTGGTTTCGGAAAATGGCTACGGCAAACGCTCTTCCATTGATGAATACAGAATTACGAACCGCGGCGGAAAAGGCGTGCGCACTATCAACATTACCGAAAAAACCGGCGGTTTAATTGCCATTAAAAACGTTACCGATAACGATGACTTAATGATTATCAACAAATCGGGCATTGCCATACGTATGCACGTGGACGCCCTGCGTGTAATGGGACGTGCCACACAAGGCGTGCGCCTCATCAATCTAAAAGATGAAGACTCTATTGCTGCGGTAACGCAGGTGCCGAGGGAAGAGGATGAAGAGGTTGATAGTGAAATGAATGGGGTTGTTGATGATGCAACATGCTAACCCTGTGCTCCGTAGGAGCGCAACTATTCCAAGCCCTTGACGTTCAACTCCTTCGGAGTTGTGGTAGCCGGGCGTGTTTCCTATACCCCGAGTTACGCTTCGCTTACTCGGGGTTATCACTAATTAATCGCCTTCCGGCGATTTGCTTTCAAATCAATTTATTATAATAAAATTTAATGCACCGGTACTAACCTTTAATTATTAGTAAAAAATAAATTACTGATAGATAGATAGATAGATAGATAGATAGATAGATAGATAGATACTTTTTAGCAATTTCAATCGTTATTTTTATTATTAATCCATAAAAATATTTATTATGAAAAAATTAATTGTTTTTTTATTTGTTGCATTAAGTTTAAATTCTTATGCACAAAATAGTTTTCCTACAAGTAATGCAATTTGGAATGAAGAGTATCGGATTTCGCCTTGGGGATTCCATCAATATGGAATGAAAGGCGAAACCATTATTAATGATACACTCTATCAAAATTTGTATATTCTAAGCGATACGACTTTAGATTGTATCAATGAGCAATCTCTGCCTTGTGGATTTATAAGACAGGAAGAACAAAAAGTATATTTTAAACCATATGGATTTTACGGATACTACGTTGACGATGAATGGATAGAAGTGATGTATCCGGATTTCTTATTATATGATTTTGGCGCGTCTGTGGGGGATACGATTTGGCATGGTTGGGGTACATATGATGGAGGAAATTTTTATGTTGATGAAATTTTTTCTATCATTCAAAATATTGAAATAGAAAATGGTAGAAAAATATACTATATTGATGGATGTGGTAGATTAGACGATGTTTGGTATGAAGGTATCGGAAGTTTTCGAGGACTATTTGGTCATATTACTGCAATTCCAACGTATGAGAATTTTCCAAACAAATTAGTTTGTTTCAAACACAATAACATTGTTGAATTTTTGGATAATCCTAAATGCAACAGATGTTTCTGTACGAACAATAGTATTGATGATGCGAAAATAGAAACAATACAAATTTTCCCCAATCCCACTGATGGTATTTTATCAATTCGTGCTTCTAACAACGAAATAATAAATAGAATAGAAATCATGGATATGAACGGCAAAACTATTAATCAACATAGTGTAAATGCGGAAGAATTTGAATTAAATATTTTCGCTTTACCGTCAGCCAATTATTTAATTAATGTAATTACAAATAAATCAATTCACACACAAAAAATTATTAAAAGATGAACACATATATATTTCTCCTTACCTCACCACCGTCACTCTCGTTGCCCTGTTGTTATTCCTAATAATATATACCCCGCTGGGCAAGTTCAGCGTTAGCGTTTCGGTTTCGTTCACTGCTGTTTTGCGGCTTACGCACACGCCGTACTGGTTGTAGATTTCGATGGGTTCGCCGATGGTTGCGCCTTCCAGCTTGAAGGGGGCGCCCGATTGTACGGGGTTGGGATATACAAACAGCGGGCTCTGCAACGGAGCGTAGTGGAAAGAGTAGTCGGTGAGCGTTTTGGTGGTGGAGTTGAGCACGGCGCCGCTTGCCGTTTGAATTTGGAAAGTGTACCACGTGGGCTCAAGTTCCAACAAATCGGTGGGCTCCGGACCGGCAGAGTAGCTGTACTGGTTCAGGGTGTGTGTTTCGGTTTCCTCAATGCCGTTCTTAAACCACTTGCAACCGGTAATCACATACTTGTCGTCCAACTCGTTGTGCAGTTTTACGAGGTTAAGCATAAAGGTGTTGTCCCAAAGGGTTGCGGCGTACTCGTCGAACTCAAGTCCGTAGAAGTTGGCAACCACGGTTACATGTTGCGTGGCAAGAAACTCGTAAGTATTTGCCGTGCAAACGATACTGTCGTTAATGGTCCAGTTTAGGAATCTGTATCCGTCTTTGGCAACTGCGCGGGCGGTCACGGGTTCATTCCAGTCGTACTTGCCGCCTCCGGTGGCAACGCCGTAAACGGTGTCGTTGGGTATTATATTAATATTGTACAACGTTTTTTCGAAAAGCGCAGTCAGCGTGCGCGAGCGTTCAACCATAAACGCATACTGCTCATCGTAAGACACTTCGTTGCCGTATTCCGTCCACGCAATTAAACTGTATCCGGGAACAGGCTGTGCCATAACGGTTGCGGTATCTCCGTAATAGTAAGTTCCCTCGCCAAACACATCGCCTAATTCGGGCGGGTCGGCAATGAGCGTGATGGTGTATTCGTTTTGGGCAAAGTTAGCCGTAAACTCGCCGCCCACCGCCTCAAAGGTAAGGTCGGCTACGGTGGAAAATTCCACGCCGTTTCTTGTCCAGTTTATAAAGCTGTATTCAAAAGCGGGTATTGCTTTTATGTTAACCTCCGTGCCGCACTCAATATCAGTGTATTCGCCGGTAACGGTGCCGCCTTCGGGCGGGTTGGCAACGGTGGTGATATCTACATTGATAATCTTGAAATGCGCGAAGAAGGTGTAGGCGGTATCTACCAGAAAACTGTATTCGGGATCGTAGCTCACAAAGGCGCTGTCGCCCAGCTGCGTCCACTTTTCAAACTCGTAGCAGTCGTTGGCAATGGCGGTTATGGTGTGTTGGCTGCCGTGGTCAATGTCTCCGCCACCCAGCAGTTCGCCTGCGCCAAAGGGAAGTTCTATCAGCGTTATGGGGTGCGTTTCGGTGATGAATTTGCCTATCAGGTAGCGCGACTCTGTTACGGTGAATGTCCAAGGGGATAAATCGTACACTCTTACGCCGTCTTCATACCACCCATCAAAATGATACAGCGAATCGGCTTCGGCATACACGGTTTTAGTGGTTCCGAAGGGGATGTTGAACTCGGACTCCCATACCGTTCCGCCGATTTCAGGTTTTGGTTCCAGCACAATGTTGTAGTTTTCAGAGCCGAAGTATGCGGTAAAGTGTCGCGAGCGGTTTACAGAGAAGGAGAATTGGGCTTGTGCGCCGTAGATGATTACGGTATCTTCCGCCCAGTATAGGAATTGGTAATGGTCGTTGGGGGTTGCCGTTATGGTGGCGGTTTCCAAATATTCGAAGGTGCCTCCGCCGGAAACACTGCCGTAGCCGGGCAAGTGGGCATCTAAAGTAATGGTGTAGTTTTTGGGGACAAAATGGGCTACCAAGTTCCGGTTTTTAGTCACGGTAAGGTTCCAGTGTGCATGCGGAGAAACTACCGAGTCGTTTTCCGTCCAGTGAATAAACTCGTAATCCATAAATGGTATTGCCGTTACGGAGGTGTCTGTTCCCCAAACGAAGTTGTAACCGCCGCCCTCAACCGTTCCGCCTTCGGTAGCAGAGATTTCCACGTTGAATTTTTCGAGCGTAAATATTGCCACTAAATGGCGGTTGCACGTTACGGGAAAATCGTAAGTGGTGTCGGAGTATTGCCACACATCGTTTTCGCGCCATTCCACAAACACATAGTTGGGGTTGGCGTGGGCTATCACGGTGTCTATTTCTCCATAATGGAAGATGCCGCCGCCTTCCACCCAGCCGCCGCCTGGTGGGTCGGCTTCAACAATTATCTCATAGTTTTTGGGTAAAAAGTTGGCGTAAAAATGGGCAGAACCCAAAACAGTGTGAGGTTGCGGATTGCCAATATAAATCACCTCTCCGGTTTCAAAATCTGTCCAGTTATGGAAGATGTAGTTGCTGTTGGGGATAGCCGTCAGCATAGCCTGATCGCCCGCGTGGAAATTGCTGCCACCGCCCTGTGTTAAGCCGCCGTCTTCAGGTTTGGGCGTGAGCGTTATGGTGCAAGCCATCGGCACAAAGTTTGCTACCAAATTGTAATCTTGGTGCACAGGGAAACTGTATTCGGCGCTGTCGGAAAACCACGTGCCGTCGGCAAGGTGCGTCCAATCTTTGAACTCAAAGAAATCGTAGGGTGTTGCCAGTATGGTAACCCATTCGCCGCAATCAAGATCCGAGCCGTTGCCCACTATCTCTGCTTCTCCGCTCAGTGGCATCAGCGGGTTCACCTGTACTTCCACATCGTAGGTGCCTTCTTCAAAAATGGCGGTAAGGATGCGGTTGCCGGTTACCGTAAAGGGATAATCGGCTGCTGTTGAAACCGTCTGTTCGTTTTCGTTTTGCCATTCCACAAACTTCCAGCAGGGGTTGGCAACGGCGTGGGCGGTAAACTGCGTGTTCAGCGGGTAAACGCCGCTCGTGTCTGCCTGCCCGGTAAAGGGAGGTGATACTAATAAGATAATGGTATATTCAAAATACTCAAAATGAGCAACAAGGTGGCAAGTGTCGTAGGCAAAAAACGAGTGGGTGGCGTTGGAAGATACAAAAACATCGTCGGGCGTTGTCCATTTCATAAACCGGTAGCCGAGGTTGGCAACGGCGGTTACCACAATAGAATCGCCGCACCACACGTAAGCGGTGTCGGGGTAAATGATACCATCCGCTTCAATGCTCACCGTGCCACCAATGAGTGGTGAGGCTTCAACGGTTACAATAAATGTGTTGATATCAAAAACTGCCGTCAGGTCGTGGTTACCCGTTACGGGAAAAGTATAGAGCGTGTCGGGGGAAACCAAATTTCCGCCTTCAAACCAGCCTGCAAAGGTGTAGCAGGTGTCGGGGTGGGCTATCACGGTAACTTCGGAGAGGTAGGGCACGTTGGTGGTGTCGCCTTCCACCCAGCCTCCTTCGGGCGGGGATGCCGTAACCGTTACGTTGAAGTGGTCGCACGAAAAATGCGCCACGATGGTGGTGTCGCAAACCACCGTAAAACTGTATGCCTGATCAACAGAAAGCTGGTTGGTATCCAGGTCTGCCCAAAATTGAAAATGGAAGTGCGAGTCAAAGGGTGTTGCCAGTGCGGTGATGTAGGTGCCGTGCTCAAACTCGGTGCCGCCGAAAACAGGTAAAATCACTTCGGTGGTGCCCGCGTGAAGCGGCGCCGGCAGCAGCGTAACGGTGTAAATATTCTTCGCAAAAACAGCGTTCAAAACGCGCGAGCGCGTTACGGGAAATGTATAAACAATAGAATCGCAATAGTTGGTGATGGTGTCTCCTTCTTCAAACCAGCCCACGAAATGCCAGCCCGGGTTCACTTTGGTAACCTCAACGGTGTGCATCGTGCCGTAGGGGATGTTGGTGGCGCCGCCGGTAGCCTGACCGCCTTCCGGTGGCTTTGCATAAACGGTGATTTCGCAGGGCTTGGGGGTAAAGTTTGCCGTGAGCGTTTGCGTTTTGGTAACCGTTACCAAATGCGCGGCATCACCGGAAATTACAATGTTGTCTTCGTCTGTCCAGTTCACAAACACGCATTCTTCGTAAGGATAGGCGTAAATCATCGTGTCGGTGCCGTGCGGAATGTAGTTGCCGCCGCCCACCACATAGCCGCACGTGCCGGGGTTGGGCTCAAGGTAGAGGTCGTAGGTGTTCAGCGCAAAGTGCGCTATCAAATGGCGAGAGCGCGTTACCGTAAATTCATAGTCAATATCGTACCATTTGGTCACCGTGTCGCCTTCCTCCATCCAGTAAAGGAAGTGGTAATAGGGGTCGTAGGGCGGATTAGGCTCGGCGTGAACGGTGATGGAAGTGCCGTAGATGCAGTAGTTGCCGCCACCCCACGTATGACCGCCGTCTGAGGGCCAGGGTTCGGTGGTAATCACAAAATCTTTCGGCACAAACACTGCTATCAGCGTGGTGTCGGATACGATTGCCAGATCTAACGTATCATTAAGAGAGATGGGCAGCCCGTTCAAGTCTGTCCATTTCGAGAAAACATAGTTGGGAAAAGGCACAGCGATAACAGTGCAGATACTGTCGTAGGGAATGTTGCTGGCGTATCCGTGAACCATACCGCCATCCGGCGGACTGGGTATCAGCGTAATGCTGTAAGTCTCCGGCTCGAAAACGGCAACCAGATCGTAGTATCTGTCCACCGGAAATGTATAAGAATGCCATTGCGAAAGCGGAATATTGAGGTTGCCTGCTTCTGCCCAGTACGCGAAGGTATGGTGCGTGCCCGGCAGGTCGGTGGCGGTTACCGTATAAACGTCGCCGTAGGGAATCCCCGTAGCAGCACAGCACGCCGAACCGGAACCCACAGGATAAACAGACACCGTGATGTCGAACTTCTTCGGCTCGTAGTGCGCGATGAAGGTGTGAGGGGCGTGAACATCATAAATGGTATAGGAATTGTTGTCTGTAATAGAATCGCCGTTTTCCGTCCATTTAACAAAATTGGTGTATTGGTTAGACTGTGCGGTGATGGTAACATCCGTGCCGCAATCCACCCAAACAGGCACGAGTGGCGAGAGTACTTCTTCGCCGCAGAATACTTTGCCGCCGTTGTGAGGCAGTTTTTCCAAATAGATGGGGTATTGAATCAGGTTGAAGTTGGCAACCAAGGTGCACGATTGGGTTACCGTATGCTGAAAAGTGAGATTACTGTTAACAGGCGAACCGTTTATTGTCCAGCCCAGAAAATCGTAGCAATTGTTAGCGTTTGGCGTTACCGAAATGGTTACAACGCTATCAATAGGGAAAACACCGCCGCCGATAGCTGTGCCAGCAAGAGGGGGGAAGGCGAGAACGGTGATGGTGGCATTATTGAGGGCAAAGTTGGCAACCAAAGTACGGTCGCCGTTGACGGTGAAGGTATAAGCTTCGGTTTCTCCTAATAAGGGAGTGCCGTTTTCGCTCCAGTAGTCAAATTTATACTCGCTCGCAACCGGAGTGGCAGTTATTGTAATTGATGTTCCTGCTGCAATGCAAGTATCAGTGAGGCTAACATTACCCCAAGTGGGTGGATTTGCCGAAGCCTGAATATGTGCAGCAATGTGTATATTAGCTACAAATGTTTCATCATCAATAGTTCCGTCGGCAAAGAAAACTTTCATCTTAACTGTATGGGTACCCACAGCAAAATTATCGTTCCATTGCAACAAGTCATCATAAGCAGGTTTGTGAACGCCATTAATATACCATTCTACCGCTTCCATACTTTCAGGTTCTGCAAATACTGCATTTATTGCAATTTGATGTTCACAGAAAAGCGTATCTTCAAGTTCCTGGTAGTGTATGTCATTGGCTTCAAAATAAACGTTTAGATTACGCATAGAGGAGTAGCCCAAATAGTAATAAGATTCGGCAGCACCAAATCCATATCCCATTACAATAATTCCATCAGGATTTCTAAAGCGGTATGATGCTGATGTATTGGTCATTTGATAATTGTAAAACGACATTCCTGCATCAACGTTGTCTTTCCATTCGCCGCCGGTTAAGTCTGCCAAAGCGCCGGTTCCAATAGCAACTTTCGTATTGTTTTTTGTAAGAGTAGGAGTAATAATCAACGCTTTATGTACTGTAAGTGAAGTGCCGCTTGATGGTGCAAACGGCGATATTAATGCTTCTTTAGCTGTTTGCTCCATAGAAGGAAGCCATGCTTGCGCGGGGTCGGAGAGCCCGCCGGTATATTGGGGCGTTTTAAGATAAGGACAAACCCCAACAGGATAGTCTGCTTCAATATAACATCCATTATTACTATAAGTAACCTCAATTTCAAAAAACTGTCCGGCATCAAGTATGTAAACGGGACCTGTTTGTCCTCCCGGAGCAGATATATGAGAGCCTCCGGTTACCGTAACCTCAGTACCATTTGTTGCGGCTAAAACACGTACTCTTTCTTTTGTATTGGTTCCGTCAAGATTGGTAACAGGAACCAAAAAATTGTAGCCCCACGTATTGGTGGGCGCCAACTGCTGAAATAAATTATCCCTGCTTGTGCTATAACCAATATATGTAGCTTGACAAAGGGCAAAAAAAGCCACCGGTTTATTATTGGTGGTAATATGAGCGCCGGTCATATCGCTGTAATCGGTTCTGTAATACACTTGTCCGGCGCTAAGGGTAGCCACCGCAGTGCCTCCGTTGTGAAATACTTGAGTGCCATTTTCCACTGCAATAACAGCGTAGGCATCACTATATTCGTAATAAGTTTGCGGTGTATATGATATTTGATAATAGTCGTTGCCCAGTGCCGGTATCGGCAAAATATTAGTGGCATCCGCAGATTTATCGCATTGATTCAACGCATAAGCAGTAATTGGGGCCGAACTGGTGATGTGAATACTTAAATTCGACGTTCCTTGCGATGTAATATACGAAGCGCCTTTTTGAGTATTGTTAAGCACTATATCTTCAACGCTTTGCGAAAGCATTGTACGGTAAACAAACTTATCAGGGCTTGTTGGCGACAAATTGGTAAACTCTATCGTAACGTATGTGGTGTCTGCATCCTTGCTCACAAGGCGTATGCGCGGAACAACAGTAACACCCAGTTGATCTTCGCGCCAGTTTCTGCCAAACGTTAACCAAAAATCGGTGCCATCCGTATTTTGGGCATCAAGCGAAAAAATACTTAATAAGAAGATGATTATTATATTAAGGTAAATTTTTTTCATTGTCTTATAATATTTAAGTTGTTAATTTTTTTTTACTGTTTTACTACTTTTTTTACTACTTCTCCCGTTTCTGTTTTTATTTTTACAAAATAAAGCCCTGCGGTTAAATGCGAAATGTTGATAACCACCCCGTCAGCCTGCGGCTGCCACCCCTCCATAAATGGAGGGGAATTTCCCTTCTGCTTTCTGCCATACACATCAAAAACCTCCACCTCCATAATTCTCAATTCTCCATTCTCAATTCTCAATTCTCCCGTTGTGGGGTTCGGCACTACCGTAATATTCTCTAATGTTTTTTCGCACACAGATGACACAGATGAAACTGATTTACGCAGATTTTCATTATCTAATTCTTCAATCATCTCATCATCTAATTTTATCATCATCTCATCCTCTATGCAAATACCATACAACACACACAAAATATTATTCGCAAACACCGTTCCTCTTCCACTGTGGGCTTCTACATAATTTACCAAATATGCAATCTCATTTTCAGGTAATTGATAAATACTAACGTCATTTTCTTCTAATTGTTTTAACCAACGAATATAAACTTGTAAACTTGTTATCTCGTTCACTTGTTCACTTGAAAGTTCAAACTGTTCATAAATGGCATACAAGCCTGCAAATGCCTCATCATAGTTTTTTTCTGCCAAATAGGTTTCAATAATAGAAAGGTTATCAATATAATGACCCCGATACGAAAAAAGATAACGCAACATTTCGTAATTAGTAATTTGTAATTCGTAATTTTTAATTTCCTCAACAATCATCTTATTAAAGTAATTATCTTTCAACGCACTATAGTAAGAAACCATATTAGCAATCATAATATATTCTTCACTGCCAACCTCCATATCGCGAAGCATTGCGAGCCAGTGTTCGTATTGGTCGTTCCATTCATCGTATTGTTCTAACGATAGTTCTGACTTGCCGTAAAGAGGTGGGCACGTTGAAAAAAGATTTACCGCTTGTATAATAACAACACCTGCAATGAGTGCAGGGGTTTCCGGCGGCATCAAAGTACTGAAATAATAGTGGATGTCGTAATTGGAATAATTACTGATATTTACTCTGTTTTGCCCATCGGGTAAAAACTCATTGCCTGCCGGACGGAGCAGATTGCCTTGCTCTTTGCGAACGGTATGATCTTGATTTAATGGCGTTCCCGGCAAATACCCCACAAGAATATCTGTTTGAATGGTATTATCAAAAACATTACATAGAAATTGCAACCCGCTAACGAGGTCATCATCATTAATAATTTTTGTTCCGTTAGTGTCAGCAGGTGTAACCTGTCTGCAATATCCAAATTCATCCATTGGTCCTAAATACGGATCGGAATCATCTCCATCTGGTTCATCGGGCGCTTCACATGGGCAAGTTGCAGGTTTTGGTCCAACTCCCCAATAATAATAACCGTCCCCATCTCTGTCTTCACAAACAATGTTAGCATCTGTATAATTGAGACTTGTGACACTGCCGGAAATATAATGAATAGTATTTACTGCACCATATCCCCAATTTGTTATCACATATCCAAAACCCTTATCTCCCCACCAGTCTCCCCAACTATTTTTCAACAACCAAGCATCGCTACCAATTAAAGGGTGATTTGGCGTAATTACTTCCCAATACGGAATTATATATGGTGACTTCCATATTGTATCTCCTTCTTGTAACATTTTATATCCCAATAAAGTTACTGCATGCCCCCAAGCACCTATTACAAGAGATGTTGGTCCCTTGAAAATTAATCTTTTAAGTTCATCAATTGAGTGATGAGGTGCATAGAATTCAGTGGTATCTTCTATTTGAATTTTTTCATCAGGATCTTGGCATTTTTCACTACACAATAAATTGCTTGCTTCGTAAGGAAAACATGATTCATTCACAACGCCTGTATTTATTATATATCCAAGTGCATCACGCGGATTTCCATTTGTGCAGCTCCCTGCACCAGAACAAGAAACAAGGTCTTGTTCCGATAAGTCTAAATTCAATAATTGATTATAATATAAATTTACATACGCCTCAGTAGCTCCTATTGCAGCAAAAGCCCAACAACTGCCACAGTTTTTCTGATTTTTTGCGGGAGTTATCCAATTTCTACCATGCCGATTTTTCCAATTAAATTCTGAAACAAATTGAGAGTTAGTATTGCTTTTTGAAAACGAAGCAGTATCTGGCTTATAACCTTGCATCACATAATAACCACTGACATAATAATCAAAACCTGCTAAATTGGGAAGTATTCCGCCAAATAAATCTTTCTTTTCCATATACGACATTTCGGCTAAAGATGTTCTGCCTGCCCTCCATGTAGTTTCTTTTTGCCTTAAAACAGTATTGATATGTTGCAATTTTGCATTTATTTGTTCTTCTTTAATTTGTTGATATCTGATAGTGTTGTATTCATTATCAGTAGTGTATTGTATTTCATCAATCAAAAGTTGTGCATCAGTATATTCTATGATAATTTGTTTAGGAAAAACATTATTTAACAACGCAGTCTCTTCACAAAATTCATCAAAACGTATGGTTGTATCATTTTCAAAGATAGTGTTTGTCTCTAATACTAAATGTTCATCGTCATTATTATCTGTCAATACAATACGAACAAATCCCATTTCACTTGTAAATGTAATACTTCCACTCATAGATAAACCTGAAATAGTTTGTTTTAATGCAAGAGGTAAGACGTGATTGTCTGTTTCAAAAAAATCATTTATAGGCAATATTTTGGTTGTACCGTTATAAATTTTATATGATTCATCAACAACGATTTGGGCGCTTGACAAAGTTGGTAATGCCAACGCAAATACTACAATAATTGATATAAATACTTTTCTCATAACACTCTATTTCTTTACAATTTTGAATAATGAAACCTGTCCGGTTGCATCATATATTTTAATCAGATACAAACCTTTAGAAAAAGCATTCACATCAATTGTATTTCCATGAGATTGACTGTAAATTATTTTTCCCATCATGTCAAAAACCTCAATACTCCTAATTTTCAATTCTTCATTCTCAATTCTCAATTCTCCCGTTGTGGGATTTGGGTAAACACGAAAACTTCTATTTTCAACAACCGATATCGCAAGATCTTCATAAAAACATTCAGAATAATCAGGATTCTTGTATATTAATTCATCATCTTGAAAATAACACAATAATGTTGTTACAGTACCGTCGAGTATAGATCCACAGGGATAAAACAATCCGTGCAAACTACCTCTTTCCTGTATCCAAGTAGCAAAAATTTCATCATCATCAGGAGTCAAAGTTAATTGTATTTGTAGTTTAGGATATCCATTAATCATTATATAATCAACCTTTTTAACATAAAGAGAAATAGAAAATTCACTTATAAATGGGTCTTGATATTCAAAGGTTTTCCCTTCATATAAGGAAAAATCATATAATAAGTATTCTATTTTGGAATGAGCAGGAATGAAATATGTTTTGAATGATAGTTCCCGCATTAATCCTTCATATTTTGTATTGGCATGCAGGTTGTCGTTACAGGAAAACACTTTTTTGTAAGTATAATCTCCAACAATCGAATCGCCATGAAAATAAACATATTGGGTATAGCGATTACATGCTCCCTGAGGACACGGAACATACGATAAGGTAGTCCATGCACTATTGGAATTGACAATTGCCGACACCCAGCAAAATTCAGGATTTTCGTTTACAAAAATCAAATGGTCTGATTCGTAACAATCTTTTAATTGCCTCACTCCCGATATTTGGGATAATGGATGATAAGTAATCCCTTTCATATTTCCAATTCCTTCAACCCAATAATCATAAGGATATTCATAAGGATACTCAGAATAGTAATTTTCCAATTTCAACCTTTTTCTTTTCACTCCATTATATTCAATTTCATCTATGTCGGTTACTTTATATCTACAAAACGAATTCAAATCTTCTACTGTCATTTCACAATCCTCATGATTTATATACGAATATGGATGTCTGGGATCCACGATATAAACTTCTTCACCTATATTTAAATTATAATCGTACATTAAATATTCTGTATCACAATCTTCCACATAAAAGAATACTTGTCCATTATCTTCTCTAACATAAGTTACAACTTCTGTTACAGGATCATTTTCAAGCAATTCGTAGTATTCTTTGCCATTAAAGGTCTTGATATCGCCTGTTTTTATTGTTGTTGTAGCGGAGTAACAAATACAACCTTCAGGGGTTGGAGGGCAAGCGTAACCATGTTCTATATGCCATGTTTTATTAGGAGTGATGGTTTGGTAAAAATTAATTTCTTGCGTAACTTGCGCTTGTAATTTCCATACACTTAAAAAGGAAATGGTTAAAAAGTAAATAAATTTGGTTGATTTCATAAAAAACTTGTTTAAACGTGTGGCGAAAGTAATGAAAAAGTTTTATCATTGCTATTTGCCTGCGCAAACTTAACCCCTGCCTTGTTGTTAAGAAACTGTGCGCCGGAGTTTGTAGTTACTATCCCACCATTGTTTACCGTAATGGCGCACACGGCATTTTCTATTTTGCCGTTGTTTTTCAGTTCTATCTGCCCTTGCAAACTACCATTGCCGCTCACTGTGATGCCTTGCCACATAGTGCCTTCGCAGGCGGAGGTGAGGGTGCCGCCATCTATTACCAATTTGCCGCCGGGGGCAATGGTAATTACCGTAGAAGGATTGCAACTGAGTAAAAAAACTATGCGTTCTATCTCCCAAATGTTCTAAAAGCTGTACATCGTCAAATAAATGTTTACCGCTGCAAAGTAAAGTGTTTTTTCTTTAATTTCTTGTCTCCTTTTTAGAATTTCTTCATCTCTTCCAAAGTTTGTTCAATTTTTTGCGAATTTCGTTATTGAAATTTTTATATTGAATACATAATGTTGCTGAGTCTGTCGGTTTTCCCTCTGTCCAACTTCCCTTTGTAATAAAATAGACGATGTTATATTGATTAAGAAAATCAATAATTTCATCATTTAATTTGCTAATACCTTTGTCGCAGTCCAAACAAATATAATTAAAATTATGATTTTTGAAAATTATAATTTTGGAATTTAAAATACTTTCTTTTGAACATCTAATATATTTTCTCGGATATCCTCTGTTGTAATTTGGGTCTCGGTGTTTTAAATAAATGTTTTGAAAATTTGAATAATCGTTTTCAAAATACAATCTGTCTTCTTCTGTTGCAAACATAATCGTGAATATTTTTAATATTATTTCTGAGGAGGGTATATTTTCCCCTCTTTATAATGTTATCCACTAATTTGCAATAGTTGCGGTTTTTTAACAATTTTTATGAAAAAATATCGGAAATACGATTTGAATTAAAATAGGAAATCATCCTGAAAAACTAACTGAGACGATTTCTTTGTTCAAAATTTGTTCAAGGTAAAAAAAAAACAGTTACAGAGATTTTGTAACTGTTTGATTACCATTTGTGGTCCCTCTTGGGATCGAACCAAGGACCCCCTGATTATGAGTCAGATGCTCTAACCGTCTGAGCTAAGGGACCTGCCTTTCACCTTTCGGAAAAACAGCGGCAAAAATAGATTTTTTTTTGATTAGATGATAAAAAAATCGCATATCGGATAATCGCATATCGCAAATCCTTAGTTTATACCGAGTTTCTTTTTAATATCCGCAAGAATAGCATCTTTATGAACCACCACATTGAGGGTTTGCATTGCCATAAAAGGCTCGGAAGCGTATAGAAAACTGTTTTTCGATGTAATGCCTCTTCCCCCTTAACCACCTTTAATGTATCTAATTTAGAGAATAGGTGCTGTTTATTCTAATTACCCACCCTTTGTGTTGGTAGCCATTTACTATAAGTGCGATAGAGGGCATATTTCTGTAATTCATTGCGCGTTGCTCTGCAATGCCCCAAGTCCACAGTACGTTAATATTGAAGGCGGCTTTGATTTGGCAGTAGATTTCTCTGGCAATTTCGGTTACTCTAATGGCTTGTTGTTGTGTGTTTAGGTGCCCCAATTTTCCGAATAGAGAGTCTTGGAGTTCGTTCAACTCTACTTTACGAAAAAAACTGCCTCACCCTATTGAAAAACGATTTTTCACTTTTTCCCGGTTTCGGAGTAAAATTATCAGAAATTAAGAATTTTTCTATTGCTTCTTTTTCTTCGCGGGAAAGGGTTTTAGGCGTCCAAACGTTCACGTTTACAATGAGGTCGCCTTTTCTGTTGGTGTGCAGTTCGGGCAGTCCTTTTCCTTGCAGTCTCAGCACTTGTCCGCCTTGTGTACCGGCTGCTAATTTCACGCGGGCTTTGCCGTCTAAAGTGGGAATATCCACGCTACCGCCCAGCGCGGCTTGCGGAAACGAAATGTAATAGTTTAAGTAGAGGTTGTTTCCTTCGCGTTCAAAAACATCGTGGGGAATCTCTTCAATAGCCACAATCAAATCGCCGTTGATGCCGCCCCGCGGGGCAGCATTGCCCTTGTCGCGCATGGAAAGTTGCATCCCGTCTTGCACGCCTGCCGGAATTTGAATGGACACCACCTCTTCGCCGGTTACGGTGCCCGTTCCATGACAGGTGGAACACGGGTTTTTAATAATCGTTCCTTCCCCACGGCATTGATCGCACACCACCGCCTGCTGCATTATGCCGAACATACTCCGTTGTTGATGGATAACGTGCCCGCTGCCATTACATTTGGGACAAGTAACGATATCTGTTTTATTCATAGCGCCTTGCCCGTGACATTGCGGACAAGCCACCTGTTTCTTTATTTTCAGTTTTTTTTCGGTATTAACGGCAACTTCTTCCAGCGTTACTTTTACGGTAATGCGCAGGTTTGTGCCTTTACGTACTTGCTGTTGTCGCTGTTGCCTTCTGCCGCCGCCAAAACCGCTTGAGAAACCGCTAAAGCCGCTGCCAAAGTGCCCACCAAAGAGGTCGCCGAAACGTTCAAAAATGGATTCCAAATCGAAATCAACGCCGAAGCCGCCGCCACCGCCGCCCATACCGCTCATTCCGGCGTGCCCGAACTGGTCGTACCGTGCGCGTTTGTCCGGAGAACTCAGCACATCGTAAGCCTCTGCTGCTTCCTTAAATTTTTCTTCAGCCTCTTTGTTCCCCGGATTTCTATCCGGATGAAACTCCATCGCTTTCTTCCGATAGGCTTTCTTCAACTCCTCCGTTGAAGCATTTTTTTCTACTCCCAGAATTTCGTAATAATCTCTTTTCATTTTTTTTAGTTACAAGTTACAAGTGGACGAGTGAACAAGTGGACAAGTGAACTTTAAATCTTTTAATTCTTAATTTTTAATTCCTAATTCGCCACTACTACTTTCGCAAACCGTATCACCTTGTCTTTCAGTTTATATCCTTTTTGGGTAACCTCCATTATCTTTTCTTTGTCTTCTTCGTTTTGAGCAGGAAAGTGGGTAACCGCCTCGTGCAAATCGGTATCAAACGTTTCGCCCAACGCGCTTATTTCTTCAACTTCAAAACGTTTGAGCAATGCTAATAATTTGTTGTAAATAAGTTCAAAACCTTCTTTCAAAACAGTTACTTCTTCAACGTTTTGGTTGTGTTGAATGGCTCGTTCAAAATCGTCAATAACAGGAAGTAAGCCCAAAATTACTTTTTCGGAGGCGGTGGCAATGAGGTCAATTTTTTCTTTGTTTGTTCTTTTTTTGTAGTTTTCAAACTCTGAATAGAGGCGCAAAAAACGATCATTTAACTCTTCTTTTTCAGCAGTTAAGATTTCAATTTGCTCATCTTTGGTATTCTTTTTCTTCGTCATAATCACTATTTTTTAACAGGCATTTATATTTGCAAAAATGTTGCCAAAAATAACATTTAAGGCAACATTTGTATAAAAAAGAGGAAAAAATGTATTATTTAATTCCTAATTCTGCTTTCACTTTATCGGTTAAATCATCGGCAGGGGCATAAAACAGCAAC
>Ga0082212_10004332_pt1 | contig 19697 bp, 17 predicted proteins | sample TergutNt197P3_FD_71548 | JGI IMG/M metagenome (GOLD analysis project Ga0082212, IMG submission 71548) | Neocapritermes taracua P3 segment gut microbial communities from Petit-Saut dam, French Guiana - Nt197 P3 | ecosystem: Host-associated > Arthropoda: Insects > Digestive system > Gut ... | reverse complement strand
AGAAAAAGAATTTGAAAATGCAATAAAAAACAAAGAGGAACAGATAAAATTATTAGAGGAAAAACTCCAAAAATACGAAATGAAATAAAAAAATAGACTTTCATAATCGCAAATCTAAACTGATGAGGTGACATAAAAGTGGACAGCGATAGCTATCAGACAAAATTTGACAATTTTAGAAAAGAGGCGTGATAATTTGCCGGAGATCTGCTTGTCAGATTGTATCGCTCCTGTCAAGGATGGAACAACATATTTTTACTGGTGAGGATAGATTACAGCTTGATTTTGTGTTTGAAAATATAAAATCTTAATGCGAGGTGGAATATGAGCAAATTTATGTTAGTCAACGATTATGTGCTTTTTCGTTTAGGAGCAAAAAATATTAACGATGAATTAACCATAATTGAATCCGAAAGAAGGAATAAATGTGAAGTTAGTTATGGTTATGTCCACATGATTTGGATAGTTAAAATTAACAATGGCTCTGTTATTGCAAGCGTTCCTTTTAATACATCTGAAAAAGTTAAATCATTTTTATATGATAACATCAAGAATAATGATATTTATGATGATTTATTTATTTCACCGCTAAAAGAATTAGCCAAAATAGAGGCCAAAAAAAATTTTGACAAAGAATTACGCGGCTGTTCTTCCTCATTAATTTTTGCTTGTAACGCTGAAACTATCGCGCCACTAAATCCAAATGTTTATACGACAAAAATTACAGATAAGAATTATCAATGTTTTGATGATATACATTTTCCAGACCACTGTATTCCCGATGGTGTTGTATATAGCGTCATTGAAAATAATAAAATTGTTTCTTTGGCTCATGCACATAAAACAGGTGAATATCAAGATATAGTTGCTGATATAGGTGTAGATACATCAAAAGAATATAGAAAAAAAGGATATGCAAGAGAATGTGTAAATTCCGTTGCCCGGCATTTTATAGAAAAGGGCGGCGAATCTATTTATACTTGCTCACCCGATAATTTCGCTTCTATTAAAACCGCCATTTCGGCAGGATATGAACCATTTGGAAAAAGTTTGGCTTTTACCGTTGTTCTTGAATAGTTTATGATTCATGCTTTAAAAAAAAGAACAGACACTGCATTGGCTTCTGTTCTTTTAATACATTATCGTCTTGTTGGCTATCTTATCGTAATTTGTAATATCTTTCGTCTGATTCCCTACGGACTCTGCCCATTAACACAAAAATTATTGCAAGCGCTCATTATATTTATTCGATATATTCACATTTCGGAAAAGATTTAGTTGCAAAATATCGATTTTTTTTTGATAATATAAAACTAAAAGCAATAAAGCCGTCAAACGGGGGGATTTGTTATGCGGGAAAAAACTCTTCGCGCCGCTGACGAATGGGAACGCTACTCTGAAAAACTCGCGGAAAAAAGGCAGGTTGCATTTATATTGTCGCCGGATGATTCATTGGGAAACGACGGCTATGCCATCGCTTCCGACGATGCGCTGACCACTGTCGCCTCTTCTTCCGCGCGCGGCCTTCTTTACGGCGCATACGCCCTAATCGACGCCTGCCGCCAGGCGGGCAATTATTTCGTCGCGATGAATGTCCGTGAAAAACCCGACTTTGCCATGCGCATGCTATTGTTTGAAACCCGGGATTACCGGTATCGTTTGATGCGCGAAATGCTGGAAAAGAACGTCAAAGACGCAAGTTTCGTAGAAATTTTTAAAAATCATTGCAAAAAATAATACTGCGTGGTATAATATAGCCACGGAAAAAATGAACATTGATTTTGCGAAAGGAGCGTATGAGTTGATTTATATCTGCATCATACGGCGTTATCATGATTAAAAAAATTATATCTGTTGCTCTCGCGCTTGCCATATTGGTTTGGGGGTTCGCGATCCCTGCGGCGGCAGCTGCCCTCACCGCCGCGCCCACGTCCTCGATCGTGCTCCTGAATGGGGAAAACGTCGCTTTCAACGCCTATAACATCGAGGGCAACAACTATTTCAAGCTGCGCGATCTGGCATATGCGCTGAACGGCACCGAAAAACAGTTCGAGGTCGGCTGGGACGGCGCGAACGACGCCATATCGCTCACGAGCGGAAAACCGTACACGGCGGACGGCAGCGAGATGAAGGGGAAAGGTTCCGGCAGCAAAACGCCCTCGCCCACCAGCGCAAAAATAACCCTTGACGGCGGCGAGGTTCAGTTTACCGCCTACAACATCGAAGGCAACAATTATTTCAAGCTGCGCGACATCGGGCAGGCGCTTGATTTCGGCGTCGGCTGGGACAGCGCAAATGACACCATTGTCATCGACACAAGCAAAGGTTACGGCGATGACGCATCATGGAAAAGATCATATATGGAGGAAATATTGGCTTCGCAGGAATACGCCGCGAATTTCGATTGGTCGGATTCCGGCGATTACGACAGCCGATACCCGCGATACATCACGGACATCAAGCTCGCCGACTTGAACTTCGACGGGATTCCCGAGCTTTTGATATGCGGCGAATCCATATTCGCTTCGTCTTATGTCGGCATTTATGCCATGACCGCAAACGGCGCGCAAAGGATATTCCATGAATTGATCGAAAGCGGGCCGACGCTGTACCGCAATCCCGAAAACGGCGGCCTGGTCTACGGGTTTATATGCCTGAACATATCGCCGGACGATTATTCGGAGTATTTCTATACGGTTTATATGACCGGCGAGGAATCCACGCTCGCCTTCGACGGGCAGAATGTCGGCGAGGATGAGTACGACAGCCTGTTTGCAAGTTTCACCGCGCTGCCCGGCTACCCGGTAAGCATAAAAGACATATACCCGGACGACTATAAGGACAACGACTACGTTTATTCGGAAGATGAAATATTGCGGTTTTTCGATTTGTACTCGCCGGAACCGGCCGGCGGCGGCATCGGTGCCGGCATCGAATATTCCGCGGTTATCGGCTTTTATCGGGATTTTGCAAACAGCGGAGAAGACAAAGACGAGGCGATCGAAAGTTTTTTGGCCGACATATCCGGCGAACTGGGCATAATCGGAGAACGGCAGCTGTACGAACTTGAAAATTCGCTCTTTGAATTATTCGACGGCGAGGCGGGTTATGCGATACACGATATAAACGGCGACGGAATTCCCGAATTGATCATACTTTCAAAAGACTATTACGACGTATGCGCCATATATACGCTGCGCGGCGGCAATCCCGTTTTGGTCGGCGCGTACTGGTCGAGGAACAGGTGCGAAATCGACAAAAACGGGACGATATATATCAGCGGCAGCAGCGGCGCGTCTGACAGTTTTTTTGCCGCCTATTGGCTTTGCGCCGAAAATGGGGAGCTTGAATTGCTCGAAGAATTTGGCGACGGCTCCGCCTATTCCGACAATCCCACAAAAGATGCCGGATTGGTTTTTATCGATCTAAAAAAATAATTTCATTCTTCATGGCAGTTTTTCCGTGAGCCTGAGATTTTCGTTTATGATATTGTCGTCGGTGTTGTCCGCGAAGGGCTGCGCCCTTCCCATGGCAAACACATCGACTTCGTATCCGCCCCGGCAAATTTGATCCCGGGAGGGCAGATATCCGTGGCTTCCGTTCGTGACGCCCATGCAAAGAGTGTGCTCAAAACGGCTGTAGCGGCGCAGCCGCAGGGATATCTCGGAGAACATCTCGAATGGGAACGGGACAAAGAGGACGTCGCCGATGGCGACAAGCGTCTGCGGCAGCGTCATCTGCGTTTCCTCCGGGATGTTGTTGTCATAAGCGGCAATGATATCTTTGTAATGCTGCCGGATATGTCCGGCTATGTTGATCTCGTTTTCCGGGGTTTTTTCAAGCCGCTTTTTCGCTTCTTCATATGGCATGCGCGGCTTTAGGGGCAAAACCAAATCGCCCGCCGCCGCGAAAATGTCTGCGGGCTTGCAGTTTTTCGCATTTCGCCAGGCGGCCACGGCATCCAAGGCGGCTATCCCGCCGAGTTCGCGCACATGGGAAATATCGCCGGTCGTATGCCCGTTGGAGAGCCGGGGGCCGACATCCCCTTCGGCGCCGTTGACAAACATCGCGGGTGCGCCGCTCTCGGTTTCCAGCCTGTCGAGCATGACGCCCGCCCAGTCCCTGGTTATCTCCGTGTTCATGCCCGCCGCCGTGCAGTGCGCGCCGTAGTGCACGAGATTCAAAACGGGCTTGCCGCAGGGTTCCGAAAACCGCAGAACCGTCATGGTGTCGTCAAAAATCCCCCACGGGTTCTGGCCGAGCGAAATCGTGCCGTCCGCGTTGTGCTGGCGGCGGTTCATGCCGACCCTGCTTCGCACGGTCCCGACGCCCATAACCGCCGGTTTAAGCGCAGATACGGCCTCTTTCGCCGCTTCCGATATGCGCGGCACAAAAATATTTTCGCAATACTCCGCGTCGATCTCGCCCCAGCCGGCGCTGCCGCACGTATTCGGCCCGGAATGCGTGTGCGTCGCGGATATGATGATGTGTTCGGCGCCCGTTTCTGCGGCGACCAAGTTTTTTATCCTGTCCGCAAGTACGCTTGAAATCAAGCACACCGTGGCCGAAATAAATATCGCTTTCGCCTCGCCCTGAAAAAACGCCGCAGCCGTCACGCTCAGCGCGTCGTTTACAGAGCTGCTGAACACATCGGGGCGATATCCGTAAAGCCGGCCTCCGACTGCCGGAGTTATATCCCTGCGCCCGACGCCCAAATTGAGAACTTCGTTTGTTTTATCCATTTTGCTTCACCGCTCCTATATCTGTTTTAATATTCGCCGCCGCGCCTACCTGAGCGCTATATACGGATATTCGCCGCTTATCTCTATATCCACCCGGCGTTTTTCCTTAATGCTTTTGAGGCTTGCGAAAACCATGGCGATGCTGTGGATATTGTCTTTGCAGTCTGTGCCGGGCGCCCGCCCCGTATCAAGCGCGTCGAACAGATCTTCGAGGGCGCCGTCGTGCTGGTCGCGCACTGTCTCCGGTTTTTTGATCACGCCGCTTTGATAGGCATGTTTTCCGATTTGTTCCTCGTATTCGTAATATGCGTCGCCTCTGCCGTCCCAGAGTATGCTGCCGCGCTCGCAGAGAACCCGCCATGAATGGTCCCATGAGGTATGGCAGCCCTCGGTGCTGTTGCAGCCCCTGAACGAAAAAACGGAACCGTTGCCGAACTCAAATATGCCGGCGCCCGCAGCGTCCCCTTTGTACTGCGAGCCTTTCGGGTTGAAGCTGTGATAGTAGCACGATTTCGGGTACCCGTCCACCATGTACCGCGCCTGGTCGAATATGTGGATGTTGTTGTCCTGCAGCTGGGGGTATTCCAGTTGGTTTCGTATGCTCGCCAGATCGGCATTGACAAAAATCTCCCCGCATATCATCACCGGCCCGCCCAGCTGCCCCGAGAGCACGAGTTCCCTTATTTTTTTGACCTGATCGATATACCGGCGGTTCTGCATGAGAATATATCGTTTGCCCGTTTCGTCGACGGCGCGCAGCATTTCGTTGGCGGATTCGAGGTCAAAGGCCATCGGCTTTTCGCCGAACACGTCGTAGCCCGCCTTTAAAGCCTTGATCACCACGTCCCGGTGCGCGGTGACATATGTCAAATCCACAAGCAGGTCGCCCCGCTCTTTTTGCAGCGCCTCGTCCACAGAGCCGTAAATCGGGCAGCTCAGGTTATACTGCCCGCATCTGTCAAGCGCCCGTTTTTCGTTTGTCTCCGCTATCGCGATGATCTCGCAGTCGTCGCGGCGCGTGATATGGTCCAGCCACCGGAACGCTATGTCGCCGCAGCCGGCGAAAATAATTTTATGCTTCATTTTTTATCCCCTTCATATATTTTGTTTATCGCCTCCATAAGCGGTTCGTTTTTGCATTTTTCATTCAAAAATTCGCGGATGCCCGGAAAATTCAGCGCCTCGCCGGTTATGCCCCGGTCTATTGCCGATACGATTTCGCACATTGGCAAATGCGCGGCGGCGGAGATCTTTTTGAGTTTTTGCCTGCTCTCGGCCTGCGCCTGTTTTCGGTGTTCGGGATATCCGCTTCCCGCCTCGCCCGAAAACAGACGGTCAAACAAAAACCCGAGCGTTATCTCGCTTCCCCAGCCCCAGCCTTTGTTTAAGGGCAGGGATATGCAGTTTCCCGCGTTGATGCGTTCAAACAGCCATGCGTCCAGCGGTTCGCCGACCAGCCCGCAATACACGTTCGGGTACATCATGGCGGACATCGCGAAACCGATCCCGGTGCCGCAGCCGCCCACCACATAGTCTATCGCCCCGGAATTGAGAAGCACTCCCGCTAAAAATCCCGTGTGCAGATAATTGAGCGCGGGAAGCCCGTCCGGGTTTTTCATCCCGGCGTTCATTATCTCATGCCCGCGCCCGGCCAAGGCATCCATGATATCCGCGTTTTTTCCGCAGGCGCTGATTTCGTTTATCACCGCAATTTTCAATTTCCCGTTCCTCCGTTTTTAAATTGTTTCACACCAGATATTCGTCTTTTATGTCTTTTTCATATTTCGCCCGCCTGTCTTCGATATAGCCGGGAACCGGGACGTCCCACCAGCCGGTGGCGGCGCCGCCGGAATGAGGGTATTCGCGGTCCACGATGACTTCGATGAACTGCGGGGTTTTTGCTTCAAGCGCTTTTTCTATCGCCGGCTTTATCCCGTCCGGCTTTTCTATGCGCTGCGCCCCAATTCCGAAGCCTTCCGCGATTTTTTTGAAATCCGGCGAATACAGTTTGCCGTCAGCCGTCATAAAGTCGTTTCCGTATGCGTATTTTTCGCCCAAGACATCGATTTGCAAATCTTTGATCGCCAGCCAGCCCATATTGTTGGCCATAACCGTCACAACGGGAATATTGTACTGCGCCGCCGTGGAGAGCTCCTGCATCGACATCATAAAATCGCCGTCGCCGCATAGTGAGACCACCGTGCGCTCCGGCATCGCGAGCTTGACTCCCATCGCCGCCGGCATCGCGAATCCCATTGTGGAAAATCCCCCCGTCGTGACGCAGCAGCCCGGCGTTTTGAAAATATATTCCTGCAGCATCTGGGCCTGGGTGTTTCCCGACGATGTGACGAGCATGGCGTCGGACGGCAGCGCGCCGCTCATTTCATACAGCAAACGGGAAATCGTGACGCCGTCCCTGTCCGCCAGCGCGTTTTTCTTTACTTTATCGAGCCACGCCGCTTTAACGGCCGACAATTCGGAAAAATATTCGCTTTTTTCGTATTCGCTCTCCCGGCCGCCGAGATGATCCAGAAGCTGCGCGGCGAATCCGGCCAAATCCGCGACTATCCCCAAGGTCGGGGGATAATTTTTGCCGATTTCAGCCGCATCGATGTCCACATGGATCAATTTCGTGTCGGGGAAACGGTAAGTCGCGCCGTATTTGTATGAAGAAGTGGTCTCATCCGCGAAACGGCAGCCTAAGGCGATCACGAGATCGGCGTTTTTGGCCGCGTAGTTTCCCGCTTCGGTCCCTTTCGAGCCTCCGTGGAACATATACAGCGGATGATTTTCCGGAAACGCGCTTTTGGCGGCCATGGTGGTGATCACCGAGGCGCCGGTTTTTTCCGCGAGGCGAACGAGCAAATCGGGCCGGCGCGAATGATACGCGCCGCCGCCAAGCAAAATGAGCGGACGCTTTGATTCGCGTATCAGGGCTGCCGCCCGGGCTATCTGTTCGGCGGACGCCGCCCCTCCGGCCGAGGCAAATGGATGCGCCGCAGCCAAATCCGAAACTTCCGTTTCATCGCATTGCACATCCATCGGCACGGCTACGACCACGGGGCCTCTGCGTCCGGTAAGCATCGCGTTAAAGGAGCGTTTCATGATCCGCGGCAGCTGCGAGATGTTTTCCGCCCTCCAGCATCTTTTGGAGACGGGACGCATGCAGCTTATGAAATCCGAGTCCGCCTGCCTGTCGAATTCCTGCAGGATGCCTGTGCCTCTCATGTGGGTGTGGGCATCTCCCGTTATCACGATGACCGGGGTGGAATCGACATATGCGGTCGCCGTGCCGAGCGCCGAATTCACGGCCCCCGCCCCGATGGAAGTCAAAACCGCCATGGGTCTGCCCGCAGCCCGGTAAAATCCGTCAGCCATGTAGACGCCGCACATTTCCTGCTTGACCTGCATATATTTTATAAGCCCCTTTTTTTCCCTGTCCCGCACGGCGTCGAATATGCCGAGGCAGCCGTGCCCCGGAATTCCGAATATATACTCCACCCCATGCTCGATCAAAGCGTCGACTATGATCTCCCCTCCTGTTTTCCTCATAAAAACACCCCCGATTATTTTTGTTACCTATACATTACCACATACGCATAATTTTGTCAACACATTTGTTACACTATCGATTGGCGTGACATGAACCAATATGAATGGCAATTCATATGCCGTTCATGCGCATGCTTGCATCAATTCTGCATGTGAACGCGAAGCGTTCACATTCGTTACACGTCCGCCGCTTCCGCATACCTGTGGCCGTTTTCCGCTATGAACCTTTTGCGCCCCGGCAGATCGTCGCCAAGCAGCGTGTCGAACATCACTTCGGTGCTGCGCTCTTCGTCCTGGTTCACGCAGATCAGCCTGCGGGTTTCGGGAGCCATCGTGGTAAGGCTCATCATGTCCGGCTCGTTTTCGCCGAGTCCCTTTGAGCGCTGTATGGCATATTTTTTGTCCTTGAGCTTTGAGATGATCTCGTTTTTTTCCTTTTCGTTGTAGGCGAACTGTATCTGATCCCTGCTGGTTATCTCAAAGAGCGGCGATTCGGCTATGTGCACTTTTTTTAGCCTGATCAGGGTGGGCAGCAGCCGGTAGAACATGGTCATGATCAGCGCCCTGATGTGGTATCCGTCCTCGTCGGCGTCCGTGCAGATGATTATCTTGCTCCATTTGAGCGCGTTTATGTCAAAATCGCTCAAATCCTTGTGCGCCTTCGACTTGATCTCGACCCCGCACCCGATGACCCGCAGCAAGTCCACTATTATCTCGTTTTTGAAAATCCTGTCGTATGTGGACTTGAGGCAGTTGAACGTCTTGCCCCTAACCGGTATTATCGCCTGGAATTCCGCGTTTCTGGCGAGCTTGCACGAAGTGAGCGCCGAATCGCCCTCGACTATGTAGAGCTCGCGCAGGGATGCGTCCTTTGAGCGGCAGTTCACGAATTTTTCAACCCTGTTGCCGATTTCCATGCCCGAAGACAGCTTTTTTTTGAGGTTGAGCCTCGCGCTTTCGGCGCTCTCCCTCGAACGCTTGTTGACGAGCACCTGCGCCGCGATCTTTTCGGCCTCGCTCGGGTTCTCCGCGAAATACACTTCGAAGTTGTGTTTCAAAAAATCGGTCATGGCTTCCGCCACAAATACGTTGCTGATGGCTTTTTTCGTCTGGTTGGCGTAGCTTGTCTGGGTGGAGAAGCAGTTGGTGACGCACACGAGGCAGTCCTCGATGTCCAAAAACACGATTTTGCTCTCGTTTTTGTTGTATTTTCCGGTGTTTTTCAGATACCGGTCCACAGCATACACAGCCGCGCTTTTGAGCGCTTTCTCCGGGGAGCCGCCGTGCTCGAGATATGAGGAGTTGTGATAGTATTCTATATTTGCCGCGGTGTTGGAAAAACACAGGCAAATCTGCATTTTCACCTTGTACTCCGGCTTATCCTCCCTGTCGCGCCCCATCCGCTCGCCGTTCCACAAAACGGGCCTTGTTATGCTATCCTCGCCGGCGAGCTCCTCGATATAGTCCAGTATGCCGTTTTCGTACAGGTATTCCGTTTTTTCAAATTCCCCGGTTTCCCTGTTTTGGAAATTCAATATGAATTTGATCCCGGCGTTGACTATGGACTGCTTTTTCATCACGTTCGCGAAATATTCATACGGGATGGCTATATCCGTGAAAACTTCCAAGTCGGGCTTCCAGTATTGGGTGGTGCCGGTTTTTTTTGTGCCGGCGGGCTCTTTTGCGAGCGGACCGACCGCCTCGCCCTTCGCAAACGAAATCGTATGCTTTGTTTTGTTGTAGACGGAGGTCACCTCGAAAAACTCGGAGGCATACTGCGTGGCGCAGGCCCCCAGCCCGTTGAGCCCGAGCGAAAATTCATATATGCCGCCCTCTTCGTTGTTGTACTTGCCCCCCGCATATAGCTCGCAGTACACGAGCTCCCAGTTGTAGCGCTGCTCCTTTTCGTTCCAGTCCAAGGGCAGCCCCCTGGCAAAATCCTCCACCTTTATCGAAAAATCCGAATAAGCGGTGACGATTATGGAATTGCCGTAGCCCTCTTTCGCTTCGTCGACCGAATTCGTCAGTATCTCGAAAAAGGCGTGCTCGCACCCCTCCAGCCCGTCTGATCCAAACATCACCGCAGGGCGCTTTCTCACCTTGTCCGCCCCTTTGAGCGAGGATATGCTCTCGTCGTTGTACGTTTTGTTTTCTGTATTCTTTGCCATTTTTTTATCTCCCCGATATTTTAACTTATACACAGTATACCACCATTGCAAAAAAAAGTCAATGCCCGCGCCTGCATGTATTATATCAAAAATAATATGACAACAGCGCGTCATATTAAAAACAGAACAATTTGTAAAAAATTAAAACAAGCAAGCCCAAATTGTTGTTGACATTCGCGCATAATTTTTGTATAATTGAATCAGGGCCAAAATCATGGAATTCGGCCAAATCCGCAAAAACAGGAGAAAACCCGCGTATGAGCAGGAGAAAAGCGAGAGAAATCGTATTGTGCCTCGTTTTTTTGAAGGATTACCACAAAGATGTCGGCTGTGAAAAATTATACAGCGATTTGTTCGAAAACCACAGCATCGAGGAGCTATACGGTTCTTTCGGCGAAAAAGAAATAAAAAATCCGCCCGGAAGCTTGAGGAAAGCCGACGAGGACTACATAAAAAGCACTTTTTTCGGGGTGTTTGAGAATGTGGGGAAGATAGACGAAATAGTTTCGGGTTCGGCTGTGGGCTGGCAGTACGGCAGGATCTCAAAAATTTCGATGGCGCTTCTGCGCACGGCGGCCTACGAGATTTTGTACGCGGAGGATGTCCCGGCCTTGGTCGCCATAAACGAAGCGCTGGAGCTCTCCAAAAAATACGACGACCCCGGCGCGTACGCATTCGTGAACGGAGTGCTCGGGGCGGTCGTGAAAAACATCGGAAACTAATAAGGTGTAGAAAATATGTCTGAGGCCAATATATTCACAGTCGAAAAACTCAACGAATATATAAAGAGCATGATCGAGAGCGACAGGACGCTTTTGGATGTATACGTGAAGGGCGAGATATCGAACTTCACAAACCACCGCACCGGCCATTTCTATTTCACCGTCAAGGACGAAAAAAGCGTTTTGAAGGCGGTGATGTTCGGTGGGGGCTCGAAAGTGAAATTCATGCCCGAAAACGGCATGAGGGTGGTGCTGCGCGGCAGGATATCGCTGTTTGTGCGGGATGGGCAGTACCAGATCTACTGCGACGAGATAGAGCCCGACGGGGTGGGCTCGCTCTTCATCGCCTTCGAGCAGCTGAAAGCCAAACTCGAGGCCGAGGGCCTGTTTGACCAAAGGCGCAAAAAGCCGTTGCCCAAGCTCCCGCTTTCCATCGGCGTCATAACATCGCCCACCGGGGCGGCGGTCAGGGACATGATAAATGTCATAACTCGAAGGTTCGCGATGGCGAAGATAATATTGTTTCCCGCGCTGGTGCAGGGGCCCGGCGCACCCGGCCAGCTTTGCTCGGGCATAAAATTTTTCAACGCGGGCGGCGCGGAAGCCGATATCATCATAATCGGCAGGGGGGGCGGTTCGCTTGAGGAACTATGGGCCTTCAACGACGAAAATCTCGCCAGAGCGGTATATGCCAGCAGGATCCCGGTGATTTCCGCCGTGGGGCACGAAACCGATTTCACCATATGCGATTTCGCGGCGGATTTAAGGGCGCCCACGCCGTCCGCCGCGGCGGAGCTGGCGGTGCCCGATACCGGCGAGCTGAAAAAGCAGCTCTCAAACGCGCTCAGAAAAATGGAGCTTTTGATCGAAAACAAAATCAAAAATTACAAAGAGCGGGTAAAGAACTACGAAAACGCGAATGTGCTGAAAAACCCGATGAACATAATCGACGACAAGAGAATGAACATGCTGCACATCGAAAAAAATCTGGCCGCGCAGCAAAAAATCATTCTCGGCGCCAAGCGGGCGCAGTTTGTCATGCATTCCTCAAAGCTCGAGGCGCTCAACCCGCTCTCGGTGCTGACCAGGGGATACTCGGTCGCATACAAAGGCAAAAAAATAGTGAGCAAACTGGACGATGTCGAAATAGGCTCGGAAATATCGGTGAAATTGTCCGACGGGTACATCGACGCAAACGTCACGCATAAGAGGTGAAAAAATCATGGAAACGGAAAACATCAATTTCGAGCAGGCGCTGGGGGAACTCGAAAAGATTGTGCATAGCCTTGAAAACGGCACGATCCCGCTCGACGATTCGCTGGAAAACTTCGAAAACGGGGTAAAGCTGATAAGGCGCTGCAATATGCTCTTGGACAGCGCCGAAAAAAAGGTGAAAAAACTCACGAGGGCCCAGACCGGCGAAATCATAGAAGAAGATTTCAGCGCGGAGGGGTAGGCGATGCAAAATGCAAAATGCAAAATGCAAAATAAAAGAACGAGCGCGGAATTTGAACAAAAAATCAAAAGAAACGCGGATGCCGTGAATGCGGTGCTGGAAAGGTATCTGGGACTGCGCGATCCCGATTTCGGCGTTTTGTACGAATCCATGCGCTACAGCTCCCTTGGCGGGGGAAAGCGCGTGAGGGCGTTTTTGGCGCTCGAGTTCTTTTCGGCGTTTTGCCAAAAGGACCCCGAAATCGCGCTCCCCGTCGCGTGCGCGATCGAGATGATACACACATATTCGCTGATCCACGACGATCTGCCCTGCATGGACGACGACGACTATCGGCGCGGGCAGCCGTCGAACCATAAAAAATTCGGCGAAGCGGTCGCGCTGCTTTCGGGGGACGCGCTTTTGACCTATGCCTTTGGCATAATTGCGGATGCGGAATTTTTGCCCGATGAAAAAAAAGTGAAAATCATCTCCGAAATCTCGCGGGCAGCGGGCCATTCGGGAATGGTCGGGGGCCAGGTGATGGACATGAGCGGCAAAAACAAAGAATTTGCCAAAACCCATGCGCTAAAAACGGGCGCGCTGATAGTCGCTTCCGCAAGATCGGGATGTATCGCCGGCGGGGCGGGCGAAACAGAAACCGAAATGGCCGCAGGGTACGCCAAAAACATAGGGCTGGCTTTCCAGATCATAGACGACATACTCGACATAGACGAAAAAAGCGGCAAAAGCAGCTTTTTGGAAATATACGGCGGGGACGGAGAGCGGGCTTTTGGGATAGCGCAGGATCTGACGCAAAAAGCCCTGGCGGAAATATATGAGCTCAAAAAAGCGAATAAAAATATAAGTACGGAAAATCTCGAAATTTTCGCGGAATATCTGCTTGAGAGAAGAAATTGATTATGTTTGTTATCCACACCATATTTGGCAACTACGTTTTGTTGTGCTCCATGTTAGGCTGGCTGAGCGCCTCCTCGGCGAAAGTGGTCATCCTGTTCGTGAGGGAAAAGCGGCTCGACCTGAGAAAGTTTTTCTCTTCGGGGGGCATGCCCAGCTCGCATTCCGCCACGGTTTCCTCGTTGGCGGCTGCTGTGGCGAAAACCGACGGGATCGGGAGCACGGCTTTCGCGATATCCTTCATGTTCGCATTCATCGTGATGTACGACGCCTCGGGGGTGCGGCGCGCGGCCGGCGAACAGGCGAAGATTTTAAACCAGCTAATCGACAATTTCTCGGAGAACAAGCCCGTGTACATGAAAAAGAATCTCAAAGAGATAATCGGGCACACGCCGCTCGAAGTGATCGTCGGGGCGCTGCTCGGGATTTTGATCGCGCTCGTGGCGCCGTACCGGAGGTAAGCCGACAATGAACCGGGATGGCGAAAAACAATTTAAGACGCTCGACAAAGTCGATTCCCCAAAAGAGCTCAAAAAACTCGGCATATCCGAACTTGCCGCCCTGTCGCGGGACATACGGGATTTTTTGATATGGAACATATCGCAGACCGGGGGGCACCTTGGCTCAAATCTGGGGATTGTGGAGCTGACTGTGGCGCTGCACTATGTGTTTGATTCGCCAAACGACAAAATCATCTGGGATGTGGGCCATCAGAGCTACGTGCACAAAATCCTGACGGGCAGGAAAGGCAGGTTCGAAACGCTGCGCAAACTGTCCGGGCTCTCGGGATTTACAAAAGCAAGCGAGAGCGGGCACGACGCTTTCGGGGCGGGGCACAGCAGCACCGCGCTCTCGGCGGCCGTCGGGATCGCGAAGGCCAATATGTTGGACAAAAAAGAGGCCTACACGATAGCCGTGGTCGGGGACGGCTCGTTTACCGGGGGGCTCGCGTACGAGGGGCTGAACAATTCCAAAAACTGCAAAAACCTTTTGGTCATATTAAACGACAACGAGATGTCGATTTCAAAAAATGTCGGCACGATGGCGGATTATTTGGCGAACATAAGGACGGCGAAAAAATATTACAGCCTTAGGAGCGCGATCAAAAAAGCGCTGTCCTCCATCCCGCTTATAGGGAAATTGTTTGTGAAAATGTTCCAGGCGATGACGAGGCTGCTCCGGCGCTCCCTTTACAACGCCACCTTTTTCGAGCAGATGGGTTTTGAGTTTTTGGGCCCCGTGGACGGCCACAACATAAACAAGCTCATAGCCGTGCTCGGCGAGGCGAAAACGCGGAAAAACCCCGTGTTCATCCACGTGAAGACCCAAAAGGGCAGGGGATACGAAAAAGCCGAAAGCAACTCGGACAAATATCACAGCGTGGGAAAATTCGACATAGAAGAGGGGATCCGGGGCGGGGAGCGCTCATTCTCAAGCAATTTCGGGGCTAAAATCTGCGAAGAGGCGGAAAAAAACAAAAAAATCTGCGCGGTGACGGCGGCGATGGAAGAAGGAACGGAGCTCGCCGAATTCAAAAAAAAATATCCTGACCGCTTCTTTGACGTCGGGATAGCGGAAGCGCACGCGGCGGTGTTTTGCGCGGGTCTCGCGGCGGGGGGATATATCCCGGTTTTCGCGGTGTATTCCACATTTCTGCAAAGGGCCTACGACCAGATGATCCACGATATCGCGCTGCCAAACCTCCATGTAGTGATCTGCGTCGACAGGGCGGGGCTTTCAGGCGAGGACGGGGCGACCCATCACGGCGTGTTCGATGCCGCGTTTTTGAACCATATCCCGAATGTGACGGTTTATTCCCCCTCTTCCTACGAGGAATTCGACGACGCGTTCGAATTCGCCGCAAACCAGATGAATTCCCCGGTTTGCATACGCTACCCCAAAGGCGGCGAGCACGAGGGATTCAACGAAAAGATAAAGAGCTTATGCACGGAAAACAATTTGGATTATGCATACATAAAAAACAAAGGCGCAAAATATTTGCTCGTGACTTATGGCAGGATATCGGAAACGGCGTTTGAGGTGTGCGAAAAATTGAACGAAAACGGTTTCAAAGCGGAATTTTTGAAACTTAACAAAATAAAGCCCGTCGATTGCGTGTTGCCGTTGGCGCAAAAATCGGACGCCGAAAATATCATCTTTGTCGAAGAGGGCATCCAAACCGGCGGGATATCGGAGACTATATCCTCCAAGCTGACCAAAAAAACAAAAATATTCGCCATAAACGATTTTGTGGAACACGGGAACACCTCGCAGCTATTCGGGCTCTGCGGGTTCGATCCCGAAAAAATATATGAAAACATAACGGGAAAAGCTCAATGATCACTGACAAAATCGGGATAATCCCGAACGAAAAAAAAGACCCGCGTTTTGAAAACACCAAAAATTTGATGAAATTTTTATCCGGAAAGAACACAGATATTTGCATCGGCGAAAATTACCGCCGCCATTTCAGCGGTTTCGCGGTCACTTACGCGCCGGAGGACGAATTGTATAAAGCATGCGGCCTGCTTTTCGTTTTGGGCGGGGACGGCACCATGCTGAAAGCCGCCGCGAAAGCCTCCGAAGGCGACATCCCGCTCATAGGCATAAACCTGGGCAGGATCGGCTTCATGAGCGAAATAGAATGCGACGAGCTGTATCTGCTGGAAAATCTTTTTTCCGGCGAATACGAAATAAAAAGCAGGATGATGCTCGATGTCGGCATAATAAAAGCCGGCGGGAGAATAGACGCGGGCACGGCGCTGAACGACGCAGTCGTGTCAAAAGGGGCCTTGGCGAAATTGGTCGAGATAGAGCTCGCCCGCGACGGGACCAAAATCGCGGGATATATGGCGGACGGCGTGATAGCGGCGACCCCTACGGGTTCCACGGCTTACTCCATGTCCGCAGGAGGGCCGATCATCGACCCCGAAATCGAATGCTTCTGCGTGACTCCGATCTGCCCGCACTCGCTCACGGTGAACCGCCCGCTGATATTCGCGGGGGATTCGCGCTTGGAAATAACGAACAGGAACATAAGCTCGGACGCATATCTGGCAATCGACGGGCAGACGCCCGTGAAGCTTGAGGAAAACGACATAGTGAGCATAAAAAAGTCGAAATTCGCCGCAAAGCTCGTATCGATAAAAAAACGCGGATTTTTTGACGTCGTCAGGGCAAAATTCGCATGTGAACGAAACGATATAACAAAAAACAGGGAGACTTGAGGCATGAAATACAAAAGGCAGTCGAAAATAATGGAACTCATAAGCTCGTTTGACATATATACCCAGGACGAGCTGGCCGACAGGCTGAAAAAAAGCGGGTTCGCCGCCACGCAGGCCACGATATCGAGGGACATAAAAGAACTCAAGCTGCTAAAGATCCCCGCCTCCAACGGACAATACAAATACGCCTCGGCAAGCCATGATGAAGAGAGGGCGGATGCCAAGTTTTTAAATATATTGGGCGAGACCGTGACCGAAATAAGCCCCGCGAAAAATTTGCTGGTTGTCAAAACATATTCCGGGATGGCGCAGGCGGCCGCCGCCGCAGTCGATGCGATGGATTTCCCCGAGGTGGTCGGGACGATAGCGGGCGACGACACCATATTTTTGGCGTTTTCGAGCGATGAAAACGCCGAGGCTGTGGCCAAAAGGCTTGAAAAGATGATAAAATAAGCGAAAGAAAAGGAGTGACGTCATATGCTGCTCTCCCTGCACATCGAAAATATAGCGGTCGCGCAGAAAATCGACATCGAATTTAAAAACGGCTTCATAGTGCTCACCGGCGAGACCGGAGCGGGCAAATCCATAATAATAAATTCGCTTCACTTGATACTCGGCGCGAAGCCCCAAAAAGACATGATACGCAAAGGCGAGAAAAAAGCGATGGTTTCGGGGCTTTTCGGGGATTTCGACGAAATGGCAGCAAAAAAAATCGAAGAGCTCGGGATCGCGGTCGACCCGTCGGAAAACTGCGTTTTGGTGCAGCGGGACATAACCGACGAGGGGAAATCCACCAGCAAACTCAACGGCAGGAACATATCCGTCTCGCTGTTAAAAGAACTCGCCAAGCTGCTGATCAACATACACGGGCAGCATGACTCCCAGACGCTGCTGTCGCCGGGGAACCATATACTGTTTTTGGACAACTTCGCGGGCATGGAAAAAGAACTGGGCGACTATTCGGCGGCCTACGACAGAACAAACAGCATAAAAGGCAAAATCGCCGAGCTTTCGCAGGACGAAAAAAACAAGCAGAGGACCATAGACATACTGAAATACCAGATAGGAGACATAGACGCCGCGAAACTGAAACCCGGCGAAGAGGAAAAACTGGAGGAAGCCAAAAAATATATACAGAACAGCGAAAAAATAATCAAATCGATGAAAACGATACAATCCGCCCTGGCCCGTTCCGAGAAGGGAATATCCGCAGTCGACCAGATGAAACGCGCCGCGACCGCGCTTAAATACGTCGCGGATTTCGTGCCGGACTCGGCGGAATATATAGCCAAGCTCGAGGACTGCATATCCGAAGTCACCGATATTTCGGAGCTTGCGACGGGGAGCATCCCAAAGGAATACGACGAGTTTGAGGAAATGAAAGACTCCACCGAAAAATTGGACAAGATAGAGAACAGGCTCTATCAGATATCCAAATTAAAGGCGAAATACGGCTCGTCGATAGGCGACATACTGGAATACAAAAGCAAAATAGTCGAGGATTTGGACAATATCATATTCGCCGACGAAAAAATAGAAATCCTGAAAGGCGAATTGGCCGAAGAGATGAAAAAACTCGAAGCGCTTTCGGGGATACTTTCCGCCAGGCGCAAAAAAGCCGCCAAAACCCTCGAACACAAAATAATGGACGAACTCAAATTCCTTGAGATGTCAAAAGTGATCTTCGAGGTCAAAATAGAAAAAAACGTCGAGAGCGACGGAGGGGTGAGGTACGCCTCGCGGGGAGGCGACACGGTAGAATTTTTGATAGCCACAAACCCGGGCGAATCCCCAAAGCCGCTGGAGCGCATCGCCTCCGGGGGGGAGCTCTCGCGGATCATGTTAGCCGTCAAGAGCGTATTCGCAAAAAAGGACGGCGTGGACACGCTCATATTCGATGAGATCGATTCGGGGATATCGGGCAGGACCGCCGAAAAAGTGGGGATAAAGCTGAAATCGATCGCCGGCGAGATACAGGTGATATGCGTGACCCATTCGGCGCAGATCGCCTCCCACGCCGATTTCCACTATCTGATCGAAAAGCATGAAATAGACGGCAGATCCGCGACCGATATAAAGGAATTGGACAAAAACGAAAGGATAGGTGAGCTCGCCCGCATCATGGGCGGGATCACCATAACGGAAACGGTCAAAAAAACGGCGGCCGAAATGGTCGAGAAAAATCAACCGATAGGAGAAGAATAAAAATGGATTTGATACAGGAATTCAAAACGCGCGGGCTGCTCGCGCAGTGCACCGACCTTGAAGCGGTGGACGATATGCTGAAAAAGCAAAAAGTCACCTTTTACATAGGTTTCGACCCGACTGCCCCGTCGCTGCACATCGGGCATTTCATGCAGTTCAAGACGATAAAATATTTCCAGAACGAGGGCCACAAAGCGATCGTGATCTTCGGAGGGGGCACCGTGATGGTGGGCGACCCCTCGGGCAGAACCGATATGCGACCCATGCTCGAAAGGGAGGAAATAGACGAAAACATCGAAAAATTCAAAAAACAGGCCGACAAATACATTCCGGGAGCCTTGTACGTCAACAATGCGGACTGGCTCTGCGAGATAAAATACATGGATATGCTAAGGGAGATCGGCGTGCATTTCTCGGTCAACAAAATGCTGACCGCGGAATGCTTCAAGACAAGGCTGGAAAAAGGGCTGTCCTTTTTGGAGTTCAACTATATGCTGATGCAGGGCTACGACTTTTACCGTCTGTACAAAGACTACGGCTGCACATTGCAGTGCGCGGGCGACGACCAGTGGTCCAACGCGCTCGCGGGGGCGGATCTGATACGCCGCAAAGAGGCAAAGGAGGCGCACGTTCTCACATTCGCGCTTTTGCCCGACGCCGCCGGCAAAAAAATGGGGAAAACCGCGGGAAACGCGGTATGGCTCGATCCAAATCTCACCAGCCCGTACGAT
>Ga0082212_10004331_pt1 | contig 19699 bp, 14 predicted proteins | sample TergutNt197P3_FD_71548 | JGI IMG/M metagenome (GOLD analysis project Ga0082212, IMG submission 71548) | Neocapritermes taracua P3 segment gut microbial communities from Petit-Saut dam, French Guiana - Nt197 P3 | ecosystem: Host-associated > Arthropoda: Insects > Digestive system > Gut ... | reverse complement strand
CTGTACGGCATGGCCGAGCTGGGCGTTACGCCGGACAAGCCGCACAAGAAGAGCGCGCGTATCGTCGGCGACGTCATGGGTAAGTACCACCCGCACGGCGACTCTTCCATATACGACGCCATGGTGCGTATGGCACAGGACTTCTCGACGCGCTACCCGCTCGTTGACGGGCACGGGAATTTCGGTAATATGGACGGCGACAGCGCTGCGGCCATGCGTTACACCGAGGCGCGCATGAGCCCGCTCGCGCTTCAGATGCTGCGCGATATCGACAAGGACACTGTTGATTTCACGGCCAACTTCGACGGCGAGGAAAAAGAGCCTGTCGTGCTGCCGGCGCGCTTTCCCAACCTTTTGGTCAACGGCTCAAACGGGATCGCGGTCGGCATGGCAACGTCGATCCCCCCGCACAACCTTTCGGAGGTGATAGACGCAACCGTCCATCTGATCGAGACGCCGGACGCGAGCGTGGACGCGCTGTGCAAATTCATCAAGGGACCGGATTTCCCGACAGGGGCGACCATCCTTGGCAAGAAAAGCGCGCGCGACGCCTACAAAACGGGGCGCGGGAGCGTGCTTGTGCGGGCAACTTACGAAATAGAAGAGACGAAAAAAGGCAAGCAGCAGATAGTCTTCACATCGATACCATACCAGATAAACAAGAGCAACCTGCTCGAGAAGATGGGCGAGCTCTGGCGCGAGAAAAGGATCGACGGCATCGCCGAAGTGCGCGACGAATCGAATATGGAAGGGACGCGAATCGTCGTAGAGCTCAAACGGGACGCCAACCCGCAGATAACGCTCAACAGGTTTTTCAAGCAGACGCCGCTCCAGTCCAGCTATTCGATGATAATGCTTGCGCTCGTCGATGGCGAGCCCAAGGTGCTCAACCTGCATGAAATACTTACACATTACCTGGCGCACCAGAAAGAAGTGGTCACGCGGCGCACGAAGTACGACCTGGCAAAGGCCGAGGCGCGCGCGCATATAGTGGAAGGCCTTTTGATCGCGCTTGCGAACATCGACGAGGTCATCAAGACGATCCGGGCCAGCTATGACGACGCGAAGGAAAAGCTCATGGAGCGGTTCCATTTGACGGAGCTGCAGTCGCAGGCCATACTCGACATGCGGCTGGCAAGGCTGCAGGGGCTTGAAAAGGAAAAGCTGGAAAAAGAATACGCGGAACTGAAAAAAATGATCGCGTACTACAAAGGGCTGCTCGCCGACGAGACCAAGCTCATGGGCGTCGTTAAGGATGAGCTTATTGAAATAAAAGACAAATGGGGCGACAAGCGCAAGACGGCGATCATGGCCGCTGCCGAGGAAATAGAAGAGGAAGACCTTATCGAAGAAAGCCGCGTCGCTATCACACTTACGCACCTGGGCTATATCAAGCGCATCGGGGCGGATGAGTACAAGCTCCAGCGGCGGGGCGGCAAAGGCATCAAGGCGCTCACGACGCGCGACAACGACTTCGTGCGCGACCTCATCATTACGTCGACACACGATTATTTGATGTTCTTTACAAACACCGGGAAGGTCCATAAAATTAAAGCATACGAGATTCCCGAGGCGCAGCGCACGGCAAGGGGTACGCCGGCGATCAATTTCCTCAGCCTCATGCAGAGGGAGAGGATCACGGCGTTCATGCCGATCCGCGAGTTCCCGGACGATCGCTATTTGATATGTGTCACGAAAAAGGGCACAATAAAAAAGACGCCGCTTTCACAGTACGACACAAACAGGAAGGGCGGCCTGATCGCGATAAGCCTTAAGGACGGCGACGAGATGATCGGGATCAAGCAGAGCAGCGGCACGAATGTGGTAATACTTGTGACGAAGCTGGGCAAGTGCATCTGCTTCAACGAGAACGACGTGCGGCCGATGGGGCGTGTGGCCGGCGGGGTAAGGGGCATCAACCTTTCCGAAGGGGATGAGGTCGTCTCGATGGATCTCGCCGATCCGGATGCGCAGCTCCTCGTCGTGTCGCAAAACGGGTTTGGCAAGAAGACGGCCGTAAAAGAGTACAGCATACATAAGCGCGGCGGCATGGGGATACTGACGTACAACAAGGCGATGTTCAAAAAGACGGGTGAGCTTATCGGGGCGGCTATCGTAAGCGACGACGATGACATCATGCTTATCAATTCGGACGGGATCCTGATCCGCGTTGAGGCGTCGGAAATATCGAATATGGGCCGCGCGACGAAGGGCGTCAAGGTGATGAATGTCGGCGAGGAGACGAAGATCATCGCTATGGCGAAGGTTCCCAAGGACGACGACAGCATTGAGGACGACGCGGGCGGCTAAGCAGGGGCGCGGAAGCCCGGGATGCACAAAGGCCAGGAACCAGGGGCGCGGAAGCCCGGGATGCACAAAGGCCAGGAACCAGGGGCGCGGAAGGGCCGAAAGTAAAAAAAGACTGAAACCCGGGCAGGACCGGTTCCGGGAAAGATGGGGGAAATAATATGGCGCTAATTATTAACACAACGAACAATACAGAGACCAGGATTTGGGAATTCACGGTAGCAGGCGAAATTGACATTTCGAACGCAAAAGACCTCAAAGCGAAACTGGAAGACTCGCTGGCCGAGACGAGCCAAAGCATCACGATAGATCTGTCGGAGCTGAGGTATATCGACAGCACCGGGCTTGGCGTCATTATCGGCGTGTACAGCACGATCAAGAAGGAAGGTCTCAGCGTCAAGGTGATCAACCCCAGAGACAATGTCAAAAAGCTATTGAATATCTCGGGTCTCGACAGTGTTCTTTGTTAAGGCGTGGAGGTGGTAATCATGAATGACCGTTTGACTATGAATGTACCGGGCAAACCGGAATATGTGGGGACAGTCCGCATCGCTGCCGCGCACGTGGCAAGCCGTGCGGGGTTTGATATTGAGGCGATCGAAGACATAAAGGTCGCCATTTCAGAGGCCTGTACAAATATCGTCTGCCACAGCCACAAAAGCCTGGATTTCACTTATGACGTCGAGCTTGAACTCGACAGCGCCAAACTCTCGATCACGGTCAAGGACGAGGGCGTTGGCTTTGGCGTTGACGACTATGTAGAGCCGGTGCCGGGCGAGGAACGTGAGAGCGGGCTGGGCATATTCATTATCAGGGCATTGATGGACGAAGTGGATATCTGCTCAGAAATCGGCGTTGGCACAAAGATACAGATGGCCAAACACCTTGGAAGCACGCCGGTTTAGGCTGCGGAGCATACCAGGAGCCAAATCGTGAGCCAGACGATTGAAAAAGTAAATACGGAAGAAATGTTCCGTGAATATCGAAAGAAGAATTCTCCGGAAATAAGGAATGAAATTATTGAAAAACACCTGTTTCTGGCAGAGATACTCGCGCGCAAATACACAGGGAGGGGCGTTGACTATGAAGACCTTTTCCAGGTCGCGTCTTATGGGCTCGTACTGTCTGTAGACCGGTATGACCCGGACAAAGGCGTCCTCTTCGCGAGCTTTGCGACCCCTACAATTATCGGAGAGATCAAGAAATACTTCCGGGATACAACGTGGTCCCTGAAAGTGCCCAGGCGGCTCAAGGAAATATCACTGCGGATACTGGAGTCCAGGGAAGCGCTTCAGGACATGCTTCACCACGTGCCCACAGTGCAGGAGCTTGCGGAGCATCTGGAAGTCTCGGAGGAAGATATCATCGAAGCCCTTGAAAGCAGCAGGGCCTATACGACGTTTTCGCTGGAGCAGGAGATGGACGATCAGGCGGAAGGGGAAAGCGCGTCGCTGGAAAAATACCTCGGCGATGAAGAGGAAGGCTATAACAGCCTCGAGACCTCCGGCATATTTGAAAAGGTGATGGCTGAACTGTCCCCGACGGAAAAAGAAGTGATGCGAAAACGTTTCCTGCAAGAGGTCACACAACGGGAAGTGGCAGAGGCGCTCGGCCTGAGCCAGATGACGGTTTCAAGGATCGAACGGGCGATGAGGAACAAATTCCGGACGGAGTATAATAATATGTCATAGAAAGAACGGCGGTCAGAGAAGAACAATGGCGGCATAGAAAGAGCAATGGCGGTCAGAGAAAGAGCAATGGCGGTCAGAGAAAGAGCAATGGCGGTCAGAGAAAGAGCAATGGCGGCATAGAAAGAACAATGGCGGAAGAGAAAGAGAAAGAAAGGGCAGGCTTTTGACGGAAAAGAGAATACGCGTGTTTTCAGGGGTGCAGCCGACAGGCAATATCCACATAGGAAACTATCTGGGGGCGCTCAAACAATTTGTCTCGTTGCAGGACGAAGGCGATTGCGTTTATTGCATCGTCGATTTGCACGCGATCACGCTGCCAAAGGATCCGGAGGAGCTGCGCGCAAATATCCTGGACGTTGCGGCGTTGTACGCGGCCGTCGGCATCGACATGAAGAAATCCATCGTCTTTGTGCAATCGGACGTACCGGGCCACGCCGAGCTTTCCTGGATACTGACATGCTGCTCATACACCGGCGAGCTGTCGCGCATGACGCAGTTCAAGGACAAGAGCCGGGAGGGCGATTCGGCGCCGACCGGGCTGTTTGTCTACCCGGCGCTCATGGCCGCGGACATCCTGCTCTACGACACAGACGTCGTCCCGGTCGGCAATGACCAAAAGCAGCATATCGAGCTTACACGCGACCTGGCGATCCGCATCAACAACCGTTTCGGCGAGGATACCTTTGTAGTGCCGGAGGGCCGTTTCCTGAAAGAGGGCGCACGCGTCATGGCGCTCGACGACCCGACATCAAAGATGAGCAAGAGCGCGGAAAGCGAGATGAGCCGGATCTCCGTACTGGATGACGACGCGAAAATCAAGAAGGCCATCATGCGCTCCACGACCGATTCGGACGGCGAGATACGCTATGACATGGAGAACAAACCAGGCGTCAGCAACCTGCTTAGCATATACAGCGCGTTTTCCGGCAAAAGCATTGCCTCGCTGGAAAAGGAATATGCGGGGCAGGGCTACGGGACGCTGAAAAAGGATCTTGTCGGCGTTACCGTGGACGCGCTCCGGCCGATACGCGAACGTTACGCGGAAATAAGGTATTCGGCGGAGCTTAAGGCGGCGCTGAAGGACGGCGCGCAGCGCGCGGGCGCTATTGCGGAAAAAACGATGGAGCGGATCAGGGAGAGGTTCGGTATCGGGACTTAGGGCCGCGGGCACGGCACTTAGATCTTTTGAGCTAAGGGGGAAAGCTCTTTAGATAGTTGACACAAATCTGGTAAAGCATCCGGCGGAGACTGCGGCGAAAGACAAAAAGGTGAAGACAAAAGGGGACAGTTCCTGCGTCTGAAAAAAGGTGACGGCAAAAGAGACGGCTCCTGCGTCCGGAAAGGGGATAAATGGCTGTTGACACAAATTTGATAAAGCATCTGGCGGAGATCGCGGCGATAGATATGGGCGAGGAAGAGCTCATGGCGCAGCAGCGAGACCTGGAAAGGATCGCTGCGTATACAGCGCGGCTCGCCGAGCTCGATACGTCGGATGTGCCGGCGCAGACGCACCCCTTTGGCGAGGCGGGCGTAAACTGCCTGCGTGACGACGAAGTGACGAATGTGGATCAGGCGGAAGAGCTGGTTGCCGCCGCCCCCGACAGCAAGGGGCCGTATTTCCGCGTGCCGCGCACTGTCGAGGAGTGAGTGGCCAGGGACAGGAACCAGTGACGAGGAACCAGGAACCATGGACCAGGAACCAGGAACCAGTGACGAGGGACCAGTGACAGGAACCAGGAAAGAGGAACCGGAAGAATAGAGGTTAATTGATTGGATATACGAAAAAAGACAGCGCTTGAGCTGGGACAATTGATCAAAGAGCGGAAACTCAGCAGCCCCGAACTTACCCGCATCTTCCTTGATGCGGCGAAGGGTGATCATGACAAGCCGGAAGGAAGCGAAGGGAAACTTAACGCTTATACCGAAGTGCTTGAAGAGAGCGCCATGGACGCCGCCGCCGCTGTGCAGGCGCGGATCGACAAAGGGGAAAACCTCTCGCCGCTTGCCGGCGTGCCGATGGCCATGAAGGACAATATCTGCACGACCGAAGGCAGGACCACAGCGGCTTCAAAGATACTCGCGGGTTTTCGCTCCCCCTTTGACGCGGACGCGGCGGAGAAGCTTAAAAGCGCCGGCGCGGTCATCCTGGGCAGGACCAATATGGATGAATTCGCGATGGGGAGCTCCACCGAAAACTCCTGCTACGGGACTGCGCACAACCCATGGAATCTTTCGCGCGTGCCCGGCGGCTCATCGGGCGGCTCCGCAGCGGCTGTTGCCGCAGGCCTGGCGCCTTACGCGCTCGGCTCCGACACCGGCGGCTCCGTCCGCCAGCCGTGCGGCTTTACGGGCCTGACCGGGATCAAGCCAACCTACGGCAGCGTGTCGCGGCACGGGCTCGTCGCCTATGCGTCATCGCTCGACCAGATCGGGCCGATGGCTCTTGACGCCTGCGACGCCTCGGTCATCCTGTCTATCATTTCCGGGCCTGACGGGCGCGACAGTACGATGGGCATAGATGAGCCTTTCCGGCCTTGCGGAATAATGCACGGGGAAACAGAGGGCGCCCGGCTGGACGGCATAAAGATAGGGCTGCCGGCGAGTTATTTCGGGCTGCCCGCGCTGGACAGCAGCATCAAGGCAAATGTGCTGGCTGCGGCCGAAACCCTGCATGGGCTCGGTGCGGAAGTGCGGGACATCGAGCTGCCGCTCCTGGACTATGGGGTACCGGCCTACCTGGCCATCGCCTGCGCCGAGGCCGCCTCAAACCTCGCGCGTTATGACGGCGTGAAATACGGCTACCGCGCGGAAAACGCCGCAACGATCGAAGAGGTATACGCAAAGACGCGGGGCGAAGGCTTCGGCGATGAGGCCAAGAGGCGGATCCTCTTCGGCTACTTCGTCCTTTCAAGTGAAAACTTCGAAACGTATTTCCGGCAGGCGCAAAGGGTGCGCGGCATGATAAAAAAGGCTTACGACGGAGCGCTTGAAAACTGCGACTTCATACTTACCCCCGTATCGCCTTCTTCCCCCTATGAAATCGGGACACGGATAAGCGATCCGCTCGAAATGTATATCGGCGATATCTACACCGCGTCGCTCAACCTGACAGGCCTGCCCGGCGCGGCCGCCCCCTGCGGTTTTGACAAAGACGGCATGCCCACAGGGATGCAGCTTGTCGGCAAGGCGTTCAGCGACATCGCGATACTTGACATTATTGCCCGCTACCAGCGCGCGACGGACCATCATATGAAACGGCCTCCGCTCTATTGCCCGGAAGGGGGTGTAATGTAATGGCCTGGGAAACTGTTATCGGACTTGAGGTCCACGTCGAGCTCTCCACGAAAACCAAGATATTCTGCGGATGCAGTACGGCTTTCGGAAGCGCCCCGAACAGTAACACATGCGTAGGCTGCCTCGGTTTGCCGGGGACCCTGCCTGTGCTCAACAAAGATGTGTGTAATAAGGCCATCGCCGCGGGACTGGCGCTCGGGTGCACGATCAACGAATACAGCCTTTTTGACCGTAAGCATTATTTCTATCCCGACCTGACAAAGAGCTATCAGCTCTCGCAGTATTTCCACCATCTTTGCATGGGCGGGAAGGTCTCGATCGAAACTAAGAGCGGGCAAAAAGACATTCGCATCAACAGGATCCATGTCGAAGAGGATGCCGGCAAGCTCGTCCATGAAGGGGGCTATAGCCTTGTTGACGGCAACCGCGGCAGTATGCCTCTTATCGAAATCGTCTCGGAACCGGACATTCGCAGCGCCGACGAGGCAGAGGCGTACCTCGAAGCCTTGAGGGAGACGCTCGTCTATACCGGCGTTTCCGACTGCAAGATGCAGGAGGGGTCGATGCGCGCCGACATCAACATCTCGGTGCGGGAGGAAGGCAGCGACATCTTGGGCACAAGGACGGAAGTAAAGAACATGAACTCGATCAAGGCCATACGGCGCGTGATCGAATATGAAGAGGAACGGCACATAAGCGCGATCGAGGCAAAGCAGCCTCTCGTGCAGGAGACCCGGCGCTGGGACGACGCGCAGGGCAAGAGCTTCTCGATGCGCAACAAGGAGACCGCGCAGGAATACATGTATTTCCCCGATCCCGACCTGCCGGCGCTGCACGTCGACGAGGCCTGGATCACGCGCGTGCGGGACGCCCTGCCGGAGCTTGCGGCCTCGAAGCGGGCGCGTTACACTTCTGTTTTCGGCCTGCCCGCCAAAACAGCAGCCGTACTGACAGCGGAAAAAAACATAGCGGAACTCTTCGACGCCATCGTCGCCTCACTTACGACAAAGGGGGACGGCGCTCTCGATTTTGACGCGGCTCGTATCCGGGCGGGTGCAAATGGGGGCGGGGCGTCGCTTGCCGGGGAGGCAGGAGCGGCTAATGCGGCAGAAGCTGATGATTCATCTGCTGCCGGACGAGAAGCGCTGCCTGTGCATGAGGCGGCAGCCGAGGCCGCCAACATCGTGACGGGCGACATTCTGAGGCTCATCCGCGAAAGCGGCGCGGAAGCCGACAAGGTGCAGGTTGACGCCGGGAAGCTCGCGGCGGTCATCCGCATGGTTCGAAGCAAAAAGATCAACCGCGCCGCGGGCCGTGAAGCGACCGAGGCGGTCTATAAGTCAGGCGCGGATCCTGAAGTATATATCATGGATAAAGGGTTATTGCTTATTGGCGATGAAGAGGGGATACGCGAAGCGGCGCAAAAAGCGATCACGGAAAACCCGAAGTCTGTTGAGGACTTCAATGCCGGGAAGGAAAAAGCCTATGGTTTTCTTGTAGGGCAGACCATGCGCGCGCTTGGCGGCAAGGCCGATCCTGCCGTTGTGAACCGTATTCTTAAAGAGCTGCTCGGCATCAAAAAGGATGAAGAAGCTGCCGGCCTGGATGCTGTAGATGGCGGAGCGACTGCCGGGGGACCGGAAGCAGGCGACCAGAAAGCCGGGGGACCGGAAGCCGGCGACCAGAAAGCCGAGGGACCGGAAGCAGGCGGAGTGACTGCCGACGGACAAAAAGAAAAAGACCAGGAAGCGCGCAAAATCGCGGAAGAGCCTGCCTGGAAACGCGCGGCGGACAGGTATGATTGCGCCGGCGGCTCAAGTAGCGCTGATGCTGCAAGCGACGCCGACGGCTCAAGTGGCGCTGATGCTGCAAGCGACGCCGACGGCTCAAGTGGCGCTGACGGCGCTGATGGCTCAGGCAGCTCAGGCGACGCTGACGATTCAGGCGACGCTGACAGCGCTGGCAAAGGGGCAAAGGCGGGCATGCAGCCGCCGGTCATAACGTCACTGCGTTACCGCGACCTGACCTGCGGGGAGCTCAGGCCCGGACATATCGGAAAGACTGTTAAGATCGCGGGCTGGGTCATGACTATCCGTGACCACGGAGGGATCGTCTTCATCGACCTGCGCGACCAGTATGGCGTTACGCAGATTTCCTGTACGGATGAGCAGATAGCGGCGCTGGGAAAAGAGTACTCTGTTTCCGTCAAGGGAAAGGTGATTGCCCGCGACCCTGAAACTTACAACCCGAATATCGCAACGGGTGAGGTGGAGATAAGGGCGGAGGAGATCGAGGTCCTCGGCACGTGCCGCTCCGGGCTTCCGTTTGAGATAGATCAGTCGCGCGAGACACGGGAAGAGGTACGGCTGAAATACCGTTATCTTGATTTGCGTAATCCGAAATTGAAAGAAAACCTTATTCTTCGCACGGAGGTGATAAAGCATCTTCGGCGCGAAATGGATGACATGGGCTTCCTTGAGATCCAGACGCCCATCCTTGCGAACTCCTCGCCCGAGGGCGCGCGCGACTACCTTGTACCGAGCCGCAAGCACAAAGGCAGGTTTTACGCGCTGCCCCAGGCGCCGCAGCAGTTCAAACAGCTGCTCATGGTCTCAGGCTTTGACCGGTATTATCAGATAGCGCCCTGCTTCCGCGATGAGGATGCGCGGCTCGACCGCTCGCCCGGCGAGTTCTACCAGCTCGATTTCGAAATGGCTTACGCAACGCAGGAAGACGTGTTTGCTGTTGCCGAGCGCGCGCTTACTTCGACATTTGCGCGCTTCTCGGACAAGAAGGTCTCGCGGCCCCCATACAGGAGGCTCACATACGCAGAGGCCATGCTCAAGTACGGCACGGACAAACCGGATCTCCGGAACCCTCTTGAGATAATAGACATTTCAGCCTTCTTTGAAAACGTCGAGTTCGAATTATTCAAGGGCAGGACCGTGCGCGCCATCAACGTGCCGGCTGCCACCGGGCAGAGCAGGACATGGTTCAAGGAGATGGAAAAGTTCGCTTTCGGGATCGGCATGAAGGGGCTCGGCTATATCGGGGTCCAGGACGACGGTTCGTACAAAGGACCCATAGATAAGTTCCTGACGGATGAACAAAAGAATGAACTCAAAGAGCTTGCCGCGCTTGAGCCCGGCGACGTCCTGTACTTTATCTGCGACGAGCCGGACAAGGTTGCGGGGCTGGCCGGGCAGATAAGGAGCGAGGCGGCGAAGCGGCTTGGGCTTATTGATGAGAGCCGGTTTGACTTTTGCTTCATTACCGACTACCCGATGTATGAATACAATGAGGAAGCGGGAAAAATCGACTTCACGCACAACCCGTTCTCGATGCCGCAGGGCGAGATGGAGGCGTTAATGACAAAGGATCCGCTCGATGTGCTCGCGTGGCAGTACGACATCGTCTGCAACGGGGTCGAGCTGTCCTCGGGCGCGGTAAGAAACCACCGCCCCGACATAATGGTGCGGGCCTTTGAGATCGCGGGGTATACAGAAAAGGATGTGGAGCAGAAATTCGGCGCGCTCTACAACGCTTTCAGTTATGGCGCGCCGCCGCACGCGGGCATGGCGCCCGGCGTCGACCGCATAGTAATGCTGCTTGCGGGTGAGGAAAACATCCGCGAGACTATTGCGTTCCCGCTCAACTCGAATGCGCAAAACCTTATGCTCGACGCGCCGGGCGAAGTGACGGAACAGCAGCTTCGCGAAGTCCATATTAAGATAAGATAGCGGTAGCTACGGGAGTGCACATCAAGATAAGATAGCGCAGCGGCAGCTACGGGAAGTGCACATCAAGATAAGATAGCGCAGCGGCAGCTACGGGAAGTGCATATCAAGATAAAGTAGGCCGGCGAAGGCTACGAGAACACATCAAATGTTTCGAGCGAAAGCGAGAAACCACCTCACCTCGGCTCACCTCGCATCTTTGAAACTCTTTCCTTCTGACCTTGACGCGTTGCAAATATACAGAAAATTATGAAAAAATGTCCCAAAAACGAAGTTGCGGGTAGTTTTTTTGCGGTTTCAGCTGCTAAAACAAGCGATTTATGTCTTTTGGAGGAAAAAACGGTGCAAAAATCGCACGTAAGTTCGATTTTGGGACAAAAAGTAGAAGATTCGCGGCAGGAACCCCACTTCCGGCATTCCGGTTTCCACTTGCCAATCAACTCGTACTTTTGTACTTTTTCAGTGGTTTAGGACGGTTCTTTTTGTGTTCGGGGAACACAAGTGGGGCCGTCCCCATTGTGTTCCAACACAAAAAGAACCGTCCCCATTGTGTTTTGTGTTGACAGGTTAATAAGTGTTAACTATAATAGCAGGGTGGGTTAACAAGTATTAACTTTGACTTTTACGAAAGGAGATGGTGTATTGGATCAGGAGAAGCAATCGACAAAGCGGCGGATTTTGGCCGAAGCTTTGACCTTGTTCTCAGAGAGGGGGTATGAAGCTGTAACTGTTGCTGAAATCGCGGCGGCGGTAGGGGTCAAGGCGCCGGCGCTTTACAAGCATTACAAAAGCAAACAGGGTATTTTCGACGCGATCCTTGAAGAGATGCAGGCCAGCTACGACAGGCAGGCGGCGTCCATGCAAATGGATGGGAGGGACGCCGAAAACGACCGGTCACTGTATATGGGCATCAGCGAGGACGGGGTGGTCGAAATGGCGGTGAACCTGTTCCTCTATTTCCTGCACGATGACAATGAGCGAAAATTCCGCAAAATGCTCACGCTTGAGCAGTACAAAAACAAAGAGCTGGCGGCGATAAATACCAGGCAGTTTGTGGACTTCCCGCTTTCCTATCAGAGCGCGGTGTTCGGGCTCATGGCCGGTGCGGGCGTGACCATCGCCGCAGACCCGCAGATCATGGCGCTCCAGTATTACGCCCCCGTATACCTTTATATCCGGCTTTGCGACTGCCATCCCGAACGGGAAGCGGAGGCGGTAGAGGCGCTGCGGAACCATTTCAGGCAGTTTATTAGGCTGTATCACAGTAAAGGCAATTTATAAGGTTGTATGGCAGTAAAGGCAATTTATACAGTAAAGGCAAGTAATAAGGTTACATGGCAGTAAAGGCAATTTAAATGGTTGCATGGCAGTAAAGGCAGTTTATGCAGTAAAGGCAATTAATAAGGTTGCATAACAGTAAAGGAGAATCTGCATCATGACAGTTAGGTTGACAAATAATACATATGGTTACAAAGGCACGGCAAGGATAGTTGGTATCCTGTACATCATCGGCACTCTCGCAGGGGCACTCAGCGCGTCTTTCCTGAGCGTGAGGAACGAGCCGGATTATCTGGCGAAGATTGCGGGGAGCCCCGGCTCTCTTGTAACGGGCGCTATCCTTGTGCTGGCCATGGGATTCGCGCTTGCCTTGATACCGGTTTTCATGTTTCCGGTGCTCAGGAAACACAGCGAGGCAGCGGCCCTTGGGTACCTGGTTTTCAGGGGCGCGCTGGAAACCTGCACATATATCATCAGCGTCGTCTGTTATCTGGGGCTGGCATCGCTTGGCATGGCGTATGCGGCGGGAACGGACCCGGCCCAGCTCCTTGGCGCGGGCGGGGCGCTCAATGCGGTAGTGGATTCGTCTGTGACCGCGTTTGCCTTTGGCGCAGGCGCGCTGATATTCTACACCGCGCTCTTCAGGTACAGGCTCATCCCAAGATGGCTTTCAGGCTTTGGCATTATCGCTGTTTTGCTGCATGTCGCTTCCGGTGTGTTGGTGCTGCTCGGGATGCAGGAAAACTTCGATACGGGCAGCCTTGCCATGAATATGCCGATTGCCGTGCAGGAAATGGTATTGGCTGTGTGGCTGATTGCCAAAGGGATCCGGGTAGGTGAACCAAAGGGTTGAAGCGGGACTGTCTCCGGGGCGCCGGGGCGTGTGCTCCCTTGTCGGGTAGGTTTTCATACTGTATACTGACGCATGTTGACCGCTGTCACGAACGGAGGGATTCTTAATGAGCGTAATAACGGGGGGCATGAAGAATAGGGCGTATGCCGCAGGATTGGCAATCGTCCCGGAAAACGCAGGAGGCCATAGCCTATGATTACAGAAGTTGCAGAGCGGTTGATTGGCCGGGCCCTATGCTCCGGGGATGGCTGTACAGATGAGGAGGTCGCCGATGCTGAGGCGCGGCTGAATGTTTCGTTGCCGCCCGCGTTACGGGAGCTTTACCTGCGGGTTGGCAGAATCAGGCCACTCATGGATTCATTCCAACAGTTCATAAAGCTGGACGAGCTGTCCGTCGTGAACGGCAAGCTGTGTTTCCTCGAGGAAAATCAAACCGTTTGCTTTTGGGGCTGCGGCACCGGCGAGGATGACCCGGTGGTGTATCAAACCGATTGGGTACAGGACGAGGATGGGAACAGGTTCCCAAAAGGCGATTACTTTTCCGAAGGCGTGGGTTTGGCGGAGTTTTTGGAAATCATCCTCTATTATCAAATGGCCCAAGGCGGCTACGGATACAGCGGCATCTGTGGGCCGTTCGACTGCGAGGGGGTGTTGCCGCCTGAATGGGAAAAGGTCGTGGAGCATAGAGGGCTTGTGATATGGTGGCGGGAGGATGGCCTTATATGGTACTTCCCTGGCAGCGATGGGACGGTAGCCGTGGATAGCTTAGCAGACGGTATATTCCTGTCTGCGCGGACGGAGGCGGCGTTTGCCGAGTTGTCCGAAGAGTATGGGTTTGATGAGTTTTGAGTCTGGTGTGGTATAGCTCATATATGGTTGATGGATCGATAACCGCTATAATGTAGGCAAGCTGCCCCTTGCAATGCCCATAACCTCTTCAATATCCTCCTCACTTGGGTTGCCTTTCTTCCATTCCATGACCACGGTATCAATAAACTCGCCTGGCGCATCCACAAGCCAGTCGGATAACTCCGAGATGGATTCCCCCTCATACCTCTGCAGCCCCTTGATGATGCCGATGCAATGGGCTTTGGCCACAGCAGGAAGCGCGCGTTCCTGGTTCCTTTTCATTTCGTAAATAAACGGGCCCAGCGCTTCCTCAAACATCTCCCATGCTGCGTCACAGGGCTCGACATACCCGTACCGCGTCCTGCCGGCACGGCTGCCAAGGTCATCCTCATCCAGGTTCTCCAAACTGCTGAAAACATCGTCCATGATCTCGTAAGGATCCACGTCCCCGGCCACTTCGACCGCGGCACGGTACGCTTTTTTCACAAGGCCGGGGTCGCTATCCAGCAAGACTTGCAAAACCCGGGATGCTTCGCCTGCGCCCAATCCTTGGACAAACTCCTTCATTATCTTGTGGTCCACCTTAACCCCCCTCCCAGGGACTTTGCCTGCGCGTACAGTCTAACACACTCCTAAGCCGATGTGATATAGTAACACAGTCCTGACGATGGACGGGCCAGGATCAGGATTGAATGGACGGGCCAGAATCAGGATTGATAAGGAGTGGTTTGAAATGGATGCCAACCGGGAAGACATTTATGAACAGGATGAATTGGAAAAGATGGTTGATATCACGGGCCTCCCGTACGAAGGGCTCCAACGGCTTTGCGTAAGCTTCATCAATGATGAGCTTTTGACAGCGGGGAACATGAAGAAGCTTGGTATCGGCAGCGAGGCCGAGAAGGCAGCCCGGCATTACATGCATCAAGCCGGTGAGTTTTTTATTGAAGGGGCAATAACAAAGGAACTGCTGCGCGAAGAAAGGATATCCTGTTGGACGGAGCACGACAAATACTCAAAAGAGTGTTTGGATAAGTGGAGGGAGACTGGCGAAAACAACAAAAGCTCGCAACAGGATCTGTTCAGGCTTATCGTCTGCTGCCTGTACGCTGATTGGGATGAGTGCGGGATGAATTGTGAATATGACGCAGGGGAGGTATTGGGCCTTTATTTCGACTGCCTGGCGGATTTGGGGAGCGGGTACTGCCGGCAACTGAGGTTTTATCTGCAAGAAAGGCTCATGCCCGCACCCGCAGATAAACAGGCGTAAGATTCAATAAAGCGATAGCAGCCTACTCTTTGGCTTCGGGCAGCAGGCAAACGGCAAAAACAGCGCTTACATAAAATTGAAAATGGAAAATTACAAAACACGATGAAAGGAAAAAACGTCATGGAACGAAGGCCGGGATACTTATCGCAAAATGCCATGGAGAGACTCCATGAAGGGTCGCTGCACCTGCTGGAAAACAAAGGCGTTGTTTTCCAGTCGGAAGCGGCTTGTGAACTGTTCCGCAAAAGCGGGGCGGCGGTCGACGGGGAGACGGTTTTCATCCCGCGGGCGCTTGTGGAATCATGCCTGGGGCAGGTCCCTCCTTCATTCAAGCTTACTGCTGTTAACGACTGCCGTTCCATTACGGTCGGCGAGGGGCTGGCCATACATCCGGCCGGCGGGGAGGTGTTCATCCTCACGCCCGGCGGGCAGCGGCGCGAGGGAGTATTGCAGGACTATTCGGACTTCCAGAAAATATACCAGCACTGCGGCAACATTGATATGGCAGGGTACCAGCCGTGCTACGCATCGGACAAGCCCCCAGAGATACGCGGGCTGTGCTGCCTGAAAGAGACGATGACATATACGGACAAGCCGTGGCTGGCGCCGATGGACTATGTCGGGGGGGAAGAGAAAAAGCGGATCATGGACATGTACAGCGTCGTTTTCGGCGATGGGTTTTTGAGGGACAATTATGTGACCTGGAATGTAGTTTGCCCGGAAAGTCCTTTGAAATATGACAGGAAATCGTGTGAGAGCCTGATTTCTTTCTCCGAGTACAACCAGCCTACTGCGCTCGTTTCGGCGCCGATGTCGGGCATCACGTCCCCGGTTTTTCCGTACGCTTCGGTCCTGCTGCAGAACACGGAAGCGCTGGCAGGCATATGCCTTATACAACTGATCAAGCCGGGGATTCCTGTGCTGCCTTCGGCGTCGTTGACATTTGGGAACCTGAAGCTTGCGACATGGGAATGTGCCTGCCCCGATTCTGCTTTGATGCTCAGCGGGGCGGTGCAGATGTACCGTGAGTTCTATAAATTGCCGGCAAGGGCGCAAACCGGGGTGACAAGTTCAAAATGCATTGATTACCAGGCCGGGTATGAGACGATGCAGAGCCTCCTTTTGACCGCCTTGATGGATGTGAACGTAACAAGCCAATCTGCGGGGACTTTGGAGAACCTGCTTACGGTCTCTCTCGAAAAAACCCTGATCGACGATGAAATAATATCCCGGGTGCGCAGGATCGTCAGAGGGTTTGACACATCGGAGGAAGCGCTGGGCATCGATATCATTATGGATGTGCCCCACGGGATGGATTTCCTCAGCCACGACTCGACACTTGACCACTACAAAGAAGGGTGGGTGGAAAGCATTTCCGACTGGAACCGTTATGAGCATTGGATGCGCCTCACGGAAAGGGATATTGTTCCGCGGGCAGCGGCGAAAGTCCAGGAGATCCTCGATTCGGCGCCGGCCCTTTTGAGCAGCGGCGTGATCGATGATTTGGACAGGTATATTTCGAGATTTTGTTAGCCGGAGGTGAGCCGGGAAAACCTCGAGGAAGGCACGCCGCTTGGCCTTTGGGCGAAAAGCCATATGGAGGCCGGATCGTATCGCCGGAAAAAAGCGGGGGGAGTGAAGTGCCCGATGCGATAGCTGTTCCGGTACCAGCACCGGCGCCAGCAACTATTAAGGGTATAACGGTATTACGGGAGAGAAAAGAGAAAGCGGTATTACGAGAGGGAAAGCGGAATTACGGGTTTGGAGGCGAAAAGTGCGTCAAATTTCCACTTGTAGATCATTTCGCACCCATATATTTACATTAATGGTCTGCGAGACCATGAATTTTGGCGAAAATCGGCATATATTGGCAAGAAATAGGCTGTTTTGCGGTAAAACCATGCTGAGAATCAAATACAAGCGAAAAAACGACGCATTTTTTGGGCAAAAAGTCGGAAATACCCCTACTGCCCCTCCTGTCCCCCATCCCCTCCCTCCCTAGTTCCTCCCCCTCCCTGGCCCCCAGCCCGGCCCGTGTGCCAAATGAACCGCCCACTTTTAGCCCGCCCTTTTGGCCCGGAAAGGTGATATACTGGCAATCGTTGTTTCAGCAGACTTTGATTATTACGAGGTGAGAAAAGATGCGACCGATATTAAGGAAAAGCCTTTCAGTATTTCTCATGGCAGTCATGGCGATAGCCACGCTTTCTACGAGCCCTCTGGACGCAAGCGCGGCTAGCGGATCCCCTGATGGTTTTCAAGCAGGTGTATATGATGCCGAAGCGGGCTTGGGCAGCGGCGGTGGTGTTGATACCGATGCGGATGCCGGCGGCGCAGGTGCAGGCGCAGGCGATGGCACGGATGATGGCGGCGCAGGCACAGGCGCAGGCGACGGCACGGATGCCGATGGCACAGGCGCAGGAGCAGGCGCAGGCGACGGCACGGATGCCGATGGCACAAGCGCAGGAGCAGGCGCAGGCGACGGCGACGGCGATGGCACGGATGCTGACGGCGCAGGCGATGAAGACGGCACGGATGCTGATGGCGCAGCCGGCGATGATGCTGATGTGGACGGCGCGGTAAGTGATGGGGATGATGATGGCGCAGGCGACGGGCCTGCCGCGTTGGCGCCCTTAAATGACGGGGAAGAGGCCGATCCGCTGGCCGAGGGCCTTTCCGGAATGGCGATAACGCCCGGCAAACCGACTGGCTTGAAGGCTGTGAGCGCCGGGTACAACAAGATCGCCTTGAGCTGGGACGAAGCAATCGACGCTGACGGATACGAGGTACGCCGATCGGCCAGCAAGACCGGGACCTATAAGGTCGTCGCCAGCCTGGAGAATGACGGGTCAATAATCGATGACGAAGGAAAAGCGTCCTTCACAGACACAGGCTTGACCACGGGCAAAGCCTATTACTACAAGGTGCGCGCATATGCCGACCCGGAGGAAGGGGAGGACGGCGGCAGGTCCTATTCAGCTTATTCATCAATTGTTAACAAGAAGCCGACGCCGGCAAAGGTCGATAGCCCAAAAGCGGCCAATGCGGGCTACAATGCCATCAAGGTCAGCTGGGGCAAAGTAAGCGGCGCGTCAGGCTATCAGGTTTACAGGTCGACAAGCAAGAGCGGAACCTATAAAAAGACCGGGACCGTGACGAGCGGGAGCACGGTCAGCTTCACCAATAAGAGCCTGGCGACAGGGAAGGCCTATTACTACAAGATCCGTGCATACCGGACAGTGTCCGGGCAGAAAATCTATGGCAGCTACAGCACGGTGGTGAATGCCAAGCCGCAGCTTGCCGCGACGAAAAACGCAAAGGCCAAGAGCGCGGGATACAATTCCATAAAGGTCAGCTGGAGCAAGACGAGCGGCGCTTCGGGATACGAGATATTCCGCTCGGCGGAAGAGGATGGGACATACAAGAAGGCTGGCACTGTGAAAAAAGGCAGCACGGTCAGCTTCACCAACAAGAGCCTTAAGACCGAAAAGGATTATTATTACAAAGTCCGCGCATACCGTACGGTTTCCGGGAAAAATGTCCCGGGCGCCTTTTCGGGCATCGTGACGGCAAAGCCCCTGCTTGCGAAGACGGGGGGCGCGAAGGCAGCCTCCGCCGGGTACAGTTCGGTCAAGGTCAGCTGGGGCAAGGTAAGCGGCGCGTCAGGCTATGAGGTATACCAAGCGGATGAAGACGGCGAGCCGGTTGTGTGCGTCAAAAGGGTCAAGGGCGGCACGACGCTGGCGTATACCGACAAAGGGCTGGAATTCAACGAGAAGCACTATTACAGAGTGCGCGCGTACCGCACGGTTGGCGACGATGAGTTTTACGGCCCCTATTCAGCCAAAGTGAGCGCCAAGCCCGCGTTGCCAAAGATCGGCGGCGCCAAGGCGGCAGCGCCAAGCCACAAGAGCACGAAAATCAGCTGGAACAAAGTGAGCGGCGCGTCGGGCTATGAGGTTTACCGCGCTACCAGCAGCGGCGGGGCATATACCCTGAAAAAAACTATCACAAGCGGGTCCACGTTGAGCTTTTCGGACACGGGCCTGACAACGGGGGCGACATATTACTACAAGGTCAGGCCTTATCGGTTTGATTCTGAAAGCAATAAGGTAAGGGGCGGGTTTTCGCCCGTCCTCAAGGCGACGCCGCAATACGGGACGGTGTACTGGGTGCCAAACGGGGTGGTGTTCCACGTGGACAGGAACTGCAGCACGCTTTCGCGCTCGAAGACCATACTGAGCGGGTCGGTGGCTCAGTCAGGCAAGCCACGGGTCTGCAAGGTCTGCGGCGGTTAGCCTTGCGGCTGGCCACGCTTATATCAGCGGGCCGTTGCGGGAAAATGCAGGCTGGCCGCAGCTGGAAGAGGCAGCCGGGCCGCTGCGGGAAAATGCAGGCTGGCCGTTGCGGGAAAAAGCAT
>Ga0082212_10004330_pt1 | contig 19699 bp, 15 predicted proteins | sample TergutNt197P3_FD_71548 | JGI IMG/M metagenome (GOLD analysis project Ga0082212, IMG submission 71548) | Neocapritermes taracua P3 segment gut microbial communities from Petit-Saut dam, French Guiana - Nt197 P3 | ecosystem: Host-associated > Arthropoda: Insects > Digestive system > Gut ... | reverse complement strand
GGGGTGGCTTCCGTCGCGCCGCCCGGCCGGCGGGCGGGTTCCGTCGTGATGACCGTGGCGAGGGTGGCTTCCGTGGGGGTGACCGTCGTGACGGTGGCCCCCGCGACGGTGGCCGTCCGGCCCGCGACTCGCGCCCGGGTCGGGACGAGCGGCCCTTCCAGCCGCGGATCCAGGAGCCGGAGATCGCCGAGGACGTCTCGTTCCGTCAGCTTGCGAAGGACGCACGCGAGCGCCTTCGGGGTCTCTCGAAGGAGAATGCTGAGCGTGTCGGCGAGCACCTGGTGATGGCTGGGCGTCTGCTTGACGTCGACCCGGAGCTTGCGTACGAGCACACGCAGGCCGCCGTGCGGCGTGGTGGGCGCATCGACGTCGTGCGTGAGGCCGCGGGGATCGCGGCCTACCGGACCGGCCGCTTCGCGGAGGCTCTGCGTGAGCTCCGCACGGTGCGCCGTCTGAACGGGTCGTCCGAGCACCTGCCGATCATGGCCGACGCCGAGCGCGGGCTCGGCCGCCCGGAGCGCGCGATCGCCCTTGCGACGACGCCCGAGGCTGAGAGCCTCGACCGGTACGCCAAGCTCGAGCTGGCGCTCGTCGTGAGCGGGGCGCGGTCGGACCTCGGCGAGCACGACGCAGCGCTGGCCGTGCTCGACAAACTCGGTCCCCAGAGCGGGGACCTCGCGATCCGCGTGCTCGCGGCGCGTGCTGCTGCCCTCGAGGCGGCCGGCCGCGTCGACGAGGCGGAGGCGCTCCTCGCCGGCGTCGATCCCGAGGACCTCGAGCGGGCGACGGGCAACGCCGTCCCCGATGAGGACGTGGTCGTCTATGACGTGTACGACGACGAGGCGGACGCCGATGACGTCCAGGAGAGTGACCGCGTCGACCTCGACGAGGACGTGGACCTCGACGAGGACGACGACCTCGACGGGGACGACGATCTCGACGCCGATGACGCGGCCGACCTGGACGAGGACGACGACTCCGGCGAGGACGAGGACGAGGACCTTGGCGACGCCGCGGGCGATCTCGACGAGGACGACGCCAAGAAGGACGACGAGGACGAGGCTGGGGCCCGCGACTCCGGTTCGGGTGTCGAGGGAGACCGCAAGTGACGTCCGCGGGTCTGCTCGGCAGCGACCGTCCGCTCGCTGAGGCGTACGACCTCGCGCTCGTGGACCTGGACGGTGTCGCGTACCGCGGGCACCTGCCGATCGAGCACGCGGCACCCAGTCTCGTCGATGCACGGAAGCGCGGCCTGCGCCTCGTGTTCGTCACGAACAACGCGTCGCGCGAGCCCGAGGACGTCGCGGGACAGCTCACCGAGCTGGAGATCCCGACGTCGGCGGGCGAGGTCATGACGGCGGCCCAGGCGTGTGCGGCGCTACTTCGAACTCGTCTTGAGCCGGGCGCTCGGGTGCTCGTCGTCGGCGGCAAGGGGCTGCAGACGGCGGTGTCCGCGGCGGGTTTCGAGATCGTGACCTCCGCGGACGATCGGCCTGACGCCGTCGCGCAGGGGTTCGCTCCGGACCTCGCGTGGGCCGACCTCGCCGAGGCCGCGTACGCGGTCTCGGGCGGGGCATGGCACGTCGCGAGCAACCGCGACCTCTCGCTCCCGACGGCCCGCGGGTACGCGCCGGGCAACGGAGCGCTGGTCGGTGCGGTCGTGGCGGCGACGGGGATCGAGCCGGCGAGCGCCGGCAAGCCGTCGCCCACCATGTACCGGCTGGTCGTGGAGCGCGAGGGTGGGCAGCGTCCGCTCGTCGTCGGCGATCGGCTCGACACCGACCTCGCGGGCGCGCGGTCCGGGGACTACCCGGGGCTGCACGTGCTGACGGGTGTGTCGTCGGCGCGGGACGACGTGCTGGCGGAGCCGGGCCTGCGGCCACACTTCGTCGGTGCCGATCTGCGGTCACTTCTCGAGCCGCACCCGCTGCCTGTGGCTGGGTCCGACGGCTGGTGGGAGTGCGCCGGGCGCGCAGCGCGCGTCGTGGACGGTCGGCTGGAGCTCGACCGCCAGGGGCCGGAGGGGATCGACGTCGTGCGTGCGGCGTGCGCCGCGGCCTGGGCCTCGGCCGACGCTGGTACGCCTGTTGCCGCGGAGTCGGTCCCGGAGCTTTCGGCCTGATCCGGGGGCGGTCGGGCGCGCTCTGCGAAGCTGCGCGGGCGACCTGTGGGTGGAGTACCCGCGTCGTCGGTGGTTGCCGGTAGCGTTGTGGCGGGCCGATCGGGCCTGACACGGCACGCGGCCGGGACCGGCCGCTCGACGACGGAGGAAGCGATGTCGCACGACGTGGGCGGAGCAGGGCCCGTCGAGGACCTGGCCGATCTGCTCGACGGTCTCGACGACCTTCCCGTCGCCGACCACGTCGCGCGGTTCGAGGCGATGCAGGACTCGCTGCGTGAGCGGCTCGCGCGTCCGGCGACGGACGGCGGTGCCGCGTGACGTCTGCCCGCGTCGACGCCGAGCTCGTGCGCCGGGGCCTGGCCAGGTCGCGTGCCCACGCGGCTGACCTCGTCCGCACCGGTCGGGTCAGCGTCGGCGGGCGTGAGGTCACCAAGCCGTCCGCTGTCCTCCCCGACGGCGCAGACCTCGAGGTGACCGCCGATCCCGCGGACCCGGGCTACGCGTCGCGGGCCGCGCTCAAGCTCGCCGGAGTGCTCGACGCACTCGCGGCGGATTCCGCCGGCCGTGACGTCGCACCGCAGGTCAGCGGAGCCTGGTGCTTGGATCTCGGCGCGTCGACCGGTGGCTTCACCGACGTGCTGCTGCGGCGCGGCGCGGCGCACGTGGTCGCGCTCGACGTCGGGCACGGGCAGCTCGTTCCCCGGCTGCGGGACGACCCTCGGGTCACGGTGATCGAGGGGTTCAACGTGCGCGAGCTGGCGCCCGGTGCGCTCGAACGCGCTCCCGACCTCGTCGTCGGGGACCTGTCGTTCATCTCCCTCGCTCTCGTGCTCCCCCCGCTCGCGACGGTGCTTGCACCCGGGACGCTCGCGTTGATGCTGGTCAAGCCCCAGTTCGAGGTGGGCAAGGAGCGCTTGGGGTCGGGCGGCGTCGTCCGCGACCCTGCCCTGCACCGGTCGGCGGTGCTCGGGGCCATCGACGCCGGCGCACGGGTCGGGCTGCACGCGCTCGCCGTCGTGCCGAGCCCGCTTCCCGGGCCCAGCGGCAACCGCGAGTACGTCGTCGTGCTCGAGCGTGGCGAGCCGGGCTCTGCGGCGCCGGACGCGCCCGAGCAGGTCGCCGCCGCTGTGGCGTGGAGCCCCGACGACGACGGCGCCGCCCTTCCCCCTGTCCTCATCCTCGGCCGCGCGCCCCGCGCCGAGGCCACCATGTCTTCCGGCACCGGAGGTGCACCGTGACCCGCAGAGTCCTCGTCGTCACCCACGGCGGACGGGCGGAGGCCATCGCCTCCCTCGACGAAGCCGTCCGTGAGCTCGAGGCCTCGGGCTTCGAGGTCGCGCTGCACGACGACGAGCTCGCCGAGACCTTCGGCGACCACATGGCCACCGCCCGGCTGCGGGAGGGCGTCGGCGAGTGCGAGGTCGTCATGGTGCTCGGCGGCGACGGCACGATCCTGCGCGCCGCCGAGCTCACGCACGGGACCTCGGTGCCGATCCTCGGCGTCAACCTGGGGCACGTCGGGTTCCTCGCGGAGTCGGAGCGCGACGACCTGCGCGCGGCGGTCGCGCGGCTCGCCCGCCACGACTACGTCGTCGAGGAGCGGAGCGTCGTCGCGGTGACGGTGCGCCGGCCCGGCGAGGACGAGGTTCTGACCGGCTGGGCGCTCAACGAGGCGACGATCGAGAAGGCGCAGCGCCAGCGGATGATCGAGGTCGGCATCGAGGTGGACGGCCGGCCGCTGTCCAGCTTCGGGTGCGACGGGATCATCGTCTCGACATCGACGGGCTCGACTGCCCACGCCTTCTCCGCGGGCGGCCCCGTGCTGTGGCCGGAGCTGGACGGGGTGCTGCTCGTGCCGCTCTCGGCGCACGCGCTCTTCGCGCGGCCGCTGGTCATCGGGCCGCGGTCCTCGTACCGGATCACCGTGCTCGACCGCTCGCCGGTGTCCGCGGTGCTCACGTGCGACGGGCGGCGCAGCATCGACCTGCCCGCCGGGTCGGAGGTCGAGGTGCGGCGCGGCGAGCACCCGCTGCGGTTCGCGCGCCTCTCGACCGCGCCGTTCACGGACCGCCTGGTGTCGAAGTTCTCGCTCCCCGTCGTCGGCTGGCGCGAGGCCGCCGACGACGCCGCCGCCGCGCGTGCCCGGGCCGCCGCGCTGACGGACGCGGTCACCGAGGACGACGAAGAGGAGGCCTGAGGTGCTCGAGGAGATCGCGATCGAGAACCTGGGAGTGATCCGCTCGGCGCGCGTCGAGCTGGCCCCGGGGCTGACAGTCATCACCGGTGAGACCGGCGCCGGCAAGACGATGGTGCTCACCGGGCTCGGGCTGCTCATGGGGGGCAAGGCGGACGCGGGGGCGGTCCGCCCGGGCGCGGCGAGCGCGGCGGTCGAGGGCCGCTGGCAGGTGCGCGAGAGCCCGGACGTCGTCGCACGGGTCGTCGACGCGGGCGGGGAGGTCGACGACGACGGCACCGTCGTCGTGGCGCGCACGGTCGCCGCCGAGGGGCGGTCCCGGGCGCACCTCGGCGGACGGTCCGTGCCGCAGGGCGTGCTGGCGGAGATCGCCGACGAACTGGTCACGGTGCACGGGCAGGCGGACCAGCTGCGCCTGCGCACGCCGTCGAAGCAGCGCGAGGCGCTCGACTCCTTCGCGGGCACCAAGCACCTGGATACACTCGACGCGTACCGCACGGCGTGGACCGAGCGCTCCGCCGTTCAGGCCGAGCTCACGGACCTCGAGGCGCGCGCGGCCGAGCGCGCGCGGGAGGCCGAGCTGCTTCGGCTCGGGCTCGCGGAGGTCGAGCGGGTCGACCCGCGCCCGGGAGAGGACGTCGAGCTCCAGACGCTCGTCGCGCGGCTGGGCAACGTCGAGGCCCTGCGGATCGCGGCCACGGAGGCCCACGAGGCCCTCGCCGGCGACGACCTGGGCGAGGTCGCGTCCGCCGTCGACCTGCTGACGCGGGCCCGTCGTGCCCTCGAGGCCGCCGCGCAGGACGACGCTACCCTCACCGACCTCGGGACCCGTGTGGCCGAGGCGGGCTACCTCGTCGCGGACGTCGCGACGGAGCTGTCCGCGTACGTCGACGACCTGCAGGCTGACCCGGCCGCTCTCGAGCGCGCGCACGGGCGCCTCGCAGAGCTCACGGCGCTGACGCGCACGTATGGGCAGAACGTCGACGACGTGCTGCAGTGGGCGTCCGACGCCGGGCTGCGCCTGCTCGACCTCGACGACGGCGGCGAACGTGGGCGCGGGCTGGCCCAGCGGCTCGGGGAGCTGGACGGCGAGCTCGCGCGGCTCAGCTCGGAGGTGACGGCGGGGCGTGCGTCGGCCGGGGAGCGGCTCGCGGCAGCCGTCACGGCCGAGCTCGCCGGGCTCGCGATGGGCGGCGCGAGCCTGGAGGTGGAGGTCGCCGACGGCGAGCCCGGGCCGTGGGGCGCGGACCAGGTCGGCTTCTCGCTCGTGCCGCACCCCGGCGCGCCCGCCCGCCCGCTCGGCAAGGGCGCCTCCGGCGGTGAGCTCTCCCGCGTCATGCTCGCGCTGGAGGTCGCGCTCGCGACCGAGCGGGGCGCCACCGCGGTGCTGCCGACGTTCGTCTTCGACGAGGTCGACGCCGGCGTCGGCGGCCGTGCGGCGGTCGAGGTCGGGCGTCGCCTGGCTGTTCTCGCGCGCAGCACACAGGTGATCGTCGTCACGCACCTCGCGCAGGTGGCCGCGTTCGCCGACGCGCACCTCGTGGTGACCAAGTCTGCAGGGCAGGCGGGCACCGTCACGGGTGTCGAGCGGGTCGACGCGGACGAGCGAGTGCGTGAGCTGGCTCGCATGCTGTCCGGCCAGGAGGACTCCGAGACCGCTCGCCAGCACGCGCTCGAGCTTCTGCAGTCGTCGTCCGTGGGACGATGAGCGCGATGAAGCTGAACCTCCGCAGGTCAGGCGGCCACCTCGGGCGCGCCCACCACGATGCTGACACCGAGGTGGTGACCCGCGGCCCGGCCAGGGTCGGGCGCCGGACGAAGGACCTGACGAAGCGGCTGGTGCCCGGCGACATCGCCGTGATCGACCACGTCGACATCGACCGGGTCGCGGCGGACGCCCTGGTGGCGGCCCGGCCGGCGGCGGTGCTCAACGCCGCCCGGTCCACGTCGGGCCGGTACCCCAACGCGGGCCCGGGGATCCTGCTGGAGGCCGGCATCTGCCTGGTCGACGACCTGGGCGCCTCGATCATGAAGCTGCCGGAGGGCTCCGACGTCGAGATCGACGGCGGGACCATCAGCATCGACGGCCACACCGTCGCCGACGGCGTGCGCCAGACGGACGCGACCGTCGAGGCGAACCTCGCCGAGGCGCGCGAGGGGCTGTCGACGGAGATCGAGCGCTTCGCCGAGAACACGATGACGTACCTGCAGAAGGAGAAGGACCTCCTCCTCGACGGCGTCGGCGTCCCGGTGGTCCGCACGGAGTTCGACGGGCGGCATGTGCTGATCGTCGTCCGCGGCTACCACTATCGCGAGGACCTCGCGATGCTGCGCCCTTACATCAAGGAGAACCGGCCAGTGCTGGTCGGGGTCGACGGCGGCGCCGACGCGATCCTCGACGCGGGCTTCCGGCTCGACATGATCGTCGGCGACATGGACTCCGTCTCGGACAAGGCGCTGGCCTGCGGTGCCGAGATCGTGGTGCACGCCTACCGGGACGGCAACGCCCCGGGCCTCGAGCGCGTCCGAGCCCTCGGCGTGGATCCCGTCGTGTTCCCGGCCACGGGCACGAGCGAGGACATCGCGATGCTGCTCGCCGACGACAAGGGTGCCGAGCTGATCGTCGCCGTCGGCACGCACGCGACGCTCGTCGAGTTCCTCGACAAGGGCCGCGCGGGCATGGCCTCGACGTTCCTCACCCGGCTGCGGGTGGGCGGCAAGCTCGTCGACGCCAAGGGCGTCTCGCGGCTCTACCGCACCCGCATCTCGAACACCCAGCTGACGTTGCTGTCCCTCGCAGGGATCGCGGCGGTCGTCGCGGCACTCTTGGCGACGAACGTCGGGCAGACGTTCTTCGGCCTCGTCGCCGCCCGGTTCGACGACATCGTCTCCTGGGTCGGCCACCTCGTCGGCAGCTGACCCGCCCACGACCTCGCCCGCACGACCGCACACACCAAGGAGCGCCCGCTCACCGTGATCGACTTCCGCTACCACCTCGTCTCGCTGATCTCGGTGTTCCTCGCGCTCGCTGTCGGCATCATCCTGGGCGCCGGCCCGCTGCAGGGCACGATCGGCGACACGCTCAACGACCAGGTCGACTCCCTGCGCTCCGAGCGCAACGACCTGCGCGACTCGCTGAACGCGTCGCAGGCCGACGCGCAGAAGAGCCTGAAGTTCATCCAGGCCGCGGGGCCGAGCCTTGTCGCAGGGAGCCTCGAGGGTCGCCGGGTCGCGATCGTCGACCTCGAGGGTGCGGCCCCGGCGGTGCAGGAGGGCGTGGCGGGGCAGATCCAGGCGGCGGGCGGTACCGTCGCCGTCGTCGCGTCGGTGGGCTCGTCGTGGACGGACGCCGACCACAAGGACTTCCGCGAGACGATCGCCAACGGGCTGCGCCCGCGCCTGACAGGGGGGGAGGCGGACCTGCCCCAGGGCGCGACGCCGGAGCAGGTGCTGTCGGCTGCGCTCGCCGTGGCGCTCGCGGGCACGAGCGTGTCGGACGCGCGCAGCGAGGACGCGGCAGCGCTCGAGCAGCAGCTCGTCCAGGCGAACCTCATCACGCTCGACGGGGAGCAGGCGAAGCCGGCCGACGCCGTCGTGCTGCTCGCCGGTGCCGTGCCCGCCGCGGCCCCGCAGGGCGCCTCGCCCGAGCCGACGAAGGACGTCGTCGCCTCGATGGTCACGCTCGCGAAGACTGCCCAGTCGGTGGTACCCGTGGTCGTCGCGGGGCCGACGGTCTCCTCCGGCGACGTCGTGTCCGGCGTGCGCGACGACAAGGCCACTGCCGCCAAGGTCACCACCGTGAGCGGCGTGGAGACGCCGATCGGCCAGATCGTGGTGCCGCTCGCCGTCGCCGCGCAGCTGGGCGGCCAGGCGGGCCAGTACGGGTTCGAGGACGGCGCGACGCCGCTCCCGCCGATCGTCCGGCCGTCGACCGCGGTCACGTCCGGCACGTCGGCCGGCGGGAACGGCTGATGGGCCTGCGGGCGTTCGTCCGTGGCAGCGTCGTCGCTGCGGCCGTCACGGCCGGGGTGCGGACGGCGGCCGAGGCGTCGCCGCCGGGCGGCGCGGAGCGCTGGACGCGCACCAACCACCGCGGGGAGCCGATCAGCCTTCTTGAGGGGCCCGCGGTCGCCGCGGGCCTCGCCGCGGGTGCGCTCTGCGCGGGCTCGGGTCGCGGGCGCGCGGCCGGCCTCGTGGCAACGGCCGGCGCGGGCGCGTTCGGGCTGGTCGACGACCTTGCCGAGGACACCTCGACCCGGACCAAGGGGCTGCGCGGGCATCTGGGCGCGCTCCGCGAGGGTCGGCTGACCACCGGCGGGCTCAAGGTGCTCGGCATCGGCGCGACCTCGCTGGTCGCGGCCGCGGTCGGCACGCGGCGTCCGGGCGGCCGGGCCGCGTGGGCCGCCGACGTCGTCGTCAACGGGGCGCTCATCGCCGGGACCGCCAACCTGCTCAACCTGCTCGACCTGCGGCCTGGTCGGGCCATCAAGGCGTCCGCCGCGCTCGCGGCCCTGCCCGTGGGCGGGCCCCTCGCCGCGGCGGGTGCCGGGGCCGTCGCGGGAGCCGGTGCCGCCGCGTGGCAGCGCGACCTGGGCGAGGGCGACATGCTCGGCGACGGCGGCGCGAACGCCCTCGGCGCGCTGCTCGGCACGCGCCTCGCGCTCGGGCTGCCCCGGCCGCTGCGTATCGTGGCGCTCGCGGGCGTCGTCGGGCTCACGCTCGCGAGCGAGAAGGTGAGCTTCTCCAAGGTCATCGCCGAGACGCCGTGGCTCAAGGCGGTCGACGACCTGGGGCGGCGTTGACCCAGGCGCGCGCTCCCCGCGCGCAGACCGTCGCGAGCGCGGCCCTGCTCATCACCCTGGTGACGCTCGCCAGCCGCGTCGTGGGGTTCGGGCGGTGGCTCGCCCAGGGGTGGTCGATCGGGTCCGACGGGCTCGGCCAGCCGTTCAACACGGCCAACATGCTGCCGAACATCCTGTTCGAGGTCGCCGCCGGCGGAGCGCTCGCGGGCGCGATCATCCCGCTGGTCGCCGGGCCGCTGAGCCGCGCCATCGGGACGTCTGACGGCGACGAGTCGCGCGAGCTCGCGTCCCGGAACGCCTCCGCGCTGCTGGGCTGGGCGTTGGCGGTGCTGGTGCCGATCGGCGTGGTCGTCGCGCTCCTCGCCCGCCCGATCACCGGCGGCATCCTCGACGTGCACGACCCGGTGGCGGCCCAGATCGTCACCGGCTTCCTGCGGGTGTTCGCCCTGCAGATCCCGCTGTACGGCGTCGCCGTGGTGCTCGGCGGCGTGCTGCAGGCGCACAAGCGCTTCTTCTGGCCCGCGTTCTCGCCCCTCGTGTCGAGCCTCGTCGTGATCGCCGTCTACCTGGGCTTCCGGCTGTTCGGCGAGAACCCGCTGGACCTGGCGGGGCTCTCGGGTCGGGCGCTCGGGTGGCTCGCGTGGGGCACCACGGTGGGCGTCGTGTTCCTGGTGGTGCCGCTGTTGCTGCCCACCTACCGCACGGGGCTGCGGCTGCGGCCCACGCTGCGGTTCCCCGCGGGCGACGGGGCCCGTGCGGCACGGCTCGCGTTCGCGGGCATCGGCGCCGTCGTGGCCCAGCAGCTCTCCACGCTGCTCGTGGTCCGGGTGTCGCAGTCCTTCCCGGGCTCGCTACCAGTCTTCAACTACACGCAGCAGGTCTACCTGCTGCCGTATGCGGTGCTCGCGTTCCCGATCGCCACGAGCGCGTTCCCGGCGTTCGCCGAGCATGCCGCGCACCGCCGCTTCGAGGAGCTGCGGTCCATGGTGGCCACGACGACGCGCATGCTGCTGCTCGCCGCCGCGGCGGGCGTCGCGATGCTCGTGGCGGCGGCGCCTCAGATCGGCGCCGTCTTCGACCTCATCGTCACCGGTGACGCGCCCGGGATGGTCGCGGGCCTGACGTGGATGGCGCCCGGCCTGGTCGGGTTCGCGCTGATCCTGCACCTGTCCCGGGTGCTCTACACCGTCGACCGGGGGCGTGCGGCCGTCGTGGCCACGGCGGTCGGCTGGCTGGTGGTCGCGGTCGGTGTGGCGGTCGCGCCGTCGGTTCTCGGCCACCACGCCCCGCCGCACACCGTGCTCACGTGGTTCGGCGGTGCGACGACGCTCGGTATGTGCGTTGCCGGCGCGGGGCTGCTCGCCGCCGTGCGCCGCCACCTGGGCGCCGAGGCGCTCCAGGGCGTCCCGTCCGCGCTCGGGGTGCTGGCCGTCGGCGTGACCGTGGGGGCGTCCGCCGGGCGGCTCGTGCCCGTGCACGGGACGGCGCCCTACCACGGGCAGGTCCGGTTCCACGGGGGAGCGCTGGCGACGAACCTCGGGCTCGGGGTCGCGGCGGCGCTGGTCGCGCTCGTGGTGCTGGCCGCCGTCACGATGGCCGACCCGGCGCTGCGCGGCCGGGTGCTCGGGCTGGGGCGCGCGGTCAACGCGAGGCTGCGGCGGCGCTGAGCCCGCGGGCGGGCCGCCGCGTAGCACGGACCTGTCAGGCCCGCGCGGCGGGCACGCCGGACGGACGCGCAGCGACACGTGCGGAGTCCCACACCGCAGGCGACGGGCAACGCGGACGACGTCGCTTAGGATGGAGTTCCGTGGCAGACCACCTCAACCGCCCCCAGACTCGTTCCGCCGGCCGCTCGGGTGCTACGCACACGACGCGCCACATCTTCGTGACGGGCGGTGTGGTCTCCTCTCTCGGCAAGGGCCTGACCGCATCCTCGCTCGGCCGCCTGCTCCGTTCGCGGGGCCTGCGGGTGACCATGCAGAAGCTCGACCCGTACCTCAACGTGGACCCGGGCACGATGAACCCGTTCCAGCACGGCGAGGTGTTCGTCACCGAGGACGGCGCCGAGACCGACCTCGACATCGGCCACTACGAGCGGTTCCTCGACGTCGAGCTGCCGGCGTCGTCGAACATCACCACCGGGCAGGTCTACTCCCGTGTGATCGCCAAGGAGCGCCGCGGCGAGTACCTGGGCGACACCGTCCAGGTGATCCCGCACATCACCGACGAGATCAAGTCGCGCATGCGCGACCAGGCCGGTGAGGACATCGACATCATCATCACCGAGATCGGTGGCACGGTCGGCGACATCGAGTCGCTGCCGTTCCTCGAGGCCGCCCGCCAGGTGCGCCACGAGCTCGGGCGTGACAACTGCTTCTTCCTGCACGTGTCCCTGGTGCCGTACATCGGCCCGTCGGGCGAGCAGAAGACCAAGCCGACGCAGCACTCGGTGGCCGCGCTGCGCAACCTCGGCATCCAGCCCGACGCGCTGGTGCTGCGCTCCGACCGGCCGGTACCGGACGGGATCAAGCGGAAGATCGCGCTGTTCTGCGACGTCGACAACGACGCCGTCGTCAGCTGCCCGGACGCCCCGAGCATCTATGACATCCCGCGCGTGCTGCACGGCGAGGGCCTGGACGCGTACGTGGTGCGCCGCCTGGACGTGCCGTTCCACGACGTCGACTGGGACGCCTGGAACACCCTGCTGGACCGCGTGCACGAGCCGGAGCACAACGTCGAGGTCGCCCTGGTGGGCAAGTACATCGACCTGCCGGACGCCTACCTCTCGGTGACCGAGGCGCTGCGCGCGGGCGGGTTCGCGACCAACGCCAAGGTGTCGATCCGGTGGGTCGCGGCGGACGACTGCAAGACGCCGGAGGGCGCCGAGGCGTCGCTCGAGGGCGTCGACGCGGTGCTCGTCCCCGGCGGCTTCGGGGTGCGCGGCATCGACGGCAAGATCGGCGCGCTGCGTTGGGCCCGCGAGAACCTGGTCCCGACGCTCGGCATCTGCCTGGGCCTGCAGTCGATGGTCATCGAGTACGCGCGCAACGTGCTCGGCTACACGGACGCGTCGTCGACCGAGTTCGACCCGCACAGCGCTCATCCCGTCATCGCGACGATGGAGGAGCAGCTCGCCATCGTGGGCGGCCAGGGCGACCTCGGCGGCACCATGCGCCTCGGCGCGTACGACGCGGCCCTCGCGCCCGGGTCGCAGGTGGCCAAGGCGTACGGCACCGAGCAGGTCTCCGAGCGTCACCGCCACCGTTACGAGGTCAACAACGCCTACCGCGCCGAGCTCGAGAACGCCGGTCTGCGGATCTCGGGCACCTCGCCGGACTCGTCGCTGGTGGAGTTCGTCGAGCTGCCCGCCGACACCCACCCGTACTACGTCTCGACGCAGGCGCACCCCGAGTTCAAGTCGCGTCCGACGCGCTCGCACCCGCTGTTCAGCGGCCTGATCGCCGCCGCCGTCGAGCGGCAGGGCGCGTGACCTCGGACGACGCGCTGAGCGACGTCGTCGACCCTCGCCCCGCCACGCGGCGGGGCGAGGGGTTCGCGGGCCGCATCTTCGACGTCGTCGTCGACGACGTCGACCTCGGTGAGGCCGGCACCGTGACCCGCGAGTACGTCGACCACCCCGGCGCGGTCGCGGTCGTCGCGCTCGACGACGACGGGCGGGTCGCGCTGCTCGACCAGTACCGCCACCCCGTGCGGTCCGTGCTGTGGGAGATCCCGGCCGGGCTGCTCGACGTGGCCGGCGAGCCCGCCGTCGTGGCGGCCGCGCGCGAGCTCGCCGAGGAGGCCGACCTGCGGGCCGGCCGCTGGGACGTGCTCGCCGACTTCCTCACCTCGCCCGGTGGCAGCAACGAGGCGCTGCGCGTGTTCCTCGCGCGCGACCTGAGCCCGGTGCCCGCGGCGGAGCGCCACGTGCGCACCGACGAGGAGGCGGCCATGCAGGTGCGCTGGGTGCCGCTCGACGAGGTCGTGGCGCGCGTGCTGGACGGTTCGCTGCACAACCCCTCGACGGTCGTGGGCGCGCTCTCCGCGTTCGCGGCGCGCGCGGGCGCGTGGACGGCGCTGCGCCCCGTGGACGCGCCCTGGCCGTACCGCAAGGGCACCCTGCCCGTCTGACGTCGGCGGGCCGCGTCCATGCAGGCCGCGCGGTTAAGGTTGCGGCGTGCCCCCTCTGCTGAGCGAGCCGTCCGTCGGCGTCCTCGGGCCCGTGACCGTCGCGGGACCCGACGGCACCGCACGCGCGCCCCGCGGCGAGCGCGCCGCCGCGCTGCTGGTCGCGCTCGCGCTGGCCGGGGGCCGGGCCGTGCCCGTGACGTCGCTGGTCGACGACCTGTGGACCGACGGCGTCCCCTCCGACCCGCGAGCCGCGCTGCAGTCGCTCGTGTCGCGGCTGCGCGCCACCGCGGGCGGGACGGTCGTGGTCGCGCGGCCCGGCGGGTACGCGCTCGAGGTGCCCAGCGACCTGACGTTCGCCGAGCGGGCCCTCGCCGACGCGCGCACTGCGCTCGCGCACGGGGACGCCCCGGCGGCCGCGGACGCCGCCGACCGGGCCCTCGGCTGCTGGCGGGGGGAGCCCGGCGACGGGCTCGGGCCCGCGTTCGACGACCTGCGCCGCGCGCTCCGCGCGACCAGTGCGCCGCTGCGCGACGACCTCCTTGCCGTCCGCCGACAGGCCGCAGCCGCGCTCGGCGACCACGACACGGTGCTGGCGTTCGCCGGCCCCGCCTTCGACGCCGACCCCACCGACGAGGTCGCGGCCCGGGACCTACTCACCGCCCTCGACGCGCTGGGGCGCGCCGACGACGCCGGGCGCGTGTTCACGCGGCTGCGGCACGCGCTGGTCACGGAGCTCGGGACCGACCCCTCGCCCGACCTCGAGGCGCTGGCGCGGTCGGCACGGGACGCGCCGACGACCGTCGCCGTGGCCGAGGCACCCACTCGCCACGGCTCCCACGGCCTGCGCGCCGCCGCGCAGCCCCTGGTCGGCAGGGACGCCGACGTCGCCGCGCTGCTCGACGCTCTCGACCAGCACCGGCTCGTGTCGATCCTGGGGCCCGGCGGGCTCGGCAAGACGCGGCTCGCGCAGGAGGTCGCCCACCGCGTCCTCGAGCGCACGCCCGCCTCGGTGCCGCTCCAGGTCGCCGTCGCCGAGCTCGCGGGCGTCCGGACGGACGACGACGTGGTGCTCGCCCTCGCCGACGCGCTCGGCGTCTCCGCCAGCCCGACCGCGCGCCTGTCCGACCGGCTGCTCGCCGGCGGCGTCCGCGACCAGCTGCTGGAGCGGCTCCGGTCGGCCCCGACGCTCCTGGTGGTCGACAACTGCGAGCACGTCGTCGCCGGCGCGGCCGCCTGGACGGCCGACCTCCTCGCGGCGTCGCCCACCCTGCGCGTGCTGACCACCAGCCGCGCGCCGCTGCAGCTGGCGGGGGAGCAGGCATACGCGCCCGCGCCCCTGGCCGCCGACGGCGCCGGGGCCGAGCTGTTCCGCCGCCGGGCCACGGCGGCGCGCCCGGGAGTGCGGCTGCCCGCCGACGTCGTCGTGCGGCTCGTCGAGCGGCTGGACGGGCTGCCGCTCGCCATCGAGCTGGCCGCCGCCCGGGTGCGGACGCTGGGTGTCGAGGAGATCGAGGTGCATCTCGACGAGCGGTTCGCGCTGCTGCGCGGCGGCGACCGGACCGCTCCCGACCGGCACCGCACGCTCGAGGCGGTCATCGACTGGAGCTGGAACCTGCTCGAGCCGGCGCAGCAGGAGCTGTGGCGCCGCGTGGCCGTGCTGCCGGACGGGTTCACGGCGCAGGCGGCCGCGGTGCTGGGCCGCTTCGACCCGGATTCGCGGCCCCTCGACGTGCTCGACGACCTCGACGCGCTGGTGACCCAGTCGATCGTCGCCGCGGTCGACGCGCCGGGCGGCACCCGCTACCGGATGCTCGAGACGGTGCGCGAGCTGGGCCTGGCGCGTCTCGAGGCCGCGGGGGAGGAGGACCGGGTCCGCGACGCGCTGTGGGCCTGGGCCGTGGGCGTGGCGGACCGGTGCAGCTCGGCGCTGCTGGGTCCCGGCCAGGTCGAAGCGCTCGAGGAGATCGTCCGCGAGCACGAGAACCTGTTGTTCGCCCTTCGCGCTGCGGCGGTGCCCGACGACCGCCCGCACCGGACGGGACGGTCCGCCGTGCGCCGGGCCGACGCCGTCGTGCGGCTCTTCGTGGCCATCACGGCGGCCTGGGCCATGCGCGGCTCCGACGAGCGCGTCACGCGCCTCGCCCCGGCCGTCGCCGAGGCCGCCACCTGGTGGGACGTGCCGCGCGAGGACCGCGACCGCACCGCGCTCGCGCTGGCCTTCGCCTCGCTGTCGCGGCTCGAGGAGCGCGGGCCCGCCACGGCACGGCTGCTCGCCCGCCTGCTCCGCCTGGTCCGGGACGACGCGCGCGACCCCGCGGGCCCCGCCATCGGGCACCGGACGGGCGTCTTCGCCGGGATGTTCCTCGCCCTGGGGACGTCCGGTGCGGTGCCGACCGACGCCGCCCTCGAGACCATGGCGGCGCTCCGCCAGAGCGAGGACCCGCTGCTCGCGTTCTTCGCGCACATGGCCATGGCGCAAGAGGCCGAGAACGACGGGCGCCTGGAGGAGGCGGTCGAGCTCGCGAAGGTGGCCTACGACGCCGCCCTGCCCGTCGGCGACACCGGCACGCGCGCGTTCGCCGCGATGCTCGCGGCGTCGGGGCTGAGCGAGCTGGGGGACTCGGGCGCCGCGGTCGAGTGGTCCGCACGGGCGCGCAGCGGCGTCCAGCAGCTCGGCGCCGACGTCGTGGGGCGGATGCTCGACTGGATCGATCTCGCCGCCGCGCTCGACGGCGGCGACCTCGCCGCCGCCGAGCGGCTGTGCGACCGTCTCGAGGCCGCCGACGACACCGCGCGAGGCCCCGGCGTCGGCGTCGAGCAGCGCGCCGTGGCCGAGGCGGGCCGCGCGGAGATCGCGTTCGCCCGCGGCGACGTCGACACCGCGATCGCCGCCTACCAGCACGCGCGCGAGCACCTGGCCGACGAGACGGGACCTGCCGCCCCGTGGGCGGTCATGCTGGGCGCGGCGTCGGCCGTCCGGCTGGTGCAGGCCGGCCGAGGCGAGCACGCGCACGAGGTCGCGCTGGACACGGCCCGCCGCACCGTCGCGTTCCTGGACCTGTGGGTGGCGCGCAGCGTGGACCGGCCCGTGCTCGGCACCGCGTGCGTCGGGGCCGGGGCGGCCCTCGCCCTCGGGCCGGAGGACCCGCCGGCCGACGACGTCGCCCGCGGGCTGGAGCTGCTGTGCCTCGGCGACGCACTGGGCGGCCGCCAGGACTTCTTGTCCCTGCGCCGGGCCCCCCTGCTCGCCGCCGCGGCCGAGCGCTACGGGGACGCGGCGCTCGCGGAGACGCGCGAACGCGTCGAGCGCGCGGGCCGGGCAGGGCACCCGGACCGCGCGCTCGACCTGCTGCGGGGCTACGCCTTGCGCATGTAGGCGCGCACGGCCAGCGGCGCGAAGACCGCCACGACCACCGCCGCGCCGGCCAGCGCCAGGGCGACGTCCGAGCCGGCACCGGCGCCCGAGGTGAGCCCGCGGATCGCCGTGACCAGGTGCGACACGGGGTTGATGTCGGAGAACGCCTTGAGCGGGGCGGGCAGCGTGTCCGCCTGGACGAACGCGTTCGACAGGAACGTCAGCGGGAACAGGATCAGGAACGAGATGCCCTGCACCGACGACGCGCTGCGGCCGATGACGCCGAAGTAGGCGAAGATCCAGCTCAGCGCCCAGGCGCACACGATGACGAGCAGCGCCGCGCCGATCGTGCCGCCGACGGACGAGGGTCGCCAGCCCATGATCAGGCCCACCACCACGGTGAGCGTCGTGGCGATGAGGTAGCGCAGGACGTCGGCCACCAGCGCCCCGGCGAGCGGCGCGATGCGGGCGATGGGGAGCGACCGGAACCGGTCGAACACGCCCTTGTCCATGTCCTCGCGCAACTGGACGCCCGTCACCGTCGAGGCCGTGATGACGGTCTGGACCAGGATGCCCGGGATGATCGTGGGCAGGTAGCTCTGCACGCTGCCGGCGATCGCCCCGCCGAAGATGTACGTGAACATCAGCGTGAACACGATCGGCTGCACGGTGACGTCGATGAGCTGCTCGGGCGTGCGGCGCACCTTGAGGATGCCGCGCCACGCCATGGTGAGCGACTGGTTGATCGTGGTCGCCAGCGTGAGCGGGCGTGCGGCGCTCGCGGCGGGGGTCCGGGGGAGCGTGACGGCGGTCATGCGAGCACCTTCTCTGCGGGCGTGGCGTCGGCCTCGTGGCCGTCGTCGGACGACGTCGCGGCATGGCCGGTGAGGGTCAGGAACACCTCGTCGAGCGAGGGCTTGGCGAGCGCGAGCTCGCGGACGTCGATGCCGGACTCGCGCAGCCGCAGCAGCACCTCCGTGACGGCGGCCGTGTCCTCCACGGGCACCGTGAGCCGCACGCCGTCGGCGAGCGGGGTGGTGCCGGGCTCCTGCCCGACGACGGCGAGCATCACGCCGCGCGTCCGGTCGGCGTCGGTGCGGGCGACGGCCAGCTGGAGCGCCTGGTGCCCCACGGAGCGCTTGAGGTCGTCGGCGGTGCCCTCGGCGACCACGCGGCCGCGGTCGATCACGGCGATCCGGTCGGCGAGCTGGTCGGCCTCGTCGAGGTACTGGGTGGTGAGCAGCACGGTGGAGCCCTGGGCGACCAGGCGGCGGATCGTGTCCCACATCTGGTTGCGGGTGCGCGGGTCGAGGCCCGTGGTGGGCTCGTCGAGGAAGATCAGCGGCGGCTGGGCGATGAGGCTGGCCGCGAGGTCCAGGCGGCGGCGCATGCCGCCGCTGAACGCCTTGAGGGGCCGGCGGGCGGCCTCTGTCAGTGCGAACTCCTCGAGGAGCTCGGCCGACTTGGCTCGCGCCGCACGCGCCGACAGGCCCAGCAGCATGCCGAAGATCACGAGGTTCTCGGTCGCGGACAGGTTCTCGTCGACGGACGCGTACTGGCCCGTCACGCCGATGAGGGAGCGCACGGTCTGCGGCCGGCCGACGACCGCGTGCCCGCAGACGCGGGGCCGCCCGCCCCCCGGCCGCAGGGGAGCCGTGAACGGCCCCCGCCGCGCCCGCCTCGCCGGATCCGACGATTCCCTCAAGCAGGGTGCCGCCCTCGTCCAATAGGCCGTGCAGCTCGATGAGCCGCCCCATCGCCTCGTTGCGGTATACGTCGGCGCGGCTCTCGTCGAACAGCGCGAGCGCGACGGGCATGAAATCCATGTCCGCGCAGATCGCCTCGAGGGCGGCGTTGATCCCCGAGAGGATCTCGCGGTACGCGCCCTGGTGCCCGAACGGCTTCGCCCGATCCCCGAGGGAGCCGGAGCGCGACCGGCCCGCGATCCGCCCGATTTCCGTAACGACCCCCATGATCCGCCCCGACATCGTCGCGAACGCGGTCCCGAGCTGCCCGATCTCGTCCTTGCGGCGCAACAGCTTCGGTGACAGCTTTAAATCGAATTGCCCGATCGCCAGCTCCCGCGCGTTCGCCGTGATCGCGCGGAGCGGCTGCGTGAGCATATGCCGGAGCAAGAGGACGAACGCCGCGGCGAAGGCGGTAAAGCAAGCGAGGATGATCGCGACGCCGATCGCGGAGGCGCGCCCGAGCTCCCGCGTGAAGTCGGATTTCGGCGCGAGGATCCCGAGGGTCCAGGGCGTCCCCGCGATCGGCGCGTAGCCGACGTAGACCTGCCCGTCGTAGCCCCAGAAGCCCTTCGAACCGGCCTGCCCGCCGCGCATCGCCTCGAGGGCGGCGCGCACGTCCTCCGGATAGCCGAGGATCCCCTCCGCGGTCTCCCCGCTCAGGATCCGGCTCGCCTCCTCGTGGGCGATCAGCTTGCCGTCCGCGCCCGCGATGATCTCATGGGCCACGCCGTCATGCCAGAGGGTTCCGATCATGTCGCCTTCCTGCGCGCCCGCCTGGGTGAAAACAAAACTCGCCCCGGTGATGATTTCGTTCGTACCCGCCGCGGGCGCCTGAAGGGTGAGCGCAATGCCCGTCGTGTCGTTCTCGACGAGCTGCCCTGTCATATTGATCCGCACTTCCGTCGTATCGAACCCGCCGATACGCACGGGCACGGCCTGGATGTTCTCCGCCCAGTTGTTGCTCAGGGTCAGTTCCTTGTTATCCCCGGCGCCGGTTGTCGGCTCAACCGAGATGCCGCCCATCTTCAGGCCGTATTCCGTATCATGCGAGATATCCGGCGCATTCACATGCCAGGTGACGTTCACGTTGCCGTTCGCATCCAGCGCGCTGTCCGGAATAATGACCGCATAATACGACTTGCCGCTCTGATCGAAGAGGGTGATGATCGCGGCCGGCCCGCCGTTGATGGATGCGCCGTCGCAGAGCCAGGTATTGCTCCGGCTGCCTTCGAACTGGCCCTGTTGCAGCACGGCGTAATGGATCTCGCTCCCGCTCATGTCCTCGAAGTTCAGGGTGAGGGTGACGTTCGTTCCCTCCCCGGCGTGGACCGCAAGATTCCCGGAGTC
>Ga0082212_10004329_pt1 | contig 19699 bp, 14 predicted proteins | sample TergutNt197P3_FD_71548 | JGI IMG/M metagenome (GOLD analysis project Ga0082212, IMG submission 71548) | Neocapritermes taracua P3 segment gut microbial communities from Petit-Saut dam, French Guiana - Nt197 P3 | ecosystem: Host-associated > Arthropoda: Insects > Digestive system > Gut ... | reverse complement strand
AAATCCTCAAATGGCGAACCAAAAAATAGGCGCCGGGGCCGCAGTTGATTCTCCTCCGCTCACTGGCCGAGGAACACGAATTGAAGTTCTTCGAACAGCACGGTATCGAATTGCTGAGTAAGCCGGTGATTGTGTCCGCTCTTTTCGATTCCGTCCTCAATCGGGTGCTTGCCGCCGAGAGACGTAAAAAAATCGATTCCGGAGTTCACAAAGCCGAAAATCTACCCGACGTTAGGGTTGTACGGACGAAACCTAATTTCCGATCCCTCCTCGCTTCCGATGGAATTACCAAATCAGCGCTGAGTGGAGAAATCCACGTTCTCGTCGTTGAGGACAATCGGGTCAACCAGCTCGTCGCCAGGAGTCTATTGGAAGTTGCCGGATTGACCTGTGATGTCGTCAACAATGGTAACGAAGCCTGTCAGGCTGTGCGTGACCGTGAATATGACGTCATCCTCATGGACTGTCAGATGCCCGAAATGGACGGATACGAGGCGACCCATCTCATCCGAAATTGGGAACGGGAACAAGGCAAAAAACGAACGCCGATTATCGCACTGACTGCCAACGCAACAAAAGACGACGTCGAAAAATGTCTCAACGCCGGAATGGATGCCTACTGTAGTAAGCCGGTTGATCCGATTCGTTTGTTTGAAACCATCGAAAGGCTTCTCGAAGTGGAAGGAAGTTGGGCATCCACGGTGATCACTTGATATACCCTGCAACGGCATTAACTTCCATTTTTTTCCCTCTCCCTCGGGGCCAGGGCTGGCGTATCAGGATTCGTAGAGTATGAACTGTTCGATGATGGTCGTTCTAAACTCAGGCGACAATGTTACTCGAAACATCATCCTCGGCAACGTTTGCTTGCCCTTCATCCTTCGCATCAGTGCCATCGCCAATCTCGTAACTTTCCCAAATTTTCCGCACCATGCGTCAGCCCTGCTTGAGGGTTTAGGGTACGGGGGGAGTTCAACGTGAAAAACTCTGCGTGAAAAACTCTGCCCTCATTCTAGCCCATGTCTGAAAAGACATCCCAGAGGAGAGGGAACGGCACAGAGACACGTACCCACAAGGTTTTACACATCCGGTGTTTCGAGCATTGACGATTCAATTTTGTCCATCCGAATCCACCTTGACCCATTTCGAAAATTTTTTTAGCATGACCGGGTCATTGAAAGAAATACGATGTACCGCCATATATTGCTCTTCATACCCTTGGTTTTGTTAGGAGGCTGTCTGTGTGATCCTCATTGCCGGTATCCCAACCTGTTGCACCCAGGGCATATTGCCGAACAACAAGAGCGGGCAAAAAAATTCGATCCTTTTGCCAGTCCCGATATGGGACCCAACATCGTCGGCGACCGTCCCAGCGGTGCACTTGATCCGACCCCTTCTTATCAACGGGGCAAACGACGCTGAATGAATCGGCGAGAATCGGCGGGCTTACGCCCGCCGCTCTTGAGGAAGAGTTTTATTGTCTCACCTCGAACAATGTCACGCCAAACGCCTCTTGAATTTTTAGGACGAGCGGATTTTCGGTTGCCGCTAGGTATTGATCCCTATCCACTTGTTGCGGCGAAGTCCGACTCGCAGGGACGGATTCTTCTATTCCGTCAAGTTCGAACCGGATTTTGACCGCTTCACCAAGGGTTTGTGATAAACCACCCTGCAAGCGCGACGACTCCCTCTCGCAAAAATCCTTCGATGTATTATTGTCGAAAACGGCAACAAAGATATTCGGTTTTTCAAAGCGGACAGACTTGCATTGCATTGCCCTACTTCCCAGCATGCCGGGAATCGCCTCCGCCGCATCATTCCAAATCAAGCGAGCCCGAGCATCATTGAGGTCGGCAAGTTTGACCCGCTCACGAGAAGAAGCACGAGGCGGGGAAACCGCCGCTTTACTCGACTGCGGTGGAGCAATCGCCCTCGGGACGGGTTTGACCACCGTTGAAACAGGCGGCATCTCTTTTCCGGTGCGTAACTGTTCCAGTAGTGCCGCAATCTGATGAAAATGATCGAGGTTTGCAATCCGAATCAGCGCGAGTTCCATAAGAACCCGGCTTTGGGTGCTGCGTTGCATTCGGGTATATGTGTGATCGAGGATTTGCATCGCCGCAAGAATCCGGTGCAAACCCAGTTCTGTCGCATACGTCTTGACCTGCTCATATTGTTGCGGCGAACAGTACAAGAGCAAATTCGCATCGCCGCCTGACGCCGACATGAGTAAGTCCCGGTATAGCCCCATCATTTGCTCTGTAAGTATGCCGAAATCAACTCCCTGTGAGGCGGCAGTGTCCAATTCGGTAAAGATTTTCATCGGTTCGCCTTGCATCACGCCTTCTAACAACCGGAAGAGCAGTTGATCGTTTGCCGTTCCGAGCATGTCGTGAACATCGGCAAGCGAAATATGTTCGGGGGCAAACGAGAGAAGTTGTTCGAGGAGCGATTGAGCATCCCGCATCGAACCGGCGGCGCGACGTGCCAATGTGTTGAAAACCTCCTCCTCTGCCGTAACTTTTTCGTTTTCCGCTATCGAGGCGAGCCGATCCGCAATTTGCTTCGTGTCAATACCTGCGAAGTCGAACCGCTGGCACCGGGAAAGAATAGTAATTGGAATTTTCGTCGGTTCGGTCGTGCAAAAGATAAATTTGATATGTTCCGGGGGCTCTTCAAGGATTTTGAGGAGTGCATTGAAGGCTTCCTTGGTGAGCATGTGAACTTCGTCAAGGATGTAAATCTTGAACCGCGAACGACTCGGTCGGATCGAGGCATTTTGCCGCAGTTGCCGGATTTCTTCGATTCCGCGATTGCTGGCAGCATCGATTTCAAGTACGTCAATATCGTCTCCGGTGCTGATACTTAGGCAACTATCACATTCTCCGCAGGGATGGAGCGAGGTGCCTCGGGCGCAGTTCAATGTTTTGGCGTAAATTCGAGCAGTCGAAGTTTTGCCGACTCCCCGTGCGCCGGTGAAAAGATAGGCGTGCCCGATGCGTCCTGTCTCAATGGCATTGGACAATGCGTGGGCAATATGAGTTTGCCCGACAAGTTCTTCGAATGTTTTGGGACGATAACGTCGTGCAACGACCTGATAACTTCCCGTTCCGGCTGAATGATCTTCTTCCATAACCCTTCATTGTATCGCAAACGGCGATAAACGGCAACACTGCGCAAACAGGCGGGAAAAGGTGGGCATGAAAAGGTTTTTGCCGTATTTTGCTTGTATCCCGTATTTTTCATAAAACTTGCAGGCAAAAGCCTTGTTATTGGAGACGGGAGAAGTCGAGTTCGTTCCCGGTTTTCATGCCTTATCCGACGACTTCAATGTGAATCCAGACTTCGGGCACCCATGAGGGGCTCACCGGTCACCGGGGCTTGATAACAACGGCAAACAAGGGATAATTAGGAGCAGAAGAAAGAGCCGGGGACGAAGGGACTCCGTAGTCCCCGGGTAACACGTTTTATTGTCCATTCAATGAACACAAAAGTCATCTATTCCGTTTTCAAACGCAATTTCGTCGGCTATCTTTCCAATCCGACAGGTTACGTCTTCATCTGCGTTTTCGTTCTGCTCAGTTCGATTGCCGCTTTTTTGCCGGATGAGTTTTTCAATGCCAACCTTGCGAACCTCGATCAACTCAACCGATGGTTTCCACTCATCATGCTCGTCTTCATTCCCGCCATCACCATGGGAATCTGGGCAGACGAACGCCGGCAAGGAACCGATGAACTTCTGCTGACCATTCCCGCCAGCGATTTCGACATCGTACTGGGCAAATTCAAAGCCGCCGTCAGTATTTTCGGCATCTCGCTCCTTTTTTCACTCGTCTGCAACCTGTTAATTCTCAAATATCTTGGAACACCCGACCTCGGACTCTTCCTCTGCACATACATCGGCTACTGGCTCGTCGGCGTAGCCATGATTTCTATCGGGATGGTCGCCTCGTTTCTGACGGGGAACCTGACCGTTTCCTATATTTTGGGGGCAATATGTTGCGCTCCCTTCATTGCGTTGCAGTGGATTGATGCTGCTCCCATTCCTGGCGAAACTGCCGATCTGCTCAAAAGTTTTAGCATTGCGTCGCAGTTTGAACTTTTTGGACGCGGCATCGTGAACTTTTCGAGTATTCTCTACTTCGTGATGGTAACGGCAACGATGCTCTACTTGAGTATGATTCTCATTGGTCGTCGGCACTGGACGGCTTCTCGAAAATTCGTAGGGACGTGCCATTTTTCCGTCCGCACTCTTTGCCTCCTCGCCATCGGATTGAGTTTGGTCTTTATTTTCCGGCACCATGATCTCCGTGCCGATTTGACCGAAGAGCAATTAAGCACCCTCTCGCCGGAAACAAGGGCATTACTCAAAGAACTCAAACCGGTACATCCGATTGTCATTGAAGCATTTGTCAGTCCCGACGTTCCAGAACCTTACGTTCAAACACAGCGGGACATCAAGGCGATTCTCGATGAGATCCGGTCGATCTGCGGTGAGAATAATGTCAAAATACGATTGCATGACAAAATCCAGCCCAACACCGAAGCCGCATTGATTGCCAGTCAGCGGTTCGATATCAAGCCGCAGGAAGTTGCCTATGCCGCAAGAGGTCGGCGGGAATCGAAAAGCGTGTTTCTCGGAGTTGCCTTCCGAAGCGGTCTTGATTCACTGGTGCTCCCCTTCATTGACAGGGGACTCTCCGTGGAGTACGAACTCGTCCGTGCCCTTTGCAGCGTTACCGACCCCAAGAAAAAGCACATCGGCATTTTGAAAACCGATGCTCCGCTCTTCGGTCGTTTCGATATGCAATCCTTTTCGATGTCCCCGCCATGGATGATCGTCGAAGAATTGCAGAAGCAATATACCGTTGTTGAAGTCGATCCAGCGCAACCGATTACGGAAAAGTTCGACGCACTGCTTGCTGTGCAACCTTCGGCAATGGGATTCATCGAGATTCAACATTTCGTCGAAGCGATCAAAAATGGTCAGCCGACGATTATTTTTGAAGACCCGCTGCCCATCTATGCCCGGAGTCAGGGAGTGCCGGGAACATCGGAGCCGCGTCAGTCCGGCGGAAATCCGATGATGATGCAACGACCCGCTCCGAAGGGAAATATGGATGAACTCTGGGAACTGCTCGGCGTGAAAGTTGATGGGGCACAAGCCGTTTGGCAAGAATATCAACCGATTCGGCAACTTCCGCAGATTCCCAAAGGTTTCGTCTTTTTGGATCAAAGTTTGGAAAAAGACAAAAATGTTTCTCCTTTCAATAAAAAAGATGCCGTTACATCGTCATTGCAGTACATGATGATCCCCTTTCCCGGTCGGGTTACGGAGTACGTTCCGATGGTGGGAGAAAAACCTGAACACCGCTTGACCGTAACGCCGATTCTCCAGACATTTCAGCAACCATCGGGAATCATCATGACGCGGCTGGTCACACAAGGGTTGCGAGATGGTTCTTGGGAGCGCGGGATGATTGCCGAATCGGGACAGCAAGATTTGGCAGTCCGAATCCGAGGCGAACTGCCTGCTCCGCCCGCACCGGAACTGCAAGAAGGGGAGGTGCCTGTCAAACCAGAGCCGGTGCATGTGGAAGTGATTCTCGCGGCAGACGTTGATTTGCTTGCGGATATGATGTTCCTCTTGAGAAAACTGGGAAACGAGCCGGGTTCTGGAATCAACCTGAATTTCGACAATGTAACCTTCGTTCTCAATGCGATTGATAGCGTTGCGGGAGATGAACGATTGCTTGCCGTGCGGAGCCGCCGGGTGAAGCATCGAACGCTCTCCAAATTCGACGAAAACACGGATGCCATTCGGAAAGAGACGCGAGATACCCAGAAAAATCTGCAAGACGAATTTAACGAAATGGTATCTGAAGCCGAGAAGGGACTGCAAGAAGAGATGGATCAGTTAAGCACGAATCTCCGAAGCGGAGCCATGAATGAAGGGGAGGCGGCGCGAAAATTGGGGGCGGCGATGATGGCGACCCAGAAGCGACTTGAATCAGAAAAAGGGCGGATGCAGCGGGACTTGAACATCAAATTAGCGAAAGCGGATGTCAACTTGAACGAACACATCAATCGGATTCAGGGGCAGTACAAACTCTGGTCGGTTGTTTTACCGCCGATTCCCCCATTATTGATTGCTCTCGGAGTCTTTTTCGTTCGGCGCATTCGGGAGTCGGAAGGGATTCCGAGTTCACGCCGGAAGAAATAATCAGCGGCACGTTGCGAAAGATTTTATGATGACCAAAAAATCCATTCAGGAACGATTTTACGGTTTGGTCAGTGGTCAAACGACTGGCATCTCGGCAATGATGCTTCGCAGCGGACTCCGGTTGCTCGAAATCCCTTACCGTTGCGCCGTTTCCACGCGGAATGTTCTTTACGATAAACGAATTTTGCCCATGCACCGGTTTCCTGTGCCGATCATCTCCGTCGGTAACATAACGCTCGGCGGAACAGGAAAATCACCGATGGTCGCTTGGCTTTGCCGGTTCTTTCTTGAACACAATTTGCGTCCCGGCTTGATAAGCCGAGGATACGGAAAAGGAAACAACGAGGGCAACGACGAATTTTTGGAATTGTCCCATAAATTTCCGGGCATTCCTCATCTTCAACATCCGAATCGAGCGGAATCCATTCGAGCGTTGCTGCAAAGAGAGCATGTCGATCTGATCATTTTGGACGATGCCTTTCAGCATCGCCGGGTCGAACGAAACCTTGATATGGTGCTTCTCGATGCGACTGCACCTTTCGGTTTTGGACACATTTTTCCTCGCGGGACGCTTCGCGAACCCCTCGGAAGTTTACAACGTGCGGATATTGCGTTGTTAACCCGCTCTAATTTAGTTGATGAAGCGGGGCGGCAAAAAATTCGGGAGCAGGTTTTGACAATCAATCCGAATATCATCTGGGGAGAAACGGTTCACGTACCGGCATCGCTTGTATCACTCGAATCGTTCGGCAACGAACCGATTGAATCGATTCGTGGTCAATCGGCACTGGCATTTTGCGGCATCGGCAATCCGGCAGCATTTCGGAAAACGTTGGAACAATGCGATGTTCGTGTGGAGAGGTTGATTCCATTTCCCGATCACTACCGGTACACTGCCGAGGATGTCGGCAAATTAGTACAGATGGCAAGGGAAGTCAATACCCACTCGATTCTTTGCACGATGAAGGATTTGGTGAAATTGAACCGGACAGATTTTATTGGCTTACCTTTTCGGGCGGTCTCTATTGAAATTCAATTTACTGCCGGGGAATCGGCACTGCGTCAACGAGTCCGCGATAGTGTCGCCGCTCTCCTTAAAAACCGACAGGATCAGGCATCGTAAATAGCAACCGAAGAACCTCTTCGTTGCCCTTGACTTTCAAATCGACCGAAAATCATGCGGCCGGCACTGGTTTGCAAGACGCTCGTCACCGTCAAGATCACCCGCTCGCCAATGTATGTATGCCCTCCTTCGACCACCACCATCGTACCATCGTCGAGATAGCCGACCCCCTGACTCGCTTCTTCACCCGGCTTCACCAGATCGACGGTCAACTTTTCACCCGGTAAGTGCGCCGGTTTGAGTGCATTTGCCATATCGTTCAGGTTAATAGTGTCGACGTTGTGTTCTTTGGCAATTTTAGTCAGGTTGTAATCGTTGGTAACGAGGTTCCCCGCTAGATGTTTTGCCAACTCAATGAGTTTCAAATCGACAGTATGACTTTGAAATACCGGCATGTCAGTGATGTCCATGTGAAAATCAATGCCTTGCAGTGCTTGTATCCGGTTCAAAACACCCAAGCCGCGTTTTCCCCGGGAGCGTCGGCTTCGGTCGGAACTGCTCGCTAAACCCTGCAATTCATCGGCGGCAAATTGAGGGACCACGATGGGATGGTCCAAGATCAATGTCTCCAGCAAATCGGCAATGCGTCCGTCAATTAAAACGCTAGTGTCCAAAATGTACGGTCTGTTCCCTTTGGCATCACGCCGAAGTTCAATATAGGGAATGATAAACCGGAGATCATCCCGCGTTTGCACCAGAAAACTGATGCAAAGATAACACAGAGAAATTTCCATGATCACCATCAACTTGAACGAAAATTGTGTGTTGTCAACCAATGAAAGCAATGGCATCAGAGCATATCCGATGGCTGCGGACAACAGTGTGCCAACCAGCAATCCAAAGTAGATGGACGAAATCCAAGCAACCTGCTTTCTTGGAATTCCTACATCGATAGCGACAAGCACTCCCGAAAAAAGGATGGCAGATGCGAGTGTAATCCAACCCGAAGGAGCCAGAGTTGCATCTGTACCGAAGAGGTATGCGCTGACACCGCATGTAATCACGACGTAAACACAACGTAATATAATTAGTCCCATTGTCCTTTTTGCATAAAACCGGGTGCTTGAGTATATCATAAACAGAAGGGAAGTGTTGATTCTGGATCGTGCCTTTTTGGGCTCCGACGACAAGTTCGGTTTTTTCGCCCCCACGGCGAAAGTCGTGGGGACGAAAAACAGGGTCAACGTCTCCCGTCTAGATTCCGGTTTGTGCGGGAATGGCGCGTTTATGCGAACTTGTCGACGGACTACCCCAATCGCATTGATTCGGCAAAAATTTCTTGAAACAGCGGAAGTGATGCCAATTCACAGTGATGCGATTGTTGGACAAGCCGATGGGCAACTTCGCTGTTTTTGGGATTCAAAAGCACTGCTCGGGCACCGGCAAGCGAAGTATTGCCGCAAAATTGAAACCGCTCCGCCGGAAGTGCTGGTAACAAACCAATTCGCCTTGCCGAAGATAATCGAATCGATTGACCGAACCCGCCGGCAACAAAAAATGTTTCGATTTGTCCAGGCAACACATCATTGTTTTGGAGCAACAACTTGATCCCGGCGCGGATGGCTCCCGCCGCAAGTTGCAACTCCCGAATGTCCCGTTGCGTGAGCACGATGGCTTCGCCAATGCCCGATGCCGTTGCCGAAACCAATTCAACATGAGATTGCTTATCGGCAAAACGTCCATTGGGTTGGATGATGCCCTGTTCCAACAGCACCGCAACCGCATCAAGCAAGCCGCTCCCGCAGAGCCCGACGGCAGGTCTGTTGCCAATCGTTGAAATGGTGGTTTTTCCCGATTCAAGTTTAACATGGTCAATCGCACCGGGCACGGCAAGCGTTCCATGCTCAATTTTGGCTCCTTCAAATGCGGGACCTGCCGCCGTTGCAGCCGTGAAGAGTGTGCCGTGATGAGCCAACACGATTTCGCCGTTCGTTCCAATGTCCAGTAGAAAGTGAGTTTGCCCGGAAATGGCGTTGCGTTCCCCAGATTCCTTTCTGAGTGCAAGTGTCAGTATTCCAGCAACGATGTCGCCGCCGACGAACCCGCCGAAGATGGGGAGTGCCTCAACCGTTCCTTCCGCCGACATGGTTAAACCAATTTCACTTCCCCGGCGTGCCGGAAATTCACTAGCGGGAGCACGGAAAGGACTTGCTCCAAGCGGTGAGGGATCAATACCAAAAAGGAGCGATTGCATGGCGGTATTTCCGGCAACGACCATGATCGAAATCTCTTGGGACGTTATCCCATTCCTTTCGGCAAGTTCGGCAGTCATTTCATTGACGGCTCCGACGACGAATTGCTGCATGGCAGTCAGTGCCTCGGAAGTATCCATGACTTTTTGGATTCGGGAAATCACATCGTCGCCGAATTTTCTCTGTGGATTGGCACGAGAGGCAATTTGCGGGGGCAATAATCCGGTGAAATCGTGTAATTCGGCAACGAGGGTGGTCGTACCAATGTCCACCGCAACGCCGTAATGATGCCCTGTCCGCAACATCGTTGTTTCGACAGCATTGCCTCCAGTTTGAACAATGACATTTTTTTCACTTGTACGGAGCGAGGCATCGGGCACGAGAACATCGAGATCACTTTCGACGGACGTTTGGCAGGCGAGAATTTTTTGGTTCTTGATGATCAGTTGACATTTTCCGCAGGTTCCTGCTCCGCCGCAATGTGCTCGCAGGTCGAACCCCGTCAAGGCGGCGGCAACATCAAGCCGGGTTCCTGCCGGTACGGTGAGCGTTCGTTCCTGTCCAGGAACGTTTTCACAATGAAAAGTAATGCGATGTGAGAGCATAAATTCTCCCGGCAGGGGATCAAGGATCGTCATCGGAAAACTGTGTAGTTATTGCATCATTTGGGCAACTGAATACTGCAAACGGGGACAACTTGGACGTTTCTTTTCCGTTTGCGGTATATGTCCAATGAACAATCATAGGAGTGCCGCAGTGTTACGGTTGTGACTCTGTTTGGTCGGACTGCCCCGAAAGGACTTTTTTTACATCATCCAATCGTTTCTTCAAAGTACGGTCATATCGTTTAAGAATTTTTTCCGTCTTGAATTCGGGATGTCTTTTGAGCAATTTACGATGCCGCTTGCAAATATCCAAAATTTCTTTCGGGGAACTTCCGTCGATGGCGTGAAATTCCAACGCCATACAGGCTTCCATCCAAAGAGGCGGCGTTGGAAAGGTTTGTACCGCCTCCAACAGTGCAGTCGTGTTTTCTGAAATTCGGGAAGCATCCTCTAATAGTTCTTTCTCCCGTAGAAAGTCCAGATATTCTTTGACCACCCGCTTCAAGACCCAAAAGTCTTCACCAACAATATCGCCGCTCCCGAACCGCTTTTGCAACACTTGCAACGCCTCTTCCCAGAGCATCACTATTTTTTCCACAGGATGTTTTTCTGCAAAACATCGGGCATACGTTGTTATCGAGACGATCAGAAACCGATCCGCATTTTCGACACCATTTTGGACTAACTCCCGGGTAAGAACATTTTCTTTCTCGAACAAACTTTCGGCATCTTCGTTCCGGTCACATGCCAGGTAGGCTTTCGCTCCTACTTGCATTGTTTCCCGGAGTTCATTGACATAAAAAACGTACCGGTCATGATAGGGATCGTCAGCACCGCCCGGTATATCCCAGTCCGGGATCGGTTCCCCCTTTTCGGCGGCATCGTAGCGATCTTTCGCTTTCAGGTTCTCCAATCCGCCCAGCAATAGATGCCAACGTTCAATGGATGTTTCAAAGGACTTGCACGCTTGTTCATGATTTTTGAGCAACCGGTACAGTTGCCCTTCCGCCTTGTAAAAGAAGGCGGTTTTCATCATAAAGAAGAGTTTGGCTATCAAATTTTTTGTCGTTTCGTTTTGCTTTTTCTGGCTCAATTCGATGCCGTGTCTGCAACAGTCCTGGACTTCTTGTAACCGCTGATTAAAGTTTTCCGCCGGGTATTTCAATTCGTCGAGGTGGGTGCCGAAAATCTCCACAAAGTGAATGTATTGGGTATAAGCCAGCATCAGATCGACGGCAACGAAGTCGTTTTCCTCTTCGTAGAATCGAACGGCATCCACGATCTCTTTTTTCAAGAAATCAAACGCTTCGTCCGGTTTTGAGAGTTTGACGTAAAGGACGGCAATTTGATGCAACACTTCCGACCACTGGACTTTGGCGACATGAACATCGGAGAGGTCCCGGTCATCGTCGGCAATCGTTCGGAATATCTGCAACGCCCGCATGGAATCTTTCAGGGCGGTCTTTGCATCCCGAAGTTCATCCCACTGCATGCTGCGCTGCCGGTACGATAAGGCGAGGTCGATACGGTACTCTAGTTTTCCGTCGTCCACTACTTTTTCGAGAATACCGATCATATTGTTCATCAGTTCAAACGCTTGCTCGATCTTCTCTTGCAACTGCCGGATGCTGATCAATTTCCGAATAGCGGACAAGAAGTTTGGTAGGATTTCATCGTGTCCGGCATCCATTCGGCGTTTCAATGCGTCCAGGGCTTTTATTTTAAAGTCGATGGCTTCCTCGAATTTATCTTGTGTGAGGAGCAGGTTGGCATGGTTTAACTGCACCACAGCGATAGAATAGGGAATCAATGTCTCATCGTCGTCGTCCGGTGGTCGATGTTCGGCAGCCTGCTGATACTGCCAAACCGACTCTTCAAATGCGGCTCCGGCTTCAGGATAACGTTTCAAGTCGGCAAGCATATTTCCCCGGCACATCAACACGTTTGCCAAGCCGGTGCGGAAAACATAGGATTCTGTCTCATCCCACTGTTGCTCACGGAATATGTCGGCATACACCTCCCGGCATCGATCAAATTCGGCAAGTGCCGACTCGGAATCGTGAGTTTTTTCGTAGAGCATTCCAAGATGGAGATGGAGCGTCGTGAACATAATCCGTGCCTGCTCGGCTCCGCTGTCGATCAATTTTTTGACGGTTCGAATTGCCGAGCGAACCGTTTCAAAGGCACTGTCGATGTCTCCTTCTTCGTCATGGAGCCGTGCCAATTTAAGTAGTGTTTGAACGAAAATGGGTTGAATGCGCTCTTCCCCTTCCTCCACACCTTCTTCGGCAATTTCAGCGGCATCTTTGAGATCGAGAATGGCACTTTCAGGGTCGCCGTTTTGTATTTTGGAATCGCTACACAACAGCAAGGCACTGATGAGCGGCTGCCGAAATTCGGGGTTCCCGCGATTGAGGAGGTGCCGCCAAATTTTAGCGGCTTGTTCCTGCGAGGCGAGAGCGGCGGCGTAGGCTCCGAGCGGGTCCATGAGGATATCCGCTTTGCTCATGAGAGCCACTGCCAATTCATTTTGGACATTGGGATCGTCGCTGGAACCTGTTTCGGCAAGATGCCGGATCGCTTCATTGAAGGCGGTGATTCCTGCTTCGGGACCTTTGTGAAACCGCGTCATGGCGGCGCGGAACAGAAGGGAGCGTCCGACGAAAACATCGAGTTCAAACTGTCCTTCTTGGACGAGTTGCCGGATTACTTTGAGGGCTTCATCAATCCGTTTGAGTGAAATCTCAAATTTTTCGTCGACGGCGGACTCCTGAGCGGCACGCATTAACGCTTCGGCGAGATCAACACGAAGATGGTCGTCTCCGCCCGCTATGCGAGCCTGCAACCGCTTGATGGTGCGGTCGGTCATCTCATTTCGCCGATTTGATTCAGAGGCATCCGAAGGAGTCATTACGTTAACAGTGTAGCACAAATCTTCTTTTATCGCAAGTTCATTTTCATTGTACTTTCAGTCGGCTATCGCCGACGCACTCGTCCGGCAATCGAGTGCCTACCTTTCTTGCCCTATTTGCCAAACTTGTGAACTTGTGAGCGGACTTTCATGACCCATATTGACAGCAGAGAAAATCCATTGACAATGGGGGTGATTTTTGTGTTCAGATGCCATGGTAAGAAAAATTGATTAGATTCTTGTCTATTGTTTTGATACTGTATTGTTCCGCTGCGGCGATTGCTGACGATAGGTTGATTTTCAATCGTGGAGCCGAACTAGTAGCATCGGGAGAGTTCGATGAGGCGGTGGAAGTATTGCGTCAGGTTGCCGTTGTGCGGGATCGAGCCGTCGCCGCTAGGGCGTTGTCGTTGCTCGGTCAAATGGCAACCGCCTCCGCAAAGAAATGTGTTTCGGAAAATCCCATGGAAACACCTGCCGAACAACGAAAAACAATTTTCGAGCATCTTAAATCTGCGGAACAGTCTTTTTCGGAATCGCTGTCTTTACAACCGAATGACGAAGTCCAACAGTTTCTCGAAACGCTTCGGGCTTGGCGGCATAATATGTCGAATGCTTGGGATGAATACGACCGGGAGCAACAGCGAAACGCAGAATTACAGCAACGAATTCGGTGGCTTGCAGATTGGGAAGAAAAACTCACGGAAAAAGCCCAGCAGATCGCGGCAGAGTCAAATTCACCCCGAAAATTCCAACATGAATACGAGTCAGGCAGAGAACAAAAACTGTTGGCAGAAGAGTTGGCTCTGTTGCAAAAAGTCCCAATGCACGATGAAGAACTCAAAGAAAAGTGGGAACTTCTCCCTGAAATCACAAAATTGGCGGAAGAGGCGGCAGAACGTTTGACAAAACATCGCACCGCCGAAGCCCTTCCCAAACAACAGGAGGTTCTCGATTACCTGCGCTCGTTGCTGAAGCAGGAACCGAATCAGGATCAACAGAACCAAGAACAAAACGAACAAGAACAGCAAAAGCAAAATCAGCAACCGCAATCGGAAGATAAGCCAGAGGACAATGGAGAGCAAGGGGAACAACAAGAATCAGGGATGAATCAGCAGGAAGGATCAATGCCAAAGGAAGAGACACCAGAAGAAAAAGCAGAGCGGTTATTGATGCAGGTACGAAGAAAGGAGCAAGCAGCAAAAGAACAGCGGGAGCAGTTACGGGCATTACTCATGCAAGCCGCACCCGTAGAAAAGGATTGGTAAATTCGGATGTACTGGCAAAATATCCGGTCACTTTGCTGCGCTGTATTCCCGGCTTTCCTTCCTTTACTTATGCGTACTTATGCGGCGGTACTGATATTGCCCCCTGTGCGGGTTGGGTCACAAATGCCGTCGGGACAATACCCGTAGTGGACCGATACCTATTCGTAATCGTGTCCAAAATTTCTGTCGTTCGTTTCGTTTCGATGAGCGAGACGGTACAGCCACCGAATCCTCCGCCGGTCATTCGGGAGCCGATCACCCCTTCTACCGATAGGGTAACCTCTACCAAACAGTCGATTTCGGGGCACGTAATCTCAAAATCCTCCTTCATTGACCGATGGCTTGAACCCATCAGTTGCCCACACGTTGACCAGTCTCCGTTGGTGAGGGCTGATGCCATCGCCGTTGTCCGCTCGTTTTCCGTGATGACATGTTTTGCACGACGATAACATAAATCCCCGTTAGGTTCTTGTGCAAATCGGCGGCGTGCCGATTCGAGTTGCGGTAAAGTTGCGTCTCGAAGCATAGGCACTCCCAGAAGTTGGGCGGCTTTTTCACATTGGCGGCGGCGGTCGGGATACTCGCTGCCCGTGAGTTCATGCTTGACATTGCTGTTCACGATCAATACCGAAACGTCGGGGTCATCCATGGGGATCATCGTCGGCAATTTGCTCCGGCAATCGAGCAACATGGCATGCCCCCCCCGTCCCATGACGGCAATCAATTGATCCATAATACCGCAAGGCATTTTGGCATAACGGTGCTCCGCCTTTTGGCAAATCAACGCTTTTTGCACTGGATCGAATTGCCGTCCCGTCATAGATTCTATGAGAGTCGCCACGGCAACTTCCAGCGACGCACTGCTCGACAATCCGCCGCCAAGCGGAACGTCAGAGTGAATTACAGCCCGAAAGGGGGGGACTTCGAAACCGGCTTCAAAGGCGTATTGGACGGTTCCCTGTACGTAACTCGACCAAACGACGTGCTCCGGCGGTTGCGATGAACCATCGGTCAGAATGGCGGCGGCTTCGTCTTTGTTGACGCTGAAAACCGCCGATTTCCGACATTCAGACACACGGTCTTCGCAGGGAGCCGCCGCAATAACGGTATAGCGTTCGATTGCCATCGGAAGGACGAAACCGTCGTTGTAGTCGGTGTGTTCACCAATGAGATTGACTCGTCCCGGCGCAACAGACAGCCAAACCGGTTCAACACCATATTGCTTCGTGAAAGCGGATTTCGTTGCGTCGATAAGATTCTGCATAACGTTCATTGTATCGAATCTCACGTAAAATACTGTTCCGCTCAAACAAAAAAGGCGGGAATTTTACATATTTGCCCTTTGAACATTGACATTCTCTTGACATGTGGCGATCTTTTGGGAAAATACTCTCCGACCTGCTCCCCTGTCTGAACAGGTTTTTATCGGGTTTTGCCGTCAATGAGTGTTCCTCCCGCATATCCTCTGATTGAGGGGTTTTGGATCAGAAACTATAAAGCATTTCGTCAGATCGCTGTTGGTTCCAGTTTCCAGCAATCGGTCGTGATGGATTTTGCGGGGGACGTTGTGCCGTATGATTTAACCCCGCTGACACTCTTTGTCGGCGACAGCGGAACCGGCAAAAGCACGATTCTTGATGTTTTTGTTTTTCTGGCGGACTGTATCAATTACGGTATCAATGAGGCACTTTCCCGACGCGGCGGTTTTGCGTCCGTCTATCATTTTGGTGGTGAGGGCCCAATTTCTCTAGGAGTCGTTTATCGACCCTGTGCGGAACCGCGTTCGTTGACTTACATTCTCAATATCGACCGAGATAAAAGAACGCAAAATCCCTTGGTTGAAACGGAAGCAATTATCTATCGCGATCATCAGCCCGGCGCACAGCCGCGCCCGGTTTTGCTCTTTCAAAACGGTGAAAAAAGAACCCGCCTTATCCAACCTTGGGCAAATGCGAGCGGACAGGCACTTGATCTCATTAAGCAGACAGATGGACTCCATCTCGGACTCACTGCTCTCGCACAAATCGAAGATTTGCCGGACATTCCACAATTCAAATATTATCTGGACAAATTTTTCATCGCCAATTACGTTTCCAGCAATGCTGCCGGGCTGTCCCCCCCCAATTTCAAAATTGCTCCGGCGGGAAATCTTGCTCTCGACCTGAAAAGGATCAAGGAGAAACATCCTGCCGACTACACCGGTATCTTTGATGTGATTGCCCGAAGATTACCGGGAGTGGACAAGTTCCGTCTTGAACTTACAGAATCAGGACGTCCCGTTTTGGCATTCAATTTGTTTGGACAGGATACCGATATTTACCCTGCCCAACTCGGCGAGGGAACACTGCGGTTACTCTCGCATTTGACATTGTTTGAGGACTCGATCCCTACCCCGCTTCTGGGAATTGAAGAACCCGCCGCATTCATGGGATATTCTCAAATTATTGCGTTTGTGCAACTTATTCAACATCACGTCCGCGAACTGGGGGGGACACAATTCTTTGCCGCGACAAATAGCAATACCCTGATTGACCAAATGGACCCAACCGAAGTTTGGTTTTTGTCTCGTGATAACAATGGAACTATTCAGGCATCGCGGGGACTCGATGAATTACAGTTTCTTAATGTCGATCTAAACACTGTGGGTCCATATTGGTATTCGCAATATATCTATCCCAGTCAAAACATGGAACCATTATCGGATTCGTTCGTAAAGAAAATGTCTTCTTTTTCGGGAGTGCCCGGGGGAACCTGAAAAACAATCGCAAAAAACTGGAGAAACAAGCCAGGGCGGATTCAATCTTTCTCCTGTTTGGTGCGCAAGACAAATCGAGTTAACTGTAAACTGCGGCACAGTTCGATGACATTGAGGACTTGCCCGCTTGCCCCTCGAGCATCGGCACGAATGATGACCGTGACCTTATCCGCGGGAATGTTCATGTGTTTGAGAAACCGTGATTGGTGGTCGAGAGGTTCTTGCAGTTCTTGAAGCGAATGTTCTTTTCCGTTATAAATCACATTTCCATCGTCGAGAACGTGCAAGGTGATGGGTTCTGTCGGCGGCAGTTCCGGCGGTTGAGCCAACTCACTGACGGGCAACTTGATGCGTTCATTCTGATCCGCCGCCGCAAAATTGAGAACGAGCGTGAAAAAGACCATAAGAAGGAACACAACATCAATCATCGGGGTCATGTCCAACTCCGTACTTTTTAATTTGGATCGAATAGGCATGGGGTCGCATAAGTTGTGTTTACGACCATTCCATTTTAACACATCTTCCGCCGGTTGACAGATGGGTGCGATTTCGACTGATTCTCCGATTCACTGGCGGATGGAGGGTATTCAAAAGATATTATGACCCAATAGAGGGTGTGGGGGAATTGTTAAGACTTTGTTTTATGCCGACGATGGCAGATTCTACATATCGTGCTACTCGTTTTGGCTTCGTTTGGGCAAAAAATGCTATCATACCCTGCCATTGAACAACGCAACGGAGAATCGGAAGACAAAAAGCAACCGATGAATTATCCGGGCTAGGATAAGGGAATCCGCTCAAAGGATTTCACTGTCCCTTGCCCATTACAGGGCGGCTGGGGAACAGGAGAACACGTTACCCTGGGCGGCGCGGAGTAGCGCACGCAGTGTCCGGCGGTCGGCTGACTACCTGGGATACACAAATTGAAACATCCACTTCTACTGCACTGAGGGTGGGAGACATTGCGATTGTCGTGTGGTACAATGAGATCGGATTTTGGAAGAGGACTTAACATAAGGAATTCAACAATGACGCAACCGAACCATCCCAATCGCCGTGAGGCGTTGAAACAAATTGTAACCGGCGGTGCCGCTTTCACAGCGGGTGCCGCGTTCACCAGTCATGAGGAAAAAATCCTTGCCCAGCAACTTTCCGAAGGAGGGAAGAAAGTTGATGTCAAAGATGTCGAGGTTGATGCTCTGTCTGGTGCGTCCCGAACCCACACTAACTGGGCAAAGTTTGCCGACCTGAAAAAGCCGATGGTGAAAAAGACCATCAAAGGTCTCGACTTCAGCCAAATCATTATGGGGGGAAACCTCATCGGTGGCTGGGCGCATGCCCGCGATCTGATTTACGCTTCCGATTTAGTCAAAGCCTATCACACACGGGACAAAATCTTTGCCACGTTTAAGATGGGAGAGGCGTGCGGAATCAATGCCTATCTTGGACATCATTCTCACATCGGCATTATGAACGACTATTGGGATAACACAGACGGTGCGATGCGTTACATTGCCGATTGTTCTTCGCTGGACGATGCGCTCAAGTGTCTCGACCAGGGAGCCTCGGCTGCATACATTCAGGGGGGAACCAATGACCAATTGGTGCAGGAAGGCAAATTCGATGTCATCGCCGGCTTTGTGGACAGGCTTCGCAAGGAAAAAGCCGTCGTCGGACTCGGCGGGCACTACATCGAAACGATCCAAGCGTGTGTCAAGGAAGGCTTCGAGCCGGACTTCTGGATGAAAACGATTCATCACGGCAACTATTGGTCACGTCATACCGACAAGTCGGAACATGACAACGTGTTTGACAGAGTTCCAGAGGAAACGATTGCTTTTATGGCAACGTTGAAACAACCGTGGATCGGCTTCAAAGTGCTTGCGGCTGGTGCAATTCATCCCACTGAAGGTTTTCGATTCGCTTTCGAGTCGGGAGCCGATTTTCTGTGCGTTGGAATGTATGACTTTCAAGTCGTGGACGACGTGAACATCTGCATGGATATTTTGGAGTCGAACTTGAACCGGAAACGTCCATGGTGTTTCACCTAATGGGAAACAGAGTCTAATCGTTTTATCCTCCTTATTCTGTGTTTCGTGCTCATAAACCATACTACGTTCCAAAATGCGTTTGGTATGAAAAAAATACCGCCAGGGCAATAAATATGAGCGCACCGGTAATGCACGGGTGCGTCTAAGTATAACTCCGTGACGTGGAAAAGACGCAATTTTTCCCGTCTGGGAGATAGACCGGGTCCAGATCGTCGAACACCCCGGCGGTAATTTGACGCAAACCGGTGCCATCAAGGTTGATTTCGTAAACGTGAAACGCTTTCTCGTTATGCGGTTTGAAACTGATCAATGCACGCTGGGAGCATTTGCCGTTTGGGGGCAGAATTTTGGGCACAATTTTTTCAGAATTCCGCAACATAACCTGTTTAATATCAATAACTTATGTACACGCCTGACATCACAAACCCCACTTCGAGTAATCAATAACCTGCTGCCGTCCGCCAAAGTCGGTCGGATTAAGCGGATTCGATTATCCGTTGGCACCGGTTTTCAGGTATTTGCCCGTGTTTTCCGCCGGTTTTCGGAAAAATCGTTGCCCCTTTTTGGAAAA
>Ga0082212_10004328_pt1 | contig 19708 bp, 19 predicted proteins | sample TergutNt197P3_FD_71548 | JGI IMG/M metagenome (GOLD analysis project Ga0082212, IMG submission 71548) | Neocapritermes taracua P3 segment gut microbial communities from Petit-Saut dam, French Guiana - Nt197 P3 | ecosystem: Host-associated > Arthropoda: Insects > Digestive system > Gut ... | reverse complement strand
AGCACAATGTCGTTACCTCGGTCGCGAAGAGGCGGCAGATGTATCTGTATCAGATTGATGCGATAGTAAAGGTCTTCGCGGAAAAGTCCCTGTTCAATCATCGTGGGCAGATCGCGGTTGGTGGCGCAAACCACGCGCACGTCAATTTTTTGCGGACGGCTGTCGCCCAGCATCTCAAAGGTTTGTTCCTGCAGAACGCGCAACAGTTTTACCTGTGAGGCAAGGTCGAGGTCGCCGATTTCGTCGAGGAAAATAGTGCCACCGTCGGCAAGCGCAAAACGTCCTTTTCGCTCGGCATGGGCATCGGTAAAAGCGCCTTTTTTGTGTCCGAACATTTCGCTTTCGAACAGCGTTTGCGAAATTCCGCCAAGATTGACTTTTATGAACGGTGCTTTACTGCGCGGACTGTTGTTGTGAATGGCTTCGGCAATCAGTTCTTTTCCGGTTCCACTCTCGCCAGTAATCAGCGCCGGCGCATTGGTCGGACTTATCCGCACCACCGTTTTGAGCACCTCCATCAAAGCGGGCGATTTGCCGATAATGCCCGACAGGTTGTATTTCTTGTCCAACTGTGAGCGGGTCATTGAGTTATCATTTGCGGCGGCGTTGTTTTTCGACAGTACAAGCGCATTACTGACGCTATCCAATAGAGCGCGGTTATTCCATGGTTTGGAGATGAAATCGAAAGCGCCGGCTTTCATTCCGGCAACCGCCAAATCAATTGAACCCCAGCCGGTAATCAGGATTACAGGTACAGTGGGCTGGAATAAACGGATTTGACGTAAAAGTTTCAAACCTTCGTCGCCGGAGGTTTCCCGCGAAAAGTTCATATCAAGCAAAATCACTTCGGGGGCAGTATGGCGCACAAAATCCATTAACTCGTCGGGTTGGGCAAAATCAACGGTTTTGTACCCTGCCTGCTTGAGCAAAAGGTTAAGCGATGTGCGTATTGCGGAATCGTCGTCGGCAATGAGAATCATTTCAATAGCGAGTTATTAATTGTCCGAATTACTGTTCAGTTGAGGAGTATTGGTAAGTTTTACACGTCGTTCCTTAAAATATTTTTGAAGTTCGACAAAATTCAAGTTCTGTATATCATTACTTATTTGATCACGTTCTCGACGCATAAATTCAACAGCTTTGAATCCGGTTATGATTTTACTATTCATAATTGATTATTTCTTTGGGTGAACGTATATCTAAAGTTGTATATCCATATTTCATGTTTATTGAATTGTATCCGCGTATTCGTTTTACGTTTACAATATGCTTAAAATTCCAACTGACAAGAATATCTGCCTGATAAACAGTAGCCAGCGCTATATGAAGACAATCTTCCCGACTTGATTTACCAACTACATTTTCTGCTATATAGCAATCTGCAAGTTGCATTGCCTCTTCGTTTAATACAATTTTTCGTTTATTGCTTTCTGGAATTTTACTTATCAATTCTCTCACACATTGCGGCGCATTTAATAGCTCATCGTCTGTAATAGAAGAATAGAGTGCTTCATATTTTCCCTTTATAATTTCATCAAAAAGAAGTTTGGTATCTTTTTCAAATTCCGCATCATAATAACCGCCAATGACAGATGTGTCTAAATACAACAACAACTTTCGCTCTTTCATATTAGTTTTTTAATATTTTTACGAATATACAAAGATACAAATTTTCTCTACATGATGCACTTTACTGTCCAAAACCGGACACTACTGTCCATTTTTGGACACTTTTTTTATTCTCAAAAATAATATATATTTGATATTCAGCCATTTAATATGTTTGGCACAATAATTGTAGTATATTGTCCGAAAATTAATAACATTAAAAAACTTATAAAAATGGACAGAGTAATACCAAAAAAAGAAATTATCAGGCAACGTAACCTGAATATAGTCAAAGTAACAGCTATAACGGCAGTGGTAATCATATTGATGAGCGGGTTTATCAGTAAACTTAAAACTTCAATTTCGCTTGACGAAATTTTATTATCGGAAGCCGCCGTAGGACCAATAGAAATTTCACTGTCGGCAACGGGCAAGGTAGCGCCGTATTTCGAGCGCGTTATAGCCTCTCCCATTAACTCGCAGGTGGTCGAAATAGTGCACTTCCCCGGCGATTCGGTAAAGACAGGCGATGTAATACTGCGTCTCGACCTTGCAAATATCCGCAACGAATATCAACAAATGCTCGACGAACAGCAAATCAAAAAAAGCAAGCTGGAGCAGTCGCGGGTAACAGTTTCAACCCAACAGGCAGACCGCAAACTGCAACTGCAAATTGAAACGCTCAAACTGCAAAAGATGGCGTCAGACCTGCGCATCGAACTTGGCTTGGACAGTCTTGGAGCTACAACCAAAGAACAGGTAAAAAATGTAAGACTGCAAAACGAAACGGCACACTTGGAATTCCAACGCCTCGAACAGTCTGTCATCAATTACGAAGCCACATCGCAAGCCGACCTTAATGTGCAGGAAATTGAATATGCCATTCACAAGCGCGCCCTGAGCGAAACGGCTCATAAACTGGAAGCTGCGGAAATACGTTCGCCCGCCGATGCTATTGTTACTTGGGTAAAAGACGAAATTGGAAGCAAAGTAGGCGAAGGCGTTGAATTGGTGAGGCTTGCCGACCTGAGCCGTTTTAAAGTTGAAGGCGAGATTGCCGATGTGTATGCCGACCGTCTGCGCAACGGCAACGATGTGGTAGTGAAAATCGGCGCCCTGAAGTTAGCGGGAACAGTGTCGAATATCCGTCCGTCTGTAAAAAACGGCACAATAACTTTCACTATCGAACTTGCCGAAAGCGCCCATCCAAGACTGCGCGCCGGTTTAAGAACTGATGTGCACGTGATATCGTCGTTCAAAGAGCAAGCACTGCGCATTGCCAACGGCAGTTACTACTCGGGCAAAGGTGAGTACGAAATGTGGGTGGTGCGAGACGGAGTGGCAACCCAGCGAAAATTACAGCTCGGCGACAGCAATTTCGAATATGTGGAAGTATTGGAAAACTTAATGCCCGGAGAACAGGTAATTGTTTCGAATATGGATAATTATAAAAATCAGAGAAGTATTAAAGTTAAATAGTTAGTAGTTTTCAGTTATCAGAATATATTATTCCTTAATAAGCGAGCCATGTATAATACGATGAATAACAACCAAATTACCGCGAATGCTGTAAATAATTGCAAATTCTTTGTAAAGAATATGACGAGCGGCAGCATTATATTGAAGAATGGCGCGATAGGTAGATATGGCGAAAATACCGGCGTTCAACCTGAGTTGGTCAATCTTTGCATAGATGCCTTCAATAAAACGTTTGGCAGCGGTTGGATTAAAAAGTTCACATTCTATATAATCATATACGCGCTGAATATCTTCTATTGCCTGAAGTTTATAACGTATGCTGTACTTCATTCAAATGACGCTAAATTTGACGGCGATAAATCTAATTTGATACCAAACCGTTCATACGCGCTTTTCTTAAGATATTTTCCAAATTCTTCATGCGAAATCAGTTCTTCTTCGGGATATGGCTGTTGCGCTTCATTAACCACGGTGGACGGATTCTCTTCAGGGTTTTTGTATAACTTACTTTTCGTTTGGGATTTTTTATCAATTGTTATCGTTGACATGACAAATTCATTTAAAAGTTTTCAATCACAAAAATACAAATTTTTACCTAATACTGAGTGTTAATAATTATTCCTTAATAAGCGAGCCATGTATAATACGATGAATAACAACCAAATTACCGCGAATACCGTAAATAATTGCAAATCCCTTGTAGGTAATATGGCGTGCGGTAATGTCATACTTGAGAACCTCTTTGTAAGTAGATTTCGCAAAAATATCGGCATTCAAACTGAGTTGTTCAATCTTTGCATACATACCACGAGAAAAACGTTTGGCTACAATCGGATTAAACAGTTCATATTCGATATAATCAACGATGCTTTTAATATCTTTAATTGCGCGAGACCTGATATGTATCTTGTAAATCATTTAGGCGACGATAGATCTATTTTCCAGCCAAAACGTTCATACAGTTCTTGCTCAAAGCATGTTTTCCATTCATCCAGAGAAAACATTTCTTCTTCAAAAAAACATGAAGGCAAATCATCAAGATTTTCGTTTGCCAATTCCGGAAATTTTTCCATGTTTTTTAACAGCATTTCTGTTGGTTCAATATCAACAATTTCTTTAAATGTCATAATAAATTCAATTAAAAATATTCAATAACAAAAATATCTAAAATAAATTAAATTTAACCCTTAAAATAATAAAGTTATGATTCAATTAAATCAAGTTTTCAAAGTCTATCGCACGAAAGAGATAGAAACGTTGGCGCTCGAAAATGTCAACATAGAAGTAAAAAAAGGCGAATATGTGTCGGTTATGGGACCAAGCGGATGCGGCAAGAGTACGCTGCTGAATGTGATGGGGTTGCTCGACCGTCCATCGCAGGGAGAGATAACGCTCGCGGGCGAGAATACCGCGCAGATGAGCGATGCTACGCTGGCGCATTTCCGCAACAGTACGCTGGGGTTTGTGTTCCAGAGTTTTCATCTGGTAAATGCGCTCAATGTGTTGGATAATGTGGAACTGCCGCTGCTCTACCGCAGTTGCCCTGCTGCCGAACGCCGCCGCCTTGCCAAGGAAGCTCTTGCGCAGGTTGGACTGTCGCACCGCACAAAGCACTTCCCCTCGCAACTGTCGGGCGGGCAATGCCAAAGAGTCGCAATAGCGCGGGCTATTGTGGGTAAACCCGAAATACTCTTAGCCGACGAGCCTACCGGTAACTTGGACAGCAAAAACGGATCCGAAATCATCAACCTGCTGCTCGACCTGAACAACAGCGGCACTACTATTGTTATGGTAACGCACGATGAGCGGTTAGCCCAGCAAACCAAACGAATAATCCGTTTCTTCGACGGAAGGCAAACAGCGTAATTCAATAACTGAACGATTGAATAACAGAATAATTGAAAGTTAATTATAAATTAAAAATTTGAAAAAATGATAAAAAATTATTTTCTCACCACCATACGCACACTGCTGCAAAATCCGCTCTACACAGCCTTGAGCGTGTTTGGCATTGCGCTTACGTTTGTGTTTGTAAGCGTGGTGTTTCTGATTGCAGCGGGCAGCAAGGGCGATTATATACCGCCCAAATACGCTGAAAGAACATGGCAAATACGTCTTATACACTCAGAAACAGATGCTTATATGTCAATTGATAAAGAAAAAGCAGATACATGGGTTTCAAGAATGACCACACCGGAAATGACTGTCGTAACCAGCAACATCATTGGCGAACTTACAATTATAAACGGTGAAAGTGTGGCTCTCAATGTACTTGGCGTTGGCGATAATTATTTTGATGCACGGCGGCATAAATTTCTAAGCGGAAGGGCTATCAACAAACAGGAAATTGCCGACGCAGCACCGGTTGCTGTCTTAGACAGGACTGCGGCTAACATCTATTTCGGCAAAAGCGAAGACCCAATAGGAAAAAACTTTGAATTGAATGCAATTCAATACCGTGTTGTTGGGGTTGTAAAAAACTCTTTTCTATTATCCACTAATAGACATGGTGGATTGCCACCCAATGTTATAGTTCCTTTAGAAACAGTCAAAAGCATCAACAGGATGATTGCGTTTACTGCAAAGGACAAAGCATCTTTTGCCGATATGCAGGCAGAACTTTTCCGTTTACTTAACGAAACCAATACTGCTGAAGACACTCAATGGAACATCACTGAAAAAAGGTCGCTTGAGCAACTAAATGAGTTTGTATCCGGCTTAGGCATCACAATAGTTTGCCTGATACTTATGTTAATTCCTGCGTTAAATATTTTGTCGCTCAACGTAAGCAGGTCGTTTGAACGAAGCGAAGAGATTGCCATTCGCAAAACTTTCGGAGCGCCTGTAAGCACTATTTTCGGACAGTTGCTTATCGAAAACACTATTATTACGTTGACTGGCGCCGTTATTGGAATGTGCGTTACGCCGATGCTGATGAACGTCATTGACAAAATGATCTTCAATATTAGTCTTATTCCTATGTCGTTTTCGATGTATTTCGACTGGAAAACCATTCTGATAGTAGCCGTACCGTGCGTGCTGCTGTTCAGTTTTCTTTCGGGAAGCGTACCGGCTTATATTACAGCCAAACGCGAAATTGTTAACGTTTTAAAAGGAGAATCGCTATGATACGTCATATTTTTAAACTTATGTGGAATCGCAAGCGCAGCCTTGCATGGATTTTTATACAACAACTGCTTGTATTCGGAGTATTGCTGTTAACTTTTACATCTCAAGCAGACCATATCGCACGGTATTATTCAAAAGGAACTATCCACATGGACAATATTACCTCTATCAGTATCAATGAATTAGAAAATTCAGATCAACGCGCAGATGAAGAAATTGAGACTCAATTTCGTAATATGGTAGAGCGCATGAAGGGATGGCAAACTGTGGAGTTAGTAACGATCAATCGCAGCGGCACTTTTCCGAGCATGAACGTGCCAATTAATGATTCGATAAGTTTCAATGAGCGTCGCTTCATGGCAAACATTAGATATTGCGATGAGAATTATTACCGGATAATTTCGCTAAAATTATCCGAAGGACAATGGTTTCGCGACTCTGATGTTTCCGAAATAACGCCAACTGTCATCACGCAACTATTAGCTAACAATATAGGATTAACCGGCAGCGCCATCGGACAAAGAGTTGATTATAACGGCAGAACCTATCGCATAATAGGCGTGGTAGAAGCTTTTAAACTCGAAGTAGCTGGCAATCAGATGGCAACTATGTTTATACCAACTTCGATAGATCTTGATAGGGATTGGGAATATGCTATAAAATACAAACATGGGCAAGGTGCTGATTTCACGAAAGCCTTTATTGCGGAGTTTTACAGAAATTTCCCACGCGACCAATTCCAACCTATGATTATGGACTATGCCAAACTTACAGGGCAGATTAATTTTATTAATTTTTCATTGCAACTCTATTCGCTTGGCATCCCAACCGTGTTTTTGCTCATCTTTGCTTTCATGGGTACTTTCGGCGTGGTTTGGATGCAATCGAAAAAACGCATGAGCGAACTTGGTTTGCGTATTGCTTTGGGCTGTACTCCCGCCCGCCTGCAACTGACCATCATCCTCGAAAACCTTATCCTTACCACTTTTGCCATGCTTCCGGGGCTTATTGTAGTTGCCAACCTCTATGCTTTTTCGCCCAAAGGCTGGGAGTGGATAGCGGCAGTAGTTGCGGCAATCGTGCTTATGTGGCTCTTTGCGGCGTTCAGCGCATGGTATCCCGCACGGCAAGCGGCAAAAGTACAGCCGGTAGAGGCGCTGAGAGCGAATCAGTAATTGAATAACGGAATAATTGAATAAAGAATAATAGGGCGTACCTTTGTGGTCGCCCTTTTTTGTTAAGATTTAGGCGCAATATTGATTTACACGTAAAAGTTTATACCTTTGCGTTGTAATATTTAACATATATAGTTATGGCAATGCCAATTAGAGGAATACCGATGCTCGAAGGAGAAGTAGCGCGTCGGTTTATAAAGGAAGCAAAGGAAAACGAAAAGAAACGGGGGACTCTCAAATTTTCTGATGAAGATATTGCTTCTTACAAAGGGATTATGGAGAAAGCCAAAAGGCTTGGAACATTACCTTTTTAGTAAATATGGGATTTCTTTTAGATAATTGCACGGTTTTTTCGCATACAATCGGTGCATTGAAGTTTTCATGCGGAGACAAAGATTTGGATGATTTTTTTCATAATGACGCCATCAAATATGAGCGACAGTTGTTGGGAAAATCATATTGTTTTCGTTTGGATGATGATAATTCTGTCGTTGTATGTATGTTTACCTTGTCCAATTCAAATATATATGCCCGTAATCTTCCCAATAACAGAAAAAGGAAACTTACAGAAAACATTCCACACGAAAAGAGTTTAAGTAGTTTTCCCGCCACCTTGATAGGAAGATTGGGGGTTGATAAGAAATTTGGCGGAAAAGGTATTGGTACGAAATTAATAAAGTTTATCATATTTTGTCCCCAACGGGAAAATTAATTACCCATAACTGACGTTATTTTACAACATAATAATTGGCAGTTATCATCTTAACGTAGGATAAAACGCATCTTCAACATGGACAATCTCAAATTTACCATTGTTTTTGATAATTGTTATAATATCAAAACGGCTCTCTTTGTCGATGTTATATTTGCGTATATAAAGGTCGGCTGTTTTTATGATTGATTTTTGTTTTGAAGCGACCACCGCCGAGCGAGGATGTTCGATATAATTTTCGGATCGGGTTTTTACTTCAATAAAAACCAAATAATCTTCGTTTTCGGCAATAATGTCGATTTCATTGGCGCCCATTGTCAAGTTGCGGGCAATTATTTTGTAGCCTTTTTCTGCAAGAAAAGACGATGCAATATCTTCTCCTTGTTTGCCAAGTTCTTTGGAATCGGACATAAGTTTAAATCTCGATAAATTTGTTTTTAATTGCAAATAATATGAGGCTTGCAGTGTTTTTAGAGTTGGTTTTTCCAAGCAAATTGGCACGGTGTTTATCAACGGTTCTTTTGCTGATGAAAAACGACTGTGCTATTTCCTGATTTGAAAGTCCTTCGCATATCTTGAGCAGAATTTCCTTTTCTCTTTTCGAAAGAATTGTCAATTTATTTTCATGTTCATGGATTTTGATTTTTTGAGTTACATAGCAAAGTAATTTTTGCGAGAAATAACTGCCTCCATTTTTTACGGTTAATATTGCCTCTTTAACTTCCAAAATATCAGAATCTTTTAAAAGAAATCCTTTTGCGCCGGCATCTACCATTTTATAATAGTATCCTTCTTCGTCATACATAGATAAAGCTATAATATTCAAGTTATTATGAATATTCATTGCGCGTTTTGTGGCTTCAATACCATCCATTTCGGGCATATTAATATCCATCAACGCTATATCAACAGAGGTGTTTTTTATCAGCGATAAAAATTCTTCTCCGTTCGACGCTTCGCCAACTACCTCAAACTCAGTAAAAGCAGCTAACAATATTTTCAGTCCATTTCTGAATAATTGATGGTCATCTGCAATTATTATACGTATTTTTTCCATACTATTCAATCATCTTTATCAAAGCGTTTGTACCTTTACCCGAAGCGCTTTCGAGTATAAAAACGCCTTCAACGCTTCTTACTCTGGCTCTTATATTCGACAGTCCCATACCTTTATCGCCTTCATTATCATGCAATGCAGCATTAAACCCTTTACCGTTGTCATTAAATTGTAAAGTAACAAATTTTCCATGTTTGTTTAACTCAATATCAATTTTAGATGCTCCGGAATGACGTATAGAATTGTTAATCAGCTCGCATACAGCCCTATATATTACCACCTCTTTGTCGTTATTGAGCCTTTGGTTTTCCATATTCGTCTTAAAGTCAACTTTTATGGATTTTGTTTGGTTTATTTTTGTTGCGAAAGCGCTTATCGCGCTGGCAAGTCCAAAGTTTGAAAGAACATGAGGGCTAAGATTATTAGAAATTTCTTTTATAGCGTTTATGGCTTCATTGATTAAATGGTTGGTGTTGGCAAAAATTTCAGTTCCTGTTTTGTCTTTAATTTTTCCCATAAGCGCCGATAATGACATCTTTACCGTTGAAAGTATTGGACCAAGACCATCATGAAGGTCTTTTGCAAATCGTTTTCTTTCTTGCTCTTCAGTATTTATGATTGCAATAATGACACGATTTTCAGACCTCATTCTTTCAATTTCGGCTTTTTTCAACGACATAAAAAGTTCTCTTATGAGAATAACTCCACTTACTATGAATATTGAAACCACCACTCCAAGCCACTCGTCAATCATTTGCCATGTATATGAAGGCGCACCTCTGAAGAATCCGAAAAACTGGATGATTTTTCTTACCGCCATAAATACGAATGATAATGATAAAAGTATCCATGAAAGCCTTTTGGTTATTTTCATAAATCTGAATGCAACAACTCCCGCAATAACTTGCAGAATAATAGAAATTACTAAAGCAACGAGTCTTACCATTGGATATAGTATGAATTTCTTGTAAAGATAAAAAATGTTTTTTTTGCACGATTGCCCCTTTTTAATAACTTTACCCGCTCTATGAATACACTATATAATATTATAATTTATTTTGCAACATTTGCTGCGTTTGTATTATCGCGGTTCAATTCAAAAATAAAACTTTGGTATACCGGCACATACGATTGGAAACTTAAATATGCAGACAAAGTTATTCAGGGTAAAAAAACAATCTGGATACATTGCGCTTCGCTTGGTGAGTTTGAGCAGGGCAGACCGGTAATAGAGGCTTTAAAGGCACAACATCCCGATTATGCTATTGCACTTACATTTTTTTCCCCTTCGGGATTTGAAATCAGAAAAAACTACGACAAAGCCGATTATATATTTTATCTGCCGGCAGATACTCCGAACAATGCAAAAAATTTTGTCGATATAATAAATCCCGAATTTGTCATTTTTGTGAAATACGAATTTTGGAACAACTATATTTCAGAACTTTACAGAAGAAATATCCCATTGTATCTTATTTCAGGCATATTCAGGCAAGAGCAGCATTTTTTTAAATGGTACGGGGCGTTTTTCAGGAACATTTTGAAAAAATTTACAATGTTTTTTGTTCAAGATAAAGCGTCGCTTGAATTGTTGACCAAAATAGGTATTAAAAATGTAATTGTTGCAGGCGATACCCGTTTTGACAGGGTTGCGCAAATAACTTCGGAGGCTAAAGAGATAAAAACCATAGAGTTATTCAGAGGAGACGAAAGGCTCTTTTTGGCAGGAAGCAGTTGGAAACAGGACGAAGAGATTATTGCAAAGTATATCAATGCTAATCCTGCTAAAATGAAATGGGTTTTTGCGCCGCACGAACCAAGCGAGGAGAATGTAGAGAGGCTTGAAAGGCTACTTAGCGTAAAGAGCATGAGATATTCGCGTTACTCCGAATCGGATAGCGATGCAAGAGTTTTGATAATTGACAATGTCGGCATATTATCGTCGGCTTATAGGTATGCCTCTATTGCAGCAATTGGAGGAGGCTTTGGTAAAGGCATTCATAATATTCTTGAGGCTGCGTGCTGGGGTTTGCCTGTGATGTTTGGTCCCAATTACAATAAATTTAAAGAAGCCACTGAATTGATTCAGGAAAACGGAGCTGCAAGTTTCGATTCATTTGAAAGATTCTGCGAAATAATTGACAGTTGGCTTTCCGACAACGATTTCTATTTACTATCGTCAAAAGCAGCAGAGTTATATGTCGTTAATAACAAAGGTGCAACCGAAAAAATCTTAAACGCTATTTTTACCAAAACTTATTAACCGACACAGTTTGAAAATTTGTTTAAAACTTATTTCCTTTTAATATTATTTCATCACTTAAAAGAGCGTAACATTGTTGTTAGCGAATTTAATTAAAATGTAATTTTATTGTAACAAGCACGTCAATCTGTTACAATAAATTTGGCAAAAATTTATTAAACAAAAATCTATTTTATGAAAAAAATCTTATCAATTATTTTTGCGATGTATATCGCTGTCGCTGCAACAGCCCAAGTAACAACGTCAAGTATCAGTGGACGCATCATTGATGGACAGGAAGCGCTTATTGGGGCGACTATTAAGGCTACGCATGAACCTTCGGGAACTGTTTACGGAGCTATTACCAACAATGAAGGACGCTATTCAATCCAAGGAATGAGAACCGGAGGTCCTTACAAAGTGGAAGTCTCTTTTATCGGTTATTCGAACTATGTTCAGGAAAATATTTTTCTGCAATTAGGAGAGACTTTTGTTTTAGATGCACAGTTAAACGTATCAACAACAGCATTGAGCGAAGTAGTTGTTACAGCCAGCGCCACTAAATTCAGGACAGAGAAAACCGGAGCAAGCATCAATATTAATAATGAACAAATCAGTATACTTCCCACAGTTTCCAGAAGTATTCAAGATATTGCGCGTATATCGCCTTATGCCAATGGAATGAGTTTTGCGGGCGGAGATGGTCGCTCTTCCAACCTTACAATAGACGGAGCAAACCTGAACAATAATTTTGGATTGAGTTCGTCGTTGCCGGGTGGCGGAAATCCGATTTCGTTAGACGCTATTGAAGAGGTTCAGGTGGTAATTGCGCCTTTTGATGTACGCCAAACAAACTTTATCGGTGGCGGGGTAAATGCGATTACAAAATCGGGTACGAATACGCTCAAAGGCAGCGCCTACACTTACTATCGCAATCAGGATATGCGCGGGAATAGAATCGGCGACTACGATTTTGCAGTTACCGGAGCACGTCCAAAAGAATCGCTAACCACTTACGGTGCAACTCTTGGCGGACCGATTATTAAGAACAAATTATTTTTCTTCGGAAATGTGGAATACGAAAAGAGTCCACGCGAAGTTGTAACGTTTCGTGCTTCAACCGACGGAGTTTCCGTACCAAATGCTATATCGCGCACTACAGAAAGCGACCTGCAAGCAGTTTCCGATCATTTGAAAAGTAAATATGGCTATAATACAGGTTCTTACAAAGATTTTCCTGCCGACGAAACCAATTTGAAATATTTGCTTAGGTTGGATTGGAATATTAACAATGCCAACAAGTTTAGTTTACGCTACAACCATACAAAAAATATGTCATGGTATGCACCCAACGGAAATTCGAACGATGCCAGCTTCCGCAGTCCGGTAATGCGTATTTCCGAACATTCAATGTCATACGCCAATTCGATGTACTCTCAGGACAATCTTGTTAATTCGGCAACAGCAGAATTAAACAGCCGCTTCAACGCAAACATGTCGAATCAGTTACTTGCCACCTATTCGCTTATCAAGGATGTTCGCGGTTCGAATTCCGATCCGTTTCCGTTTATTGATATTCTTGGCGGCGATGTTGCCACTTCGTCGGCGGAGTTTCAATATTCGTATATAGCAGCAGGTTATGAATTGTTTACTTGGAACAATGGGGTAACAAACAAAGTTACCACAGTTACTGATAATTTTACCTACTATCTGAGCACTCATAAATTTACGGCAGGCATCAGCTATGAATATCAATATGCCGACAATAACTATATGCGTAACGGAACAGGCTACTATCGCTATGCCAGCGTGAGCGACTTTTTAAGTGGGGCAGCTCCTGTAGATTTTGCGTTGACTTACGGCGCCAACGGAAATACGACTCCATCGAATGCTGTTTCTTTTGGTCAATTGGGTTTTTATGCACAGGATGAATGGAATGTGGCAGATAATTTAAAAGTTACATTGGGAGTTCGCGGAGACAATCTCTCGTTCTTAAACGATATTATGAGAAACAACGCTATTTACGGTCTTGATTTTGGCGGACGAAAAATTGATACGGGAACATGGCCCAAATCGAGAATCAACTGGTCGCCGCGTCTTGGCTTTACTTATGATGTAAATAGCGACAAGTCGTTAATAGTCCGCGGAGGAACAGGTATATTTACAGGTCGCTTGCCTTTGGTGTTCTTTACCAATATGCCTTCAAATGCAGGGATGAACCAGTTGTTGATGACTATTACCTCTAATACTTTTAATCCTGATGGCTCCATAATCCGCAATCCAAGATTGGATGCGCTGGCAGGAAACATTATTACCGATGTGAATGAAATGATCAGTAGATTAGGATTTCAAACCGAAATAACCCCCGAAATGGGCTCAGTTCCCAGTGGAATTGCAGGAGTAGATCCCAATTTCAAAATGCCGCAGGTTTGGAAATCTGCATTAGCGCTTGATTACCAAATACCCGTTGAGTTCCCATTCAAAGCAACGATAGAAGGTATGTACACAAAAAACATAAATGCCGTTATGCTGGATAATTATGCTCTTAAAACTGCCGAGAGCGACAGCTGGGATAGATTTTCGGGTCCGGACAATCGTATTATCTATCCGGCGTCAGCAAATCGTCATTATACCAACTATGTTACTGGTACTACTCTCCTGACGAATGCTCATGTATTGACAAACACAAGCGAAGGATATGGTTATACGTTTAATATTACGCTAAATGCACAGCCTGTCAGATACTTAAATCTGATGGCAGCTTATACGATTACCGAGATGAAAGAGGTTTCGGGTATGCCGGGCAGCAACGCCAGCTCTGCATGGCAAGGTCTTCCAACTATCGATGGACCAAATTTAGCCGAAGTGCAGCGTTCGCAATATGTTATACCTCACCAAGTTATCGGTTCTGTTTCATATAGATTACCCGACATGAATTACAAAAGCACAACCATCAGTTTATATTACCGAGGATACTCGCCATACGGCAACTCATACATGTACACAAACGATATGAATGGAGACGGAATTAATAACGATCTGATTTATATCCCAAACAAAAAAGGCGAAATTAAATTTGTTACACCAGCCGATGAAGATGCCTTCTTTGCATTTATGGAACAAGACAAGTACCTGAAAAAGCACAAAGGGCAATATGCCGAAGCTTATGCCGCCCGCGCTCCATTTGTACATAAATTTGATTTGCGTATTTTACAAGACTTCTATATAAAAGCAGGAAAATCAACAAACACGCTGCAACTCAGTTTTGATTTTTTGAATGTAGGCAACCTTATTAATTCCAAATGGGGTGTAAATAAATCTAACAGTATCAGCAATAACGGACGAGTTTTGACGTATGTAAATGATGCCAGCAATCCAACTGTACCTACATTCTCTATGGCAAAAGTCAACGGCGAATATCCTACAAAAACCTATGACAATTATCTCAATTACAGCCAATGTTGGAGTTTGCAAGTTGGTTTGCGTTATATCTTTAATTAACAGTTAAATAAGATAATATAATGAAAAGAGGAGTCAAGCGATTCCTCTTTTTTTGTTGTAATACAGAGTGAGAATCAAAAAATATACTTATGGCAATCTCTAAAATTTATAACATAAGAAATTATGAAAGTAAGTTTTAGAAGTTATTTTGGGATTTTGTAAAGGCTTCTGACGTTATATTTATCACGCTGAAAGTGTAATTTTTTAGATAATCATGTGTAAGATGAGTTGAACATTAACTTTATAAAATAACAAAAAGGGCTCATGCGAGCCCTTTTGTTATGTGAATTTCTACCTAAAAAATTTATGGTAATTTATTATCGGGATTACTATGATCTACCCAAGGAGTATGTATCCAAAGAGGTGTATTGATTAAATCAGGACCTCCCAATTTTGATTGGGGTAATTGTAATTCCGGATCAAACGCTAAATTTACATTCTTGTCTGTCGCAGTGAATGGCATTCTCTTTAAGAAATCATTATCTTCTACTACCCCAACTGTAGTGTTTTTATCATTCTTGCGATTAAAACTAAGTTTAGGATAGCCTGTTCTTCTATGATCGCTCCATACTTCGTTAGCATTGTTATAGGCGGCAATCCATTTCTGCAAAATAATCCTTTCAAGTTTCCTCTCGGGACCAACACCGTCATTCCATTTGACTGTATAAGCATCAGGATCGATCATCCTTGAAGTGTAATTGTTTCTTGCATCGAAGACATCCACAATATTTGGTAATGGCATACTGGTATCATCGTTCAGATACGCATCTACGTCATAGTCTTCCATCATTTTGTGACCGTTCTTTCCTCCTTTTTGCATATCTTGCCAAAATTCCCATGACATTTTAACACCTTCTTCATAGTAGTATTGAACAGTATTATTCTGAATACTTCCACTCCATCCTCTCAATCTGGCTTCTGCCAATGCAAAGTTTACCTCCGCGGCATCAATATACATTTTTATATTCCAATTCGGTTGTGCAAAGTTATTAGAAACCCTCGAGAATGCCTCCCTTTGACCTTTGCCACTAGAGATAAACGATCCGCCGCTAACACCTTTATAGGGCCATTCGGCATCGCGACCTGCAGGTATTACTGCGGCTTCTGCCGGCTGAAACCACGCATGCGCTCTTGGATCTTTCAAGCCAACTAAAACTTCTTCCAGTCCGGCTCCCATCCTTGTATCATTCCAACTTTCAGACATAGTCCATAAAAGAGCCGTACCGCCGTTAAGAGAACGGGCAAAATTATTTGCATTAGTAAGAATAAGTCCAACCGGATCGTTCATCGCTTTTTCGCCTTCTTTTTTGGCAGTAATCGGATCGGCTTTAGAGATGCGGACAGCAAGTCTTAATCTCAGCGAATTTATCATCTGCAACCACTTTGCAAGGTCGCCTTTTAAAGTCGAAGTATCAAACTTTGTTAATTGACCTGTTGTAACAGGGTCGTTTAAATGTTTTGCAAATTCCGCTTGAAGTACATCTAATTTTTCAAAAAACTGTTCGTACAATTCTTTTTCGGTGTCGTATTCATAATAGTCTTGAAGAATTCCGTATTCCGAATATATAAGCGGACCGTAATAAACGGTGGCTTTCGTCAAACCGTATAGCTGAAGTAAATCAGCCCATGCATAAAATAATGGGAGTTCTGCGTCTTCAGCCAATTTCTTAATTTGGTGAGCCGGTCCCATCACATTGTCGTAGATTGTATTCCACATCTGGTTATTCCAGCCTCCTTCAATAGTATAAGTAGTATTGTTACTATTGCCTAAAAAATCGGTATTAGTGCCCATGTGGCGAACATAGTGGTCGTAAGTAAGGTCTTCGCCTGTCTGAGCAGCATGAAGGTTATTCAGTAACGAAGCAAATCTTGTTCCAAAACCTAAATCCGCTTTTAAATCTTCAATTGACATGGCATTCGCATCTGTGTTTACCCTTAAAAATTTATCTTCGCTACAAGCGTTTATTAATACTGCTAATATTACAACGCTAATTATGCTAATAATCTTTTTCATAATATTTATGTTTTAAAAGTTAAGTCTTATATTAAAGCCTAAAGTACGTGTAGGAGGTAAGTTGAACATTTCAATTCCCTGAAAACCGAGGCCAGTATTCGTTATAATCTCAGGATCATAAGGTAGTTTATTGTAGAGGAAAAAGAGGTTCTGTCCTGTAATTCCTACAGAAGCCGATCTTAACGGCAGGTTCCAAGCTCTTACGGGAAGATCGTAGTTAAGCGAGAACTGTGTAAATTTTATATTTGTTCTGTTATAAACGTAGTGTTCAAGTACCCCGTTTCTGTCGCCAATTCCGGTAAACCATGTTTCCGCAGCTACCTCTGTTAATATTTGAGTTTTAGATGGATCTGTATCTATATAAATACCTTCTTTTACTCCAAGTACATCTTCAAACTTAACCATACCTCCCTTATCTCTCACATCGGCAGTTCTTTTCGATACTCCCATATAATCATTGTAAGCATCGTTCCAGCTCATTGTTTTTCCGCCGAAAACTCCGTTAATAAGGAATCCCATTGACCAACGCTTATATTTAAAATTATTGGTCCATCCAAGAGTAAAATCAGGGGTAGTCTTGCCAATATACTTGAAGTTAGCAACAGTTGATTCTGTTTTTATCGGCTTAAGGTCATTGTTGAGTCTAAGTTGTCCTATACCATCGGTGTTTATTACTGGTTTCCCTGCATCATCATAAGTTCCGTCCCAATATGTGAATCCGTTGGTATAAAGGTCGCCAATTGAGCCTCCAACTCTAATTTGTAACTGGTAAGCATCTTGATTTGACTGAGTAATTATTTGGTCATCCACTAACTCTCCTCTAATATTGAGATGAGGGTTGATTTCTTTAACCGTATTTTTGTTGGTTGCAAAGCTAACTGAAGTTTTCCATGAAAAATCGCCTGTTGAAACCGGCTCGGCGTCAACAAGTAATTCAACTCCTTCATTAAGAACTTTACCAACATTCATATATCTATTACCAAAGCCAAAACCCTGAGGGGTATTTACCTGCAAACGCGAGTCTTGACTTATAATGTTATAATATGTAAAATCAAATCCTATTCTTCCTTCCAAAAATCTCCAGTCGGTACCTACTTCCAAACTTTTAACAAGTTCAGGCTTGGCATCTAACCAATCAGGTCTTGAAGACGTAGTGGAGCCTCTGGTTGCACCTGAGCCGTTTATGGTTGACCTCGACAGGTAAAAAATCTGATCAAACCCCAAATCGTTTGCAACCGTAGTATATGAAACTCTTGCTTTACCAAAAGTTATAAAACTCGGTAGCGAAACCATTTGGCTGATAATAGCGCTAAGCCCTGCTGCAGGATAGAAGTAAGAGATACCTACTTCTGAACCAGCAAGCGTTGACGACCAGTCATTTCTGCCCGAAAAATCAAGGAAAATCATCTCCTTAAATCCAATAGTAGCATTGGCAAATGCTCCTCCTTTGATTTGCATGTTACCGCCGGTGTCATTAACCAAAACGTTTGTCGGAACATTCCGAAGCTGCCATATATTAGGGAAAAACAATGTATTGCTGCTACCGGTGCCAACACTAACGCCCCGATCGCTGCTTCTCTCTTGATAACTGGTTCCTGCCATAGCTGTAAGGCTGAAATCGCCGAAATTGTCAGTATATGTTAACATAGCGTCAACATACGTATCCCAGTTTAAACCTCTATTGTAATCCCACGTTCCATTGGGACCGACATTGGTGCGGTTTCCGCCTGAATAGTACCGCTGCTCAGACAATCTGGTATTGTAGTTATAACTTCCTCTTGTTGCAAGTTTGAGTTTATTTGTTATATCCCATGAAATATTTACGGTAGATTGTAATGATCTTGTCTTGTCAAATCTTGGAACCATTTCCAAATACCACCATGGGTTAGATTGATGGTGGTTATTAATATGCCAGTTCATTTCATAAAGAGCTCTATCAGTATTATATCTACGCCAGCCATGGGCTAATCCACGACCAAAAGCACCCGCTGTACTCCCTGCCGGAGTTAACATTTTCGGGTATCCGGTAGCTGGATCTATTACTTCGTCTCTATACTCGCTGATATCCAAATTGCGCGGGAACCAATAGAGTCCGGTAAGAGGATTCGAATACATCCCGGCTGATATCCTGTTCCTCGCATCGCTGTTGCTTAACATTATACTGGTTGATATTGTAACCTTGTTGTTAAACAGTTTTGCCGACTGCCTGAGCGATACATTGTCTCTACGGAAAGTGTTGTTTGGCAGAATACCTCTTGAGAATGTATTACCGTATGAGAATAAAGTGGTTACGCCTCCGGCACCTGCATTTATAGAAATGTTGTTCACAATGTTATGTCCGGTTTGGAAGAAATCTTTCACGTCCTTTTCAGTAATACCCGATTTGTCAAGAACAGTAGTACCCCAACTCATTTCATTATTACTTTTTGAGTCATATTTATACCGCAGTTCGGGCCACATAGACACCATGTTAAATGATGTTGCGTTACTTAGTGAAATATTAACAGTTCCTGCCTGTCCTTTTTTGGTGGTAATCATAATAACACCATTAGCCCCTTGGCTTCCATAAAGCATAGCCGCGTTAGCTCCTTTAAGAACAGTGATGCTTTCAATATCTTCGGGGTTCATATTCGAAAGCGCATCTCCTGTGTCGAAAGTACTCCATCCGCTACCGGAACTACCACCGCTGGAACGCATCGGCACACCGTCAATTACATACAAAGGTGTACTGACGTTGTTAAACGACTTGGCACCCCTAAGCACTGTTCTTGTCGAACCTCCAGCTCCCGAA
>Ga0082212_10004327_pt1 | contig 19710 bp, 12 predicted proteins | sample TergutNt197P3_FD_71548 | JGI IMG/M metagenome (GOLD analysis project Ga0082212, IMG submission 71548) | Neocapritermes taracua P3 segment gut microbial communities from Petit-Saut dam, French Guiana - Nt197 P3 | ecosystem: Host-associated > Arthropoda: Insects > Digestive system > Gut ... | reverse complement strand
GGCGTCGCTGATGTAGATCATGGCCAGAAGGGTGATGATGAAGGCCTGGAGAAAACCCGTCAAGAGGCCCAGGAACATCATGGGCAGGGGCACTAAATAGGCCCCGGCCAGGGCGAAGAGGATAAGGACGACCAAATCCTCGCCCATGACGTTGCCGAAGAGACGCAAGGTCAGGGAAATGAGCCGGGACAGGTGGCTAATTATCTCGATGACGAGCATCAAGGGAGCCAGGGCGGCCATGGGCCCCATGAAGTGCTTGATGTAACGGAAGCCGTGCTTGCTTATCCCGACTATATGGGTCATCAGGAAGATCAAGACGGCCAGGCTGGCGGTGGTGTTGAGGTTGGAAGTGGGGGCGAAGCTGCCGGGGATCAGACCCTGGAGATTGCAGCACAGGACGAAAATGAAAATGGTGGCCAGGAAGGGGAAAAAGCGCCGGCCGCCTTCGCCCATGATGGTGACCTGGAAGTTTTCCAGGGACTCGATGACGAACTCAAAAAAATTCTGGAGACCCTCCGGCACCAGCCTGACCTTGGCCGTGGCCAGCTTGGACAGGACGATCAGGACGATCATGATCAACCAGGCATAGGCCAGGTGGGGGGAGTGATGAACGAATTCCCCCGCCGATTCGCCGAACAACTCAGCCAGAATCGCCAGAAACATGATGGGATGTTCCATGTTTCAGCCTCCCTATAAAATTACCCGGATATAATATCAGAATTCACGGCAACAATCAACAAGGCGGCCGGGCGGAGGCTAGAGCGTGGTAATTATTAATAATAATCAGTTGTTGTTATTGTTGTTGAGCTGGGCCATATGGCTGGCGACCTTCTCCGATTGGCTGTTCAACTGGGCCAGGGCCACTTCCAGGCGGGTGAATTTCTTCTCCAGGCGCGCCTTATACATCTCAATGCGCTTTTCTTCCCGGGCGATCTTGGCGTCAATGCCGCCATCGCCGTTTCGGCCGCTGATGATGGTGTTGTAGTTTTCGGCCAGGACCTTGGTGATGCCCTTGGCCGACTTGACGACCTGGCCGGTCTGAGGGTCGATGACGTCGTTGGCCCGGGTCAGGTCGGACATGCGGAAGCCGAGCTGCACGGCGAAGCCGGACAGGCGGGGGCGGGCCGCTTCGTCCAAGTGGACGACCACCGTGTTGTCGATGGGGAAATCACTATCCCCGTTGGTGAAGGTGAAGAGCTTGAGCACCGCTTCGGGGTTTCGGGAGAGGGCCTCCGTCAGCACGGATTCCTCGATGACGTAAACTCCTCCCTGGCTGTGGTCGGACCGGATGCCTATGTCGCTGAGCCGGGTGTAGATTAGCCCGTTGTCCTCCAGGTATTGATCATAGAGATCCTGCTTTTCCGCCCGGGTGAGCCTGGCCCGCTCCCCGGAGTCCGGGTAACGGGCCTCGATGAATTCATCCACCGAGAAGATGGCGCGGGTCATGAGCCGGTCCAGTTCGCTTAGGGAAATCTGAAAGCCGTAGTTGCCGATCATGACGCCGTTTTCCTCGCCGCCCTCGGTGGCCCGCTCCACGGTGCCGTTGCTTAAGAGGTTGGAGACCAGCTTGCCGCCACCCCACTTGGTGTTCTGCTTGATGAAGGACTTGGTCAGGTTGACCGATTCCACCAGGGACTTGATCTTGGTCGCCATTTCGGAAACATTGTTCTTGATGGTGATGGTGGCCTTGCCGACCCCCATGAGGTTGACCACGGTGCCGGCGATAACGTCGCCCACCTCGTTGGTCGGCCGCTGCAACCAGGTTACGCCGTCGTTGGGGTAGCCGTCGAAGCGGGTCATGCTGTTGGAGGCCCGGCGGGCGTGCTCGAAATTTTCCGGCTTACAGTCCATACGGCTGAGGGTGGTGGTGGAGAGTATTTCAATGCCGTATTCCGTTCCGGTGTGGGCCCCGGTGAGCACCAGCTTATAGGAAGTGGCCGTGCCCATGCCGTCATTGATGACGCTGGCTATGACCCCGGGGTTCTTGGAATAATTGTTGATGGCGTCGGCCAGGCCCTGGAGGCCCAGGCCATCGGCTATGGTCACGGAGTGTTTCTCGCCGGCGTAGCTGAAATCAAACCGGCCCGCGGTCCCGAAGGTCACCGGGCTGGTCTGGTCCATCCAGCCCTGGTGGATCCACTTGTCGCTGGCGGCCAAGCCGCTGTCGGCGGCCTGCTGCATTGCCGGAACCTGGCAGTCGATGGTGAAGGCCTCGTTGGCGATGAAGTTGCCAGCGGTGAAGTTCAGCTTCAGGCCCTGGAGCACTTCCACCTCCATCTCGCCGTTTTTCTGATTCCACTCGGCGGCAGTGATGGTGAAGCTGCCCTTGTTGATCTCGTTGGTGTCGGACCAGGATATGGTGATGTCCTTTTCACCCAGCACCCCGGCGGTGGTGACCACGAAGAGGATGGTCTTGTTGCTGGAGCCGGTGTAAACCGAATCCGCGGTGATTTTCGGAACGGCCGTGGTGCCCACCAGACTGGTGGTCACCGGGGCGTCGAACCGCTTTTGGTCCAGGCCCAGGTTGGTGGGGTCGCTGATGGTGATGTGGTTGGCCGAGCCGCCCTCGCCCCCGGTGATGACCAGACGGCTGTAGGTTTGCCCATCCCGGGTTTTGTCGTCGATGACCTCGACCGAAATGTTCGGCCCGGTGTAGCCGTCTTCAGCCACCATGGCATTGATGGCGGCGGCTATATCATTCATGCTGTAGCTGCCGTTGTAGTAGCCGAAGGTGTCTGGATCGTCGGGATCGAACGAGGCGTCGGCTTTGTATTTCAGTTCCAGGGTCTTGCCGCCCATGGTGATGGTGAGAGGTTGGGGCCACACTTCGTCGGGCAAAGGTTCCAGGGCCTCGTAGATGATTTTGCCATCATCGTCAATGGGGTAACCGTTCTCGTCGTAGTGATCGTCATCGTCGGTGAAGCCGGGATGGGTGTCGAGGTAGTTATTTTTAAAAACGAGATCACCGTTGTTGTCGACCAGATGGCCGGCCCCGTTGATATAGCACAGGAGTTTCGGCATCACGTCGCTGTTTTCATCCAGAGGATAGCCGGTCTCGGGGTCCAGAACATCGTAATCATCACCCTCGGTTAGCCCAGGCAGCAGAAAAGGTTTGCCGTCCGCGCCCAAAAGGGCGCCGTCCTTATCCATGCTGATTTTACTGGAGCTTAGGCCGATGGGCTGGTCGGCCTGGAGGGACGCGGAACCGATCTTCTCCCGGATATTTTCGCCGACTTCCACTTCATAGACCCCGGTGGGGGCGGTGGAGAGGTTGGTCAGGGTGACCACACTCTCGTTGGAGCTGGCCGCGGCCCGGCTCAAGAGCTTGTCCCGGGTGTCATAACTATTGGCGTCGATCTTCAGGGCCGACAGCCGGGTGTCCAGGCCGGTGATGGCGGTCAGCTTCTTCAGCCACTCGCTCTTCCAGGCCTCCTGCCGGGCGATGACGCGCCGCTCAATGGCCACCAACTGCTCGACCACGCTGCCAAAGTCCGTGCTCGAAGCCAGGCCGGTCCACTTGATGCTCCCGGAAATAGTCGATACCGCCATACTGGCCTCCTTTGAGCCACCTCAAACATACTCATCGGCGCCGGAACCGGTTTTTTAAAATTCGGACGAACCGGGGGCGGGGCCTTCGGCCTTGGATATGCAATAACCATTCCAAGCGTCGGGAGGTAGATTATGCCGGGTCGAGGGCCGGGCGGGAGGCCGCGGTGGGCAAATAGACGCAGAAGGTGGTCGGGCCGGAGAGCTTGGAATTGACGGTGATGTCCCCGCCGCCCTCGTGGAGCAGTCGGCTGACCGTGGCCAAGCCCAGGCCGAGGCCGGCGGACTTGGTGGTGAAGAAGGGTTTGAAGAGCTTGGACAGGTTTTCCGGGAGTATGGAGGGGCCGTCGTTAATGACCTTGAAGGCCACATGGTTCGGCCAGTTCGGGTCCAAGCCGATTTCGATGCTTATGGCCAGGCTTTCCTGGTGGTCTCCGGCCTCCACGGCGTTGTTCAGAAGATTCCAGACTATCTGGCTGAAATGGTCACGATCGAAAAACACCGGCGGGATCGGCGCAAAGCGGCTTTTCAGCGCCAAGCCGGGCCTGGGGTTGCGGTTGAATATCTGGAGGTGGTCTTCGACCAGGGCGGGCAGATCCAGGAGGCTGGGGGCCCCCTGGACTGGCCGGGCGAAGGAGAGGAAGTCGTCGGTGAGCTTGGCCAGGCGGTCCATTTCCCGGCCGATGATGCCGGTCAGGCGTCTTTGGTCCTCGGGGTTCGGGGCCTCCTTGGCCAGCATGTGCCAGGCCCCGGTCAGGGAAGCCAGGGGCGTGCGCAGTTCATGGGCCAGGCCGGCGGCCATCTCCCCCAAGGCGGCCAGATGTTCGGCCTGACGCACGGCCTCCTCCATCCTTATCAGGGAGGTCAGGTCCTTGAGCACGAACAGGCGGCCCCAGACCTCCCCATCGGGATTTATCAGGGCCAGGACATTCAGTTCCAGGGTCATTTCCCGGCCGTCTCTGGGCCAGATCCGCTTGAAGCGCAGGGCCCCGGCCTCGGCTCCGCCGCCGGGGACAGCCGGGATAAGGGCCCGGGCCGATTCTGGCAAAAAGAGGGTCCAGGGCCGGCCGAGGAGATCCTCCGGGTTCAGACCCAATATCCGCAGCCCCGGCCGATTGACGGTGAGGACCAGGCCTTCCCGGTTGGTGGTGATAAGGCCGGAATCAATGCTCTGAATGATGATTTCATTGAGATCGCTCAACCGTCCCAGGTGAGCCTGGCTGGCGACCAGGGCGCGGTGGGAAAGGGCCAATTGACTGGCCAGGTGGCCGCTTAAGAAGGCCACCAGGTAGCTGGCCCCCGTGTTGATGACGATGCGTTCCAGCCGGACGGACAGGATGATGTTCAGCGGCAGGGCCGGCTCCAGGCCGGGCCCGGCCAGGGCCGATGGCAGGAATACGGCCAGGAGCCTGGCCCACTGGGAGGTGATGAGCCCGCCCCAGAGCAGGGCGGTAAAGGTGGCCACCACCAGGGGGATGCGGGGACCGCCGAGAAAGGCGCTGTTGATGATGGCGATGGGGAAGAGAAAGGAAAAGGGGCTGGCCTCTCCGCCGGTGAGGAGGGTCAGACAGATGGCCAGGGCCAGGTCGGTCACCACTTGGAAGGCCACCTGAAAACCGGGCCAAAACGTGTCGCGGACCAGATAAAAAACGACGGCCAGACAGAAATAGAGGCCTAAAAAGGTCAGCCCGGCCTGGAACCAGGAAGGGGGCAGACCACGGCCGTAGCCGCGGGTCTGGAGCAGGACCAGGGCTCCGCCCAGAAACAGGCTGATGCCCAGGCGCAGAATCATCAGCCAGCGCTGGCGCGGAGCCGCCGGGCGCGATATGGTGGCCGTCTCCCGGCTCAACCTGGTCCCCCGGAGTCCGGTTCGCCCCCTGGCGCTTCAGCCCACGGCTTCGCCCATGGTGAAGATGGGCAGATACATGGCGATGACCAGGGTGCCGACGGTCACGCCCAGAAAAACTATGAGCATGGGCTCGATCAGGGAGGTCACCGCGTCCACGGCCGCATCGACTTCGTCGTCGTAAAAATCAGCCACCTTCACCAGCATGGAATCCAGGGCGCCGGCCTCTTCGCCGACAGCGATCATGGAAGTCACCATGCCCGGAAAGACACCCGACTCCAAAAGCGGGTCGGTCAGGGAGCGGCCCTCGGCGATGGCCACCCGCGATTCGATTATGGCCTCCTCGATGACCTTGTTGCCGGCGGTGCTGGCCACGATGTCCAAGCTGGCGATGATGGGCACGCCCGCCTGGAGCATGGTCGACAGGGTCCGGGAGAACTTGGCCACGGCCACTTTGCGCAAAAGGTCGCCGAAAACCGGCAGTTGAAGACCCACGGTATCAACAGTCTTCTTGCCGATTTCAGTTTTGACGAACTTGGACATGGCCACGCCAAAAACCACCACGCTGACGCCGACCCAGACGAAATTTTCAACCAGGATGTTCGAGGCCTTGACCACCATCTGGGTCAGGCCCGGCAATTCGCTGCCCAGACCGGAGAAGACCTCCTCAAAGACCGGGATGACGAAGACCAGGAGCACGATGACCACGGCCAGGGCCACGAAGAGCACGACCGCCGGGTAGGCCAGGGCCGACTTGACCTTGCGCTTGAGTTTTTCGGCCTTCTCTATATATTCGGCCAACCTTTTGAGGATGCTGTCCAGAATACCGGCCGCCTCGCCCGCGGCCACCAGGTTGCAGTAAAGCTCGTCGAAGACTTGCGGATATTTCCTCATGGAATCGGACAGGGTGCTGCCGGATTGCACCGAGCCGTTGATGTCACGCAGCATGTCCTTGAAGGTGGGGTTTTCCTGCTGGTCGGCCAGCACCTTCAGACTCTGGACCAGGGGCAAGCCGGCGTCGATCATGGTGGAAAACTGCCTGGTGAAGATCATCAGGTCCTTGGGCTTGACCTTGGGCTTCATCAGGGTGATGTCTTTGGGCGCCTCCTTGATCGTGTAATCAGTGATGCGCAGCCGCTTCAGAAAATTTTCAACCTGCCTCTCGTCCGTGGCCTCCAGTTTGCCCTTCCGCCTCCGGTTCTTGCTGCCGGTCCCTTTCCATGCATAATATGGCATATATCCCCCCAGTATCGAGTGCGGGTCAAAAAATACCTGATAAATTTAGCAGGGTTCGGCTCATAAAACAACTTAATTTTTGCGGGCCGGGCTTCTGGAGCCTGCCTAATACCGCTTGAAAAAAAAGGGCCTTGGGGCTATAATGGGCCAAAAAACAGGGGGGCCGACGGCATGAACAAGTCACAACTTGTTGAAAAACTTGCGGAAGAAGCCTTATTGTCTTCCAAACAGGCCGAACAGGTGGTCAACGTCTTCTTCGACTCCATCACCGAGGGCCTGATCCGCGAAGGCCGGGCCGAACTCAGGGGCCTGGGCTCCTTCAAGGTCAAAGAATACGCCGGCTATGTGGGGCGCAACCCCAAGAGCGGCGAACCCATTGAAGTTCCGCCCAAGAAACTGCCCTTCTTCAAGGTGGGCCGGGAACTGAAGGCCATGGTCGACTTGGTGGACCATTAAACCCGGCGCTTTTTGATATAATTGAATATTTCCCCTTAAATGGCCGATAAGGTAAAAAGCGGCCGACCGGGCTTTTTGGCGGCCGACCGGGCCGGACTCAGGAAACCGGCCCGAACCCCCGGAAGAGGGAAATAATGAGCGAAATAGGGACTTTCAACACGGCCAACAGCCTTCCGGGCGACTTGGTCCAAACCCTTCTGGGCGGGCTGACGGCCCTGCCGGAACAGGCCCTTAAGGCCGCCGCCGTCCAGATGGAGGCCCAGGCCAAACTACAAGAGCAGAGTACGGCCCTGGAGGTCGTGGCCCTGATGACCGGAGTGGGCACCAGGATCAACACCGTGGCCTGACCCCATCGCCCCTTCCGCCTTTGGCCGCCGTCCGATTCACCTGGAATCGGACGGCTTTTTTGATGCCCGGCCCGCCCGCCAAATTGCCGGTTGACTTTGAAACAGGTCGAATCTATTATCATCGGTAATCCATTATTATCTCATAGGCGGACGACTCAGGAAGGAGCTAAAGCCATGAAGCCGGAAAATTTTCTCTTCACCTCCGAATCGGTAACCGAAGGGCACCCCGATAAAATAGCCGACCAGATTTCCGATGCGGTGCTGGACGCCATCCTGGCCCGCGACCCCGAAGGCCGGGTGGCCTGCGAAACCCTGGTCACCACCGGCCTGGCCCTCATCGCCGGCGAAGTGACCACCAACTGCTGGGTTGATCTGACCGAGGTGGTGCGCCGCACCATCGCCCGCATAGGTTACAACGATTCCCACATGGGCTTCGACTGGCATACCTGCGCGGTGCTCAATTCCATAGGCAAGCAGTCCCCGGACATCGCCATGGGGGTGGATTCCTCCGCAAACCGCGAACAGGGGGCCGGGGACCAGGGCCTGATGTTCGGCTACGCCATCTCCGAGACGGAGACCCTGATGCCCCTCCCCATCCACCTGGCCCACCTGTTGACCCGCCGTCTGGCCGAGGTCCGCCGCAACGGCACGCTGAATTTTCTGCGGCCCGACGGCAAATCCCAGGTTTCCGTGCAGTATGAAAACGACCGACCCAAGCGGATCGAGGCGGTGGTCATCGCCTCCCAGCACTCCCCGGACATCTCCCAGCCCAAGCTCAGGGAGGCCGTCATTGAAGAGGTCATCAAAAAAACCCTGCCGGCCCATCTTATGGACGCCGACACCAAGCTCCACGTCAACACCACCGGCAACTTCGTCATCGGCGGGCCCATGGGCGATTGCGGGCTGACCGGCCGCAAGATCATCGTCGACACCTATGGCGGCTGGGGCCGGCACGGGGGCGGGGCCTTTTCCGGCAAAGACCCCTCCAAGGTGGACCGTAGCGCCTGCTACATGGCCCGGCAGGCCGCCAAAAACGTGGTGGCCGCCGGCCTGGCCGAACGCTGCGAAGTGCAACTGGCCTACGCCATCGGCCTGGCCGACCCGGTTTCAATCATGGCCCGCACCTTTGACACCGGCCTGGTGGACGATGAAGTTATCGCCCGGGCCCTGAGCCGGGTCTATTCCTTCAAGCCCGCCGACATGATCCACTTTCTGAACCTCAAGAGGCCCATTTTTGAAAAGACGGCCGCCTACGGCCACTTCGGCCGCACCGAGCCGGAATTCACCTGGGAAGCAACAGCCAAAGCCGGAGAGTTGCGCGAGGCCGCCGGCCTGAGCGGCCCGCCCCCGGCCCGGCCCTGAGGCCGGCGGGGACTACGGGAAACTTATGAAACTTTTTCAATTCGCCGGAACCCTGATGGTCCTGAGCGGTTTGCTCCAGCCGGCCCGGGCCTGGGGCGCGACGGAGGAGAATTTTCATCTCCCCAATGGCCTTAAGGTCATCCTGGTGGAGCAGCCCGGCAGCCCGGTGGTTTCGATCCGGGTGCTGGTCAACACCGGCTCGGCCGACGAGGCCGGCCGGCCGGAATACGGCCTGGCCCACCTTATGGAACACATGGCCTTCAAGGGCGGCCGACGCTATCCCCTCGGGGCCGCCACCGCCCTGGTGGAGCGTAACGGCGGCGAGATCAACGCCTATACCAGCAACGACAGCACCGTCTATCACCTGAGCCTGCCGTCCGAGCGGGCGGCCCTGGGCCTGGATATCCTGGCCGACCTGGTTTTCGCCCCCCTCTACGATCCCGAGGAATACCGCCTGGAAAAAGAAGTGGTCGTCGAGGAGATCAAGCGCGGCCGGGACAACCCCGACCGGATCCTGATGGAGGAATTTTTCGAAGCGGCCTATCCCGGCCATCCCTACGGCCGCCCGATCATCGGCTACGAGGATACGGTCCGCCAGGCCACGGTGGCCGTGGCCAAGGCCTTTCATCAAAAACATTACCGCCCGGACAACACGGTCCTGGTGGTCACCGGCGGCTTTGACCGGGCCGCCCTGGACGGCCCCATTGAAGAATTTTTCGGCGCCCCGGGCCGGCCGAAAAAGCCCCTCCCTCCCCGGCCGGCGGCCGCCCTGAGTTCAACCCAAGGCCCGGTGGTCCGCCTGATAAAAAGCGAAAAGGCGGCCCTGGCCAAAATTGCCTTAGGTTTTCGCGGGCCGTCCGGCGGCGCCCCGGAAGCCCCGGCCCTGGACCTGTTGTCCGCCGTCCTGGCCGAAGGCAAGGCCAGCCGCCTGACGGAATCCATAAAAGAAAAGGGCCTGGTCACCAGCATTTCAGCCTACAACCACACCCCCCGCGGCCCGGGACTCTTCATCATCAGCGCGGAAACCGAGCCGGAGAAGGTCGCCCCGGCCACAGCCGCCATTTTGAGGGAATTGGCCCGCTTGACCCAGGAACCTCCGGCCGGCGACGAGTTGGCCCGGACCCGGGCCCTGGCCGAAAAAGACTTCGTCCTAGGCCAGGAGAGCGCCTCTGGTCTGGCCGCCCTGTTGACCGAATTTGAAAGCCTCTACGGCGATTATCGCCTCCGGGATGCTTATCTGCCAATATGGAACCGCCTCGGCGCCCCCGAGTTGGCGGCCGGCGCCGCCCGCCTTTTCCGGCCGGAGGATCTGACCCTGGCGGTCATGCTGCCGGATCAGGCAAAAGTGGAATGGACGGCCGAGACCCTGGCCGACCTGGCCGGGCAGGCCCTGACCTCCCGGCAGGCCGCGACCGAAGCCAAGACCAAGCCGGTCTTTCAGGAAATGCGCCTTTCGGCCGGGCCGAGACTTCTGGTGATGCGGGACGCCACCCTGCCCCTGGTGACGGCCAGAGCCGCCGCCTTGGGCGGGCTCCTGGCCGAAGCCGAGGCCCAAAACGGCCTTTGCCATTTCATGACCTCGGTCTGGGCCCGGGCCACCGAGACGCGGAAAACCCCGGCCCTGGCCAGGGCCGCCGAGGACATCGGCGCTTCCATAACCGCCTTTTCCGGCCGCAACTCGGTGGGGCTCAACGCCTCCTTTCTCTCGACCCACTTGAAAGAGGGCCTGGCCCTCTGGGCCGAAGTCCTGACCCGCCCGGCCTTCGCCCCCGAAGACGTGGAAAAGGTGAGGCCTGAGATCCTGGCCCAGATAAAGGCCCGGGACGAATATCTTCCCGGCCGCCTCCTGAGGCTCCAAACCCGACGGCTCTACCCCGGCGGCCATCCCTACAGCCGGGACTTGTTGGGCCCCTTGGAGTCCGCGGCCGCTTTCCAGCCCGGCGACCTTAAAGCCCTCTACGCCCGCCTCATCCGCCCGGAGCAAATCATCCTGGCCGTGGCCGGAGATGTGGACCCGGACCAGGTGCGCGCTGAAATGGAAAAACTCCTGGCCGGCTGGCGACCGGCCGGAACCGGCGCGGCCGTGGCCATCCCGGGGCCCCCTGAACCCCTGGTCGAGCCGGTTCCGGTCACCGAAGCCCTGGACCGGGCCCAGACCCACCTGGCCCTGGGTTTCCAGGCCCCGGGCCTGGGCTCCCCCGAGGGACCGGCCCTGGATGTCCTGGCCGCCCACCTCTCGGGCATGTCCGGCCCCCTGTTCCGGGAACTGAGGGACCAGTTGAGCCTGGCCTATACTGTCCAGGCCTGGTATGAACCGGGCCTTTCCACCGGCGCCTTCCGCTTTTACATAGCCACCGACCCTTCAAAGGTCGGAGCGGCCTGGGCCGGTTTTCAGGACATTATTGGGAAGGTCCGGGCCGGAGCCATCAGCCCGGAGGAACTGGAAGGGGCCAAACGCTACCTGGTGGGCACGAACAAGATCGGCCGGCAGACCGTCTCCAGCCGGACCGGGCAGGCCCTCTTGAACAGCCTCTACGGCCTGGGCCTGGAACACGAGGAAAAACACCTGGCGGAGATCGAAAACGTGACCGCCGAAGAAGTGCGGGCCGCGGCCGAGCGTTTCCTGGCCCCGGACCGGGGCCTTCTGGCCGTCCTGGGCCAGGCCCCGGAGGAATTCGCGGCCTTAAAGCCGCGTCCCGCGAATTAGCCGGGCTGGAGGAAAACCTCCTCCCTAGGCGCGAGGAATTTATCAACGAAAAGCCGCCAGCCAGGACCAGTAATAGGGTTTGCCCACCACCATTTCCGCCCGGCCCCGGGTCCGGGTGTCCTCCACCGGGGTGACGGCGAAGCCGCGCTCTTCCAGAAAGGCCGTCACCTCGGCCCGGTTCCACTGATTCCAATACCCTTTCAGATGATTCCAACCCGGGTCCAAAAAGCCGTCGGTCTCCCAGCGGATCAAGGTGCGGTCGCCAAAATTGTCGCGGACGACCAGGGCCTTTAGGCCAGTTTCAGCCAGGCGCTCCAAGGGTTCGTGAAAGTCGGCGCAGAAGGTCAGGATGTTGACCAGGGCCGCGGCCTCGAACTCCCGCCCACTTAAGTCCTCCAGCCGGCCACAGAGGAGGCGTTCGGCCGGCACCCCGTGGACCGGGAGGATCCGGCGCCCTATTTCGATCAGCCCCGGGCTGTAATCAAGCCCGTGATACTCCACGGCCAGGCCGCGCCGACGGAAGGAATGCCACAAATAACCGCTGCCGCAGCCGACATCCAAAAGCCTGGGGGGCGCGGGGGCGGCCCGGATGAAGGGGGCCAGAAGCTCGGCCGCTTGGGCCGAGGCGTCCATCTCCTCTTCCAAGCCCTCGGCCCGGCGGGCGTAAAGTTCCTTAAGACCGGCGGAGTGTTCCCAGATGTTCAGGTCTAAAGGGGAGTCCGCGGCCGGGCCGCTTTCTATATCCATATTTCTACAACTTTTCGACCAGGCTCCCGACCGTTTCAGCCGCGTCCCCCAACAGGAGGGTCGCCTTGGGGCTCTTATATAGCGGGTTGTCGACGCCGGCATAGCCGGGCTTGAGGTCGAGGTTACAGATGATGACGTGCCTGGCCGCCTCGGCGGCCAGGACCGGCATGCCGTAAATGGGAGTCCCCTCGGCGGTATGGGCGGCGGGATTGATGACATCGTTGGCGCCGACGACGACCGCCAGGTCGCAATCGGCGAAATCGGGGTTGATCTCGTCCATCTCCCGGAGTTTCTCGTAGGGCACGGCCACCTCGGCCAAAAGGACATTCATGTGTCCCGGCATCCGTCCGGCCACGGGGTGGATGGCGAAATCCACCGTCGCGCCGCCGGCCTCCAACTTGTCGGCCAGTTCCTTGACCTGCGTCTGGGCCTGGGCGAGAGCCATGCCGTAGCCGGGGATGATGATGACCCGCCTGGCCGAGCGGAGAAGCGCGCCCAGGTCGGCCGGCGGGGCCGGGACATCCGGACCGGCGGCTTCGGGCGGGCCGCCTGGAGCGGCCTCCGCCGGCGGGACGGCGGGGATCGCGGCCCCAACCGAGGTCCGGCCCATGAGAATATCTGTAAGACTCCGGTTCATGGCGTGGCACATGCTCTGGGTGAGCAAAAGGCCGGCCGAGCCCACGACGCCGCCTACGGAAATAAGCAAGGGGTCGCCGACCGACATGCCCGCACTGGCAATGGCCGTGCCACTCAACGAGTTCAAAAGGGAAATCGTGATCGGCATGTCCGCGCCCCCGATGCGGATGGCGAAGCTCACCCCGAGGAAACCGCTGACCGCGGCGCAGGCGGTCACGGTCAGCCAGACCGGAACGGCCGGACACCCGGCCAATCCGGCCCAGACCAGCGACAGCGCCAGGGCCAGGGTCGTGAGCGACTGGTGCCCCGGCCAGACCACGGGTCTCTGGTTCAGGCGCCCACTCAGTTTCCCGGCGGCCACCAGACTGCCCGCCAGAGTGACCATGCCAACGGCCAGGGCCAACCCGGCCGTCAGTAGGCTGAACAGATCAGCGGCGCCCTCAAACAGCTTGATCACGCCCACCACGGCCGCGGCCGCGCCGCAGAAGCTTTTGAGCATGGCGATGGTCTGCGGCATGGCGATCATCTTGACCCGTCCGGCCCATAAAAGGCCGAAAACCGTCCCCAGGACTATGGGCCCGATTATAAGGCCAAGCTCAAGTGATTTTAAATCGCAACGGAGCAGCGCCAACACGAGGGCCAGGGCAACGCAGACCGCGCTCAATCGGTTGCCCAGGACCGCGGTCCGGACCTTGCTCAAACAGGCCAGGCCGAACAGCATCCCGACGACCAAAAGACCAGAGGCGCTGAAATAGACAGAGGCGTTGATCATTGGCGGCCCGCCTCCTCGCCGTCCCGGCCGGCAGGGACGGCGTCCTTGCGGTTGAACATGTGGAGCATCCGGCCCGTGACGCGGAAGCCGGCCGCGATATTGACCAGGGCCAGGGCGATGGCCACAGCCCCCAGGAGCTTGTTCCCCGGGCGAACCGCGGCGACCGTGGCCGCCAACGTGCCCAGGACGGTCACGCCCGTCAAGGCGATCATCCCGGACATGAGCGGCGTGTGCAGCAGGCTGGGCACATTCTTGATCAGCTTGTAGCCTATCACAATGGATACGACAAAGATGGCGACGAGAATAAGGGGGTTCATAAACCCATGGCCTCCAGGGTTCCGGCGTGGACGATCTGGCCGTCGATGGTGGTCAGGATGGAGGCCACGATCTCGTCCTGGCGGTCAAGGACAATCTGGCCGTCCTTGGTCAGATACTTAACGAGGTGGTAGACGTTGTTGGCAAACATCCAGGTCGAACTGGTGGGGAGGAGGCCCGGGATATTCTTGATGCCGTTGATGATGACGCCGTGCTTGACCTCGACCGCGCCGGGAGGGGTGATGGCGCAATTGCCGCCCTGGTCGATGGAAATATCGACTATGACCGAGCCGGCGGACATCTTTTTGACCATATCCTCGGTGATCAGGATGGGAGCCTGCTTTCCGGGAACCAGCGCGCCGCAGAAGACGATGTCCATCTGGGGCAGCACGGCGGCGAGCTTCTCGCGCTCCTTGCCCAGCCACTCCTCGGGCAGATTTTTGGCATACCCGCCCTGCCCGACGGCCAATTCAGACGGCACCCCTATATCAACTATCTTGGCCCCTAGGCTCTTGGCCTGCTCGGCGGCGTCGGGCCGGATGTCGGCGGCGTGAACCACGGCGCCCAGGCGCTTGGCCGTGGCAATGGCCTGCAAACCGCTGACCCCCGCGCCGATCACCAGGGCGTTTACGGGATTTATGGCCCCGACCGCGCAGAAGATCTGGGGCACGAACTTGGCCAGATCGTTGGCGGCCATGATCATGCCCTTATACCCGGCGCAGGTGCTCATCGAAGTCAGGGCGTCCATATTCTGGGCGCGGGTAATGCGGGGGATCCCGTCCAGGGTCAGGCCTACCACGCCCTTGGCGGCCAGATTGCGCACCATCTCGTGGTTGGCCGGGGACGCCGGGTGGAGGAAGGTTATCAGAGTCTGCCCCGCGCGCAGCATATCCACCTCGTGGCGGTTCTTGGCCTGATTGAACAGGGGCTCCTTGACTTTCAGTATCACATCGGCCTTGGCGAACACTTCGACCGGATCGTCCACCAGGGTCGCGCCTTGGGCCGCGTATTGCTCGTCGGCGAACAGGGCGCCGACGCCCGCGCCCCGCTCGACCAGGACCTTAACCCCATCCTTGACCAGCTTGCCCGCGGTATCGGGCGTTGCGGCGACCCGTCTCTCACCGGCCATGATTTCTTTGGGAATGCCGATAATCATTATGTATCCTCCCTAGGTTGGTTTTCCATATTGCAGACAAATATAATTAAAAAATATTATACGCCTGCCCCCAATTTTTTTCAAGGGCATGGACGAGGTTCCAGGTGTTGACGGAGAGATGGAGCCCTATGTATAATACAATTCAGCCCCACAGTTCTTCAGGCTATAAGCCGCCGGCCCCGGAATCATTTGAATTACTGATAAAGAGTTAAGGATGGATTGAGATGCCAAAAAATATACCGCGCCTGGAAAAAAGATTGTTAAGCCAGTATTTGCTGGTTTTTATCTCTTTTTTTCTGATGGTATTGATAAGCAACTATTATGCCGGAGATATCGTTACCAAAAACCTGGCCACCTATGGCGAAGAAGCGATAATCGCTTCGGCCGAAACCCTTCAAATATACTTCGAAGGGCATCAGATCACCTTTGAAGACGTGGCCTATGTTGTCGAAGAGCTATACGAGAAAGATGCCGGCGTCGAGGAAATTGCCCGGGAACTGATGAAATGGAACACCCGCCTGCATGGCAATGACGCAAGATACCAAGGCTTCATCTTCATTTACGGTGTTATTGACGGGCAATTCGTGCAGGGGGCCACCTGGGACGTCCCGGCTGATTACGTCCCGGCAACCCGGCCCTGGTATATCGGCGCGTATGAACAAAACGGACAAACGTATTACAGCGATCCATATATTGACGCCCAGACCGGCCAATGGATCATGTCCCTTTCAAAGGTGCTGCGCGATACAAACGGAAACACTTTCGGCGTGCTGGCCTTTGATGTTTTCCTTTCGACAATTGCGGACTATGTGGGCGGCATGCATCTTCTGAACCACGGTTATGGCGTGCTTTTGGATTCCGAAATGCGGTTCATCGTTCATCCCAATGAATCTGTCTTTGGCGTGAAAATGGATGACCTGCAGAGGGAAACTGCGGCCATGGTGCGGGAGAATGATAAATTAAGCGCCTATAATTATACCAATCTTTCAGGAGTGGACAGCGTTTTGTTCAGTCGAAAGCTGTTTAACGATTGGTATCTCTATGTATCCGCGCCTTATGATGAATATTACCGGAACGTCAGGGTCATGTTTACCGTATTGTCATTGGCCGGGATGCTGTCAACGGTGATGTTGTGCGGCCTTCTGACGGTTATGCACCGGGCCAAAGCCCGGTCGGAGGAGGCCAACAGAATCAAAACTTCCTTGCTTGAAAGCGCCAACGAGCGGGCGGCCGCTGTTTCCGAGGCTCACAGGCGGGCCAAAAGCATGTTGGACGCAACACCGTTCGGCTGTAAAATGTGGGACAGGGATTTGAATATTTTTGATTGCAACAAGGAAGCGGTCAAGCTCTTCGGGCTAACGGACGAACAAGAGTTTATCGATCGTTTTTCCGAACTTTCACCCGAGCGTCAGCCTGACGGAACCCTTTCCTCCGAGAAAGCCGCAAGGCAGATCCAAAAAGCCTTCCAGGAAGGCCGACAAGTATTTGAATGGATGCACCAACTGCCTGACGGCACACCGCTACCATCGGAAATTACTCTCGTCCGTGTTAATTATGGCGAAGACATTGCCGTAGCTGGATACATTCGGGATTTGCGCGAATACAAGCAAATGATGATTGAAATTGATAAACGAAACGAGATCATAAGCAGAGAACAAAGAAAAAGCGAGGAATTGGCGCATTGGTATAAATCTATTCTTGACGCTACGCCGCTTCCCATTACGGTCACCGATGCGGATATGAACTGGACGTTTGTGAACAAGGCGGTCGAGGATTTTTTAGAGACTAAAATGGAGGATATGCTGGGTAAGCCTTGCCGTAATTGGAACTCTGATATCTGCAATACGGAAGATTGCGGCATAGCCTGTGCGAAACGCGGTTTGAAACGCACATACTTTAAACAAAAAGGGCGTTCTTATCAGGTAGACATCGAAATATTGAATGATCTGAACGGCGACACATCGGGATTTATCGAAGTTTTACATGATATAACGTCTCTTCAGGAGGCCGCTGAAAAGTTGGAAGTGGCTTTAGCTGAAGCCCAAAATGCCAGTATAGCCAAGAGTGAATTCCTGTCAAATATGTCCCATGAGATACGGACACCCATGAACGCCGTCCTCGGCATGGCCGAACTTTTGCTCCACGAGCCACTGAGTGCGCGCCAAATGGATTATGTCCATGATATCCATGTGTCAGGGCAGTCACTTTTGGCCATTATCAACGACATCTTGGATATGTCTAAAATCGAAGCGGGAAAATTGGAGCTTAACCCGATTAATTACGATTTTCAAGTATTTTTAGATAATCTTAGCTCAATGTTCAAATTCGTGTCTGAAAAGAAGAATATCGATTTTCGGTTTGAGACCGGGCCGGACCTTCCGGATTTCCTTTTCGGCGACAATATCAGACTCCGGCAGGTATTGACCAATATCTGCGGGAATGCCGTCAAATTTACCGAAAAAGGCTATGTCCGGCTAAAGGTGACCAAGGCCAATCAACAATTGCTGTTTGAAGTCAAGGATACCGGCCTGGGCATCAAAAAAGAGGATATGGGAAAGTTGTTCAACGCCTTTGCTCAAGTCGACACGCATAAAAACCGGAACGTTGTCGGGACAGGCCTGGGGCTGGCCATCAGCAAATCATTTGTGGAAATGATGGGCGGCAATATAACCTTTGACAGCGAGTACGGGCAGGGGACTGTTTTCACTATCATGATCCCGATCGTGGCCGGCAATGAAGAAAAAATCCGGCATGATGAAAAGGAACAGAAGATACAGTCTATAACCGCGCCGGAAGCCAAAATTTTAGTGGTTGACGACAACAAGTTTAACCTCAAGGTGGTGAGCGGGCTACTCAACCTATCAAAGATCGATCCTGTAACGGTGTTGTCCGGCAAAGAGGCGATTGAAATGATTTCGCGGACCGATTATGATATTGTTTTTATGGATCATATGATGCCGGAAATGGATGGAGTTGAAACGACCGGCGAGATAAGAAAACTCGGCGGGAAATATGAAAACCTTACGATTATCGCGCTGACCGCCAACGCTGTGTTTGGCGCGAAGGAGATGTTTTTGGCAAACGGTTTTAACGGGTTTCTTTCAAAGCCAATCGACATTCGCGAATTGAATGAAACTCTTAAAGAATGGCTGCCGCCGGGCAAGATCGAGCTGAGGACGGAATCGGGAGAGACGCCGGCCAATCCAGAGGAGACAGGCTCAGAGGAGTTTATGAATTCGCTTGAAAGCGTAAAAGAAATTGATAAGGATCTGGGCTTGAGCCACGTGGATGGCGCGGCGGATATGTATCAAATTACGGTGGAACTCTTTTACAATAGCCTTATGCGGGAATGCGACAATATGTCCGCTCTTTTGGAGGGCAAAGACATAAAAGGATTTGCGACAGCAGTTCACGCGATGAAGTCCATGCTTTCCACCGTCGGCGCGATGAAGCTGTCTGAAGCCGCGTTAGAGCTGGAATTAGCCGCTAAGAAAGAAGAGGCGGATTATTGCCTAGATCACTACCCAATTCTTCTGGAAAATCTCCGGGCTATGCATAAGCGTCTGTCGGTTGTTTTCCAAAACACGGAGTTTACGATTTCCGATTAATCTGATTTCCAAAATTCACTAACGAATTATTCAAGCTTTGATCAATGATTGAAATACTTATGTAAGCTTTATCAATATTACCGATGATATCGCTAATCATACTGGTTATGGAAGAAATCGAATCAACCGACTTCTGCGAAAGAACTTCCGATTCGGAAACGGTATTCTTGGATTTGTTGGCCAGATTTCGGATTTCATCCGCGACCACGGCAAACGTTTTTCCGGCTTCGCCCGCCCGCGCCGCTTCAACCGCCGCATTCAATGAAATAATATTGATATATGACGCAATTGAATTGATGTCTGCCGATATGTTGTTGTATTTTGTAATTATATCATTGAGGACTATAATTAATTCATTGATATTATTTGATTTATTTTTGATATCGGCGATATCATTCGTAAGATGATCTATGCTTTTCATGTTTGATTCCGCTATTTTTAAAATGATGCCCTTTTCTTCGACGATTTCATCGCGCAGCTTTTGGATGCAGTTGCTTGGAATGCTTAGGCCCAGGACGATTCTTCTCGCCATATCATAGCAGGAATCGCAGCCGCACGCCCCACAGTCAAATATCTTTTGCGTCGGGGTCTTTTTATTAAGCGCCATAAAGGCCTGCTCTATCTGTTCCTCAGTGACGGCTTTCTGTTTCGCGGCTTTGGAGTTATATTTTCTGATAAAATCGTCCAGTCTCAGTTTGCGGTCGTATTCCCGCAGGAGTTTTTCGTAATGTCTGGGGTCGTAGTGGCCTAACACCTTCTTCCGGTTTTCCTCCATAATCATGCCTGTCCGGAATCTGCTTTTATTGTGCTCTACGCCGGTACCGATATTACAGCCTTCATGGCAATTCAGTACGTCGAACACAGCCGGAAGACACTCCTCGCTTTCATGTGAAAATTCCCTGAGCGCGTCATAGACGATTTGCGGACCTTCCGCTTGGTCTACGCGCACCTTTTTGCCAAAATAAAATTCAATATT
>Ga0082212_10004326_pt1 | contig 19715 bp, 12 predicted proteins | sample TergutNt197P3_FD_71548 | JGI IMG/M metagenome (GOLD analysis project Ga0082212, IMG submission 71548) | Neocapritermes taracua P3 segment gut microbial communities from Petit-Saut dam, French Guiana - Nt197 P3 | ecosystem: Host-associated > Arthropoda: Insects > Digestive system > Gut ... | reverse complement strand
TCCAGATGCGATACAGGCGGCGGATGCAAACTATACGTTGTCGCGTGCCTATCTACGACAAGCGCAGGAGCGGTTGGACGAGTTGTCGGACAACACGCCGCCGGATATACGTCGGTCGATAGAAATGCTTGTACAAACGAATCGTCGTCGGGCATTGTCCTATTTGGAACAGACGGAACACATTCTTACGGACAGACAACAGGGAATCGGACTGACTGAAGCGGAAAAGTTGATGCTCCGCAACGTCCATTTTACGATTTGTGCTACACTTGTGAACATGGAGCAGTATGAATCGGCAATTTCGCGTTTGAACACGGCGGCGATGATGTATCAGGATAGACAGGAGGCGTTGGATGCTCTGGTGCAGATGGCATACGCTCAACGGATGCTTGGCAGAGATACGGAGTCGCTGACGACGTTGCGGCGAGCGGAAGCGGTAGTTGGTCAGTTGGAAAAGACCGGTGCGATCACCGACGGTGCGAACTGGCGAGGTGTGATACGGAACCAAATGCGCCGCTAATATTGTTGAGTCAGTGATTCGATTGAGTCCGTCGACAATTTTGCAACAGGGTGTGCCGCCCTTTACCAACATTACTGTGTCCTGCCGACGCATAACGCCGCCCCGTTCGGAACAAATTGCAAGGCATTTTCTTGACTTTTGTAATATGTGGTCTATACTCACGTTAATCGTTTCTTTCCGCAGGCGCGCCCGATTGAGCAACCGTGATAAATCGAGCGTGTTCCACGACGGTGTTACAAATGGAAGCGGTTGTAGCTCAACTGGTAGAGCATCAGATTGTTAATCTGAAGGTTATAGGTTCGAGTCCTATTTGCGGTGATCCCGCTCCAAAGTGGAGTCGGTGGACGAAGTACCGATTTGGACGATTCGTGTGTCGAAACTTCACGAACAATCGTGGAGGGAGCGACCCTCGTGAACAACGCCTTGTAGAGCGCAGATACCGTTTTGATGAAATTTTTCCCAAAAGAACCGCTCCGGCGGTTGTTTCGAGTAAAGTTTCCCAAAACTCAAGCGGTCTCCGCTATGGAATCGAGAGAATCAGAAAAGGAAGAATTTTGTCCATCGACGTTTTTAGGAATAATTTAGCCACAAAATACACGGAAGAACACGGAATTTTTCTTTCCGTGAGTATCCGTGTCCTCAGTGGCAAAAAACGAGGAACAACTATGAAAATCACACGCAGATACATTTTTTGGCAGGAAATCAAAGTTGCCAAGCACGAGTTCGGACTCCACTTTGTCGAAGACGAATTCAAAGATGTCCTCAAACCGGGTACGTACTGGTTCTTCGATCCGCACCGCAAACACCGAGTTGAAGTCAGTTCGCAACTGACACCGGGGTTGCACAACATCAAGTTAGAAGAAATCATCTTCTCCGGCAAACTGAAAGGCTTGGCAGAGGTGGTTGACCTGAAGGACGACGAACGTGCTCTCGTTTGGGTCGATGGGCGGTTCTATTTCCTGCTGTATTTACCGGGACGTTACGTCTATTGGCTTGGACCAAAAGAGATTAAAATCGATATTGTCGATTCCAAGACCGTTCGGTTTCAACATGATGCATTGCAACTGATTGCGAACTCGCAGAATGGTAAGTCTGCGCTGAACCAGTGGATTGTGTTGCCGCACCACGTTGGATTGCTGTACTATGACGGCAAACTGGTCGAGACAGTGCCAGCGGGGTTCTATGCTTTTTGGCAAAACACCGTTGACGTGAAAATGGTCAATGTCGATCTTCGGGAGCGGATCGTTGACATTACCGGTCAGGACGTGATGACTGCCGACAAGGTAACACTCCGCATGAACGCAAGTTTCGGTTATCAAGTCGTCGATGCCGAAAAAATGGCGAAAACGGTGGAAGATGTGCAACAAGCCTTGTATCGGGAAGCGCAACTTGCGCTTCGGAACGTGGTGGGACATCGGGAATTGGAGCAATTTCTGTCCGATAAGAACGAGATTGCAGTCGAAGCGGAACAGATGCTCAAAGCACGCGCGGATTCGTTCGGCGTGAAGGTTTTGTCGTTCGGTATCCGTGATGTGATTTTGCCGGGCGAGATGAAGGAACTGCTCAACAAAGTAACTGAAGCAAAGAAGGCGGCGGAAGCGAACTTGATTGTTCGCAGAGAGGAAACTGCGGCGATGCGAAGTCAGGCGAACACGGCAAAACTATTGGAAAACAATCCGACGCTGATGCGGTTGCGTGAACTCGAAGTCTTGGAAAAGATCGTCGAGTCTGGCAAACTGCAAGTCATCGTCGGCGAAAAGGGACTCACGGACGCGTTATCAATTTGCTGTAAAGATTAGAAATTTGCCATAGCAGGACACGGATATTCTTCTTTCCGTGTCCTTCCGTAAAATTCGTGGAAAACTCACCCCAAGAACAACCGCAACGTTACTGGCTTCGCAGTCGTCCGCTCTTTTTCTGCCGCCGTCTGCTGTCTGCCGTCTGTAATGTCGGCGGAGGATCATCGGGACGCGAATTGTTGTAATACTCCGTCTCCGGCGAAAAAATTCGCAATCGATGCATCGGCAACACCGCCTCGTCTTCGTCCAAGTCCAACTTCGTTACCCGCTGCTTCGCTGCATACAACGACAATGCCATCAACGGAAAATAAACACTGTAATAGTGATATTTCAGATAGAACACCAACGGAAAACCTGTGCCGGTGTACTCCGGTTCAAACCACGTACCATCTTGCCGCTGACGATCCAACAAAAACCGAATTCCCCGTGTAACCGCCGGTTCGTCAGTCTTGCCTGCTGCGATCAATCCCATCACTGCCCAGGCGGTTTGCGAAGCCGTCGGCGTGCCGCTGCCCCGTAATGCCGGGTCTTCATACGAGTCGGGTGTCTCTCCCCAGCCGCCGCTCGAATGTTGATGAGCGAGCAACCAATTTGCTCCCGCCGCGATTGCCGGATCATCCGCCGGTACGCCCACCGCCGACAAACCGGTCAACGCCTGCCAAGTACCATAGATGTAATTCACTCCCCAGCGACCGAACCAACTGCCGTCCGCCTGCTGTTCCTTCCGCATGTACGCCACCACTCGGTCAATTTCCGGGTTCTTGCCGACGCGGAAACCAAGCCGACCGAGTGATTCCATTACCCGACCGGTCAAGTCCGGTGTACTCGGATCAATCATCGCATTGTGGTCGGCAAAGGGAACTTTGCACAAGATTTCCTTGTTATTGTTTTTGTCGAACGCCGCCCAGCCGCCGTCCTTGTTTTGCATTCCCAGTAGCCAGCGGAGTCCGCTCTGCATTGCCGCCGAAGTGTCCGCCACGTCTAACGCACTTTGCTTCGCTTCGTCCAGTGAACCGGCACTTTCGATTGCCGTTACCCGCAAGTCGGGCGGCAGTTGTCCCGTTCCTGCCGCATCGAACCGACCGGCAAGCACCATCAATGCCATTGCGGTGTCGTCGCAGTCGGGATAAAAGACGTTGTTGAATTCGAAACACCAGCCGTTGGGGAGCGAGTTAGATTGCATTGGTGGGTCGCCGACCGCCGGGCGGCGACGTGCGGTACTCCGCACTTGAACTGGTTCACGCTCCAGTCGGCTATCGCCGACGCAATCGCCCGGCGGTCGATTGCCTACCTTGTTTTTGCCAAATTGTATTACGTTCCAAGTTACGCCAACAATAGTTATAATTACCACTGTAAATAGAAGTCGCGTCAGGTCTGTCAGCGTTAGCGTTCCTAGAACCAATAAGACGGCTATCAAAAAAAACATCATCAAACGAAACGGCAACTGTCGTCTCCTCTCCTTGCTCCTTTCTTCTTTCTCCTGACTCCTTTTCCACTGCACCGCCCAATCGCCCGGCTCCTTAATGTGCCGCGACCTGACCCACTGCACTCCCTTTCGCACAGCAGGATGCGATACGGTCAGTCCGCCGAGCATCAATGCTTTGAGCGTCAGAGCGGTGTCCCAAACCGGCGACTTGCACGGTTGAATACGCACACTGCCCCGCTTTTCGTTGCGGATCACCAAATCGTCGAGTTGCTTTCGGCAATACTGCACTTCGGGAGAATCATCGGCGTAACCGAGGGACTTAAAAGCGATCCACGCCCAAATGATCGGCGGATAAATCGCACCGGGACCATCGCTCTTTTCGCAATGTTCGAGCGTCCACTGCTTCGCCTTTTCGATGCTCCGTTTGCGAAGCGGAGTCAAACCGAAACGTCGGCAAAACCACATTGCCGAGTTGCAAATTCGGAAAAAACGATCCCACGAAAAAGGATTCTTTGATAATTTTTTACCGGGAGCGGTGAGCGGTCCCCACTGTTCGGGCTTCTTGACAAAAATTTCTTGGATGCCTTTTTCGGCGGGCAATTTCCGAACCGGTTGAAGAGCGGAAACAATGGAAAGTGGTACGAAAATCGTGCGAGACCAGGCACTCATCGAATAAATGTTAAGCGGAAACCAATTTGGCAACAGCATCATTTGCGGCGGGACTGCGGGACAAACATTGTGCGGAATTTGACCGAGAATCGCAAGATAAAACCGGGTAAAACTGTTGACTTGATCGACACCGCCGAGTTCCAATGCTCGGACTCGTGCCTTTTGCATGTAATCGGCACTGGGGTCATGTCCCGTGAGTTTCAGAGCGAAATACGCTTTAACCGTGTTGTTGGCATCGGACTTTCCGCCGGTGTACATTCCCCAACCGCCGTCGGCGAGTTGTGTATCGAGCAGATGCAGAGCGCACTGCTTTGCCAGTTCGGTTTCTTCTTCACCGAGAAAGGCGAGGAGCATAATGGTTTCGCTTTGCAGGAGAGCATCCCCTTCGAGTTCGGCGACCCAATATCCGTCGGGATGTTGGTGATTGAAGAAAAACTGCCGAGTCGCGGCAATGCCATGCCGGAGTTCGTTGTGAGCAACCGTTTGAGAGCCGGGGACTGCGTCCCCGACCGGCGACACAGTCGCCGGCTCCCCAGTTTGATTCATATTGTAAAGATGCGCTTCCATGCGTCATTGGGTGTTCGATCCTTCGATTCCAGGGGAATTATAGCAGAAATTGCCGAATCGGACAAGACGAAAATTGGCGGTTTTAACCATCGGGACGCAATGAGATTGTCAACTAACTCGCGCCGAGGATGAGACAGCCGTTATGTCCGCCGAAGCCAAAACTATTGGAAAGCGTCCTCTTGATCTTGCACTCCTTCGCCATCAGCGGTGTGTAATCCAAATCGCATTCGGGATCGGGCGTTTCCAAATTGATCGTCGGCGGAATAATGCCGTCCCGGATCGCCAGCAAACAGAAAATCGCTTCGACCGCTCCACTTCCGCCGAGAAGATGTCCGATTTGACTCTTCGTACTCGAAATCGGCACTTTGTAAGCGTGTTGCCCCAATGCTTGTTTAATCGCTCTCGTTTCGGCAATGTCGCCGCGAATCGTTGCCGTTCCGTGAGCGTTGATGTAGTCAATGTTCTCGGGAGCAATCTTTGCATCCGCGAGTGCTTTCTTGATTGCCTTTGCCGCTCCCAATCCGTCTTCGTCCGGTTGCGTAATGTGCGTGCCGTCCGATGTTAGTCCCGTCCCCAAGACTTCGCCGAGAATCACTGCTCGGCGTTTTTTGGCATGGTCAAGCGATTCCAAGACCAACACGCCGCAACCGTCCGAAAGCACGAATCCATCCCGATTCTTGTCGAACGGTCGGCTTGCCTTTTCCGGTTCGTGATTCCGCTCGGAGAGTGCCTTCATCGCACCGAAACCTGCCAATCCCAACGACGTTGCCGATGCCTCGCTTCCGCCTGCGAGAACGATGTCCGCTTCGCCGTAGCGGATCAACCGAGCCGCATCGGCAATCGCATTGACCGATGAAGCACACGCCGTCGAAACGGCATGCGACGGTCCGGTGAGACCGTAGTAGATCGAAACATTTCCTGCCGCCGAGTTCGGCATGCACTTGGGAATCACAAACGGCGAAACTCGATTGGGTCCCTTTTCTTTCAATTTAAGATGCTGCGTCTCGATTTCCCGGAGTCCGCCGATTCCGCTGCCGATGATGACGGCGCAACGATCCCGATCTTCACGTTGAAAATCGAGACCGGCTTGGTTGACTGCATCCACGGACGAAGTGATCGCATATTGGACGAACTGTTCCAACCGCCGGGCTTCTGCAATCGGGAGATAACCTTCCGTCGTGAAATCGGTACACTCACCGGCAATTTGCCCTCGATAGGCTTCGATGTTTTCTATCGTCAATCGGCGGATTCCAGACTGACCGAGACAGACCGCTTTCCAGACCGACTCGACATTGCAACCGAGCGGCGTAACAAATCCGCAACCGGTAACGACGACACGTTGCATGGATGGATTATAAGAAAAGCGACGGAAATACCCATTATACCAGTAACTCCGATTTTGTGGGTAGGTGTTACGAGCGCGAAACAGGGTTATTCTTTTTGCGAAAATGGTGTGTTTGCTCACCGTCCGCCCAACGCGGTACACTTGGGTTCACCGAACGTCTGCCCGGTTTCGTCCTTCAACATACTTCGGTAGTCCTTAAATGCCTCCTGCGAAAGTTTTGTTCCCCAAAGCGTCGGATACTTGCCTGTGATGCAAGCCAAACAAAGTCGATCCGCTGGCAAGCCAATCGCTCTTGCTATCGAATCAATCGGCAAGTACCGCACGGAGTCGGCACCCAAATCCGCCGCCATCTTGTTTTCAATTTCTCGCGTAATGTTCCACTCTTCCTGCGGCGAGTTTCCCATGTATTGCGGCACGAACAATTCCGAGTAAGTGGACATGTCCACTCCATAAAAACAGGGAGCGACAATCGGTGGACACGCTGCTCGGACGTGAATCTCCTTCGCATGCCCCAATTCACGAATCCGTTGCAACAGTACCCGCATCGTTGTACTGCGGACAATCGAATCCTCCACGAGAAAAACCTTTTTCCCTTCTAAAATATCCCGAAGCGGCGTGTATTTTGTTTCTGCCTTTTTCCATCGTGTGTCTCCCCCTTCGATGAATGTCCGACCGCTGTACCGATTCCGAATCAGTCCTTCGACGCTGGGGATTTTAAGCGAGTACGCCATCGAGTCGGCGGCGGCTTTGCTCGTGTCCGGTACTGGCACGACAACGGTATCGTCGTCAATCGTTACATCGCCGAGTTCCAATTCTTGTCGGGCGAGTTCCGCCCCAAGATTTTTCCGTGCCAGATAGACTCCGCAGCCGTCAATAACGCTGGCAACGTTCGCAAAGTAAATCCATTCAAAGAAGCAGTGGGCATTCGCCGTTTTTTCGGCGAACCGCTCAAACCGAATTCCCTGTTCGTTCACGAAAATCGCTTGTCCCGGTTCGACATTTTTAATGCTTTCTGCGGCAAATCCAAGATTGAATAACGCAACGCTTTCGCTGGCAGCGGCAAACAATGAACCTTCCTTGGCATAACAGAGCGGTTTGAATCCCAGTGGATCGCGGGCAACGATCATCTCGCCGAGAGCACTGAGATAAACGATGTTGTATGAACCATCAAAAAGCGAAGCAAGCGATTTGCACACTTCCAGTAAATTAGGCTCTTCCTGTGGAGAAAGTGCTGCACAAATATAGTGCATGATGATTTCGGCATCGGTTTCCCTCGCAAGATACGTATTGCTGTCGCTGAGAAGTGTTTCCTGAAGGTTGGCGTAGTTGGCAATTTGTCCATTGAAGGCGAAACTGAACCATTTGTGTTTTTTGATATGGTGCCGCTCAAAAGGCTGGGCGTAACTCCGATCCGTGTGTCCACAGGTAGCGTATCGGACGTGTCCGATGGCAGCGCGACCAGCGTATTCCGTCATGAGTTTCGTGAACACATCCCGTTGTGAAGTGTGAAATACTTCGGCAACCGAGCCGACTTCCTTGTGAGTATCGATCAACTGCTTTCGGGACGGGGAATAAGTCGTGAAGCCTGCCGCCAGTTGTCCTCGATTTTGCAGATCGAGCAACATCCGAGGGACGAGCATCGAAACAGACTCTCTCCCCTGTGCGGGGCAGAGCGGCGAGGGTTCACCGTTCGGAAGATGATAAATTGCTGCTACGCCGCATTCCTCGTGGATTTCGTTCATTGTAAAAATAACCAAGTACACTCCCCCGAATTCTAACGGAGAAAAACGTTTTTGCAACAGATACGCCGAGGTCGCTCACGATTGATCAACAAGGGCACCGTGCGGATTATCGATGACGAACCGATCAACCGCTACGAAGGCAGTGTACAATCGAGAAACCTTCGTGCATGGGAAAGCAACGGCTTTCTCGAACCCGTTTTTACATCGTGCTTGACCAGAGTTGGAACGTCGCGGCGGTCGCGCTGATGATCCTTACCATTCGCCGGATTTTCGGTCAGCAACGACCGGAAAAGTGTATCGAAGGGTACATTGCAAACTCTTGAATAGGTTGGAATGAATTGCAGGATGTTGCATGTGTATGCAACACCCTGACTTTGCCGAAGTACCGGCTAAATGCCTCTAATCGAGAAAACCGACGAGGTCTTGACTGCGAATCGGCTGCTGCAATTTACGCACTGCCTTCGCTTCAATCTGACGAATACGTTCCCGCGTAACCTTGAAGATGTGTCCCACCTCTTCAAGCGTGTAACTGTATCCATCGCCGAGACCATAACGCAGTTTGATAATCTCCCGCTCACGATAACTGAGCGTTTTGAGTACCTTCGCAATCCGAACACGGAGCATTTCATGCGTCGCACCGACCACCGGATTTTCCGCCGCACTGTCCGGCAACAAGTCGCCGAAATGCGAATCTTCGCTGTTACCGACGGGACGATCCAAACTGATCGGAAAACGATTCATTCCCAATATACGCCGGGTTTCCTCGACCGTACATTTCGCTTCCTTAGCGATTTCGTCCACCGTCGGTTCGCGACCGGTTTCCTGCGCCAACTTTCGGGAAATGTTCCGCATCTTCGTCATCGTTTCGACCATGTGAACCGGGATACGAATCGTTCGACTCTGGTCTGCCACTGCTCGCGTGATTGCCTGTCGAATCCACCAAGTCGCGTAGGTACAGAACTTGAATCCGCGTCGATATTCAAACTTATCGACGGCTCGCATCAGTCCGGCGTTCCCTTCTTGAATCAGATCGAGAAAACTCAATCCGCGATTCCGGTATTTCTTCGCAATCGACACGACAAGCCGGAGGTTTCCTTCGGACAATCCCTTCTTCGCTTCCTGATATTGCACGAACAGTTCTTTCACGTACTTGATTCGGTTTCGGAGACTCGTCGGCGTTTCCTGCGTCAGTTGCAGAATGTTCCGGTACTCATCGACGAGCGGACGGCGTTCATGTTCAGGACGACCGCTTGCCCGGTGATGTTTGATCTGTGCCCGCAAAGTATCGACGCGGTTACTGTATTCTTCCAGCGTCGGAATCATCGACTCAATGCGTTGCGTCCGCAGTCCAAGTTCTTCGATCAACCGCACGGTTCGCCGCCGTGAGCGTCCGAGTCGGAGCCACGCCGCCTGCTTTTCTTCCGGCGTTCGGGAAAGACTCGTTGCAGTTCGGTAATCCTTGCGATTACGTCGGAACATTCCTTCCAGCGTCCGCAAGTTGGGCAACAGCCGACTCACGATCTGCTGTTTTTCCAAGTTATCGGAAACGGAAACCTGTACGGTTCGGTCAAAGGGAAGGTCATCCCGCTGAACTCGTTTGAGAATACGGAAGGCGTGTTGCATTACGTAATCGCATTCGAGCAGTTTTGCGCGGAACTTCCGACGGGTTGATTCGATTTTCCGGGCGAGTTGGACTTCTTCGTGCCGCTTCAGGAGTGGAATTTCTCCCATTTGAGTCAGATACATCCTAACGGGATCGTCCGACCAAGTGTCGCTGGCTTCGAGTTCGAGCAATTTCTCGTCGAAAAGTTCTGGTATTTCGTTGTCTTCGTCCTCGGTTTCATCGACGAGTAATGCATCGACCATTTCTTCTTCGTCGATTTCTACGTCTTCAAGTTGAAGGATGTCGTCGCTGGCTTCAAGGGGATCATTAAAATCATCTAAAATAGAATCGTTGTCGTACATTTTTTATAACGGGGGGTATTAAAGGTTGGAAACAACAACTACTACGCTCTGTCGGGGGATGTGTAGAGCATTTTTTGTCAAATTTCGGACATTTTCTTCAAATTTCGACGTTTTTCCCACGTGGGTTTTGAAAAACGCTCGTTGTTTTTATGTCCTTATTGCCTATTATACCTTACAAAATAATTTTTCGCACCAAAATTTTGCCAAATTCTAAAATTTTGCGCCGAGGCAAATTGGGTAATTTTGAAAATTGCCCAATTTAACACTATTGTCCGGCAAAAAAAGGCGCATCAATCCCTCTACCTGTCAAGTGTATCACAATTTTTGGGGGCTTCAAGGGGGCGGGGTCCGGGGTTGGTTCGCCGCTTGATCCCAATACGGCGACAAATTGCGCAACCGGGCAACGATTTTCGGGAACTCGTCGATGACCGAGTCAACTTCCGCTTCCGTAGTGTATCGGCTCAAACTGAACCGTACCGAACCGTGCTTCGCCGTGAAAGGAATTCCCATCGCCGTCAACACATGCGACGGTTCCAACGTTCCCGACGTGCATGCCGACCCGCTCGACGCACAAATTCCCAGTTCGCTCAACTGATACAGAATGCCTTCCCCTTCGATGTAATGCACCGCCACGTTGAGCGTGTTCGGCATCCGTTCCGCACCGGCACCGTTAATTTCGACGTGCGAAATGTTCTGCACGATTGCCGACTCCAATTTGTTTCGGAGTGCTTCGATACGCTGCACATCCTCATCGTGCGTTGCCGTTGCCAGTTCGATTGCCTTTGCCATACCGACGATGTAAGGAACGTTTTCGGTGCCGCCGCGCCGTCCCGATTCCTGATGTCCGCCGATCATAAACGTTCGGCACCGGGTTCCTCGCCGGATGAAAAAGCCGCCGATTCCCTTCGGTGCGTGAAATTTATGCCCCGAAAACGCCAGCATATCGACGTGCTGAAAATTGCCGTCCAGTTTTATCGGCATTTTCGTCAGCGTTTGCGTGGCATCGCAGAAGAATAGGATTTCGGGATTGGTTTCTTTGACGATACGTGCCAGCCGCTCCACGGGGAAGATCACGCCGGTCTCGTTGTTGGCATGCATCACGGCAACGAGCAACGTGTCTTGCCGAAGTTCCCGAATGAATGCACCGAGATCAATGTTGCCTTGCCGATCCACGCCGACGAAAGACACGTCGTATCCGCTGCGTTGCAAATCTTTGCAAACTTCAAGAACGGCAGGGTGTTCCACGGCGGTCGTGATGATGTGCTTGCGGCTAGGATTTGCCCGAATCGCTCCCCAAAAGGCGGCGTTGACACTTTCGGTTGCACACGATGTAAAGAGCAGTTCCGACGTTTGTGCTCCGAGATGTTCGGCAATTTGTTTTCGCGCGGTCTCAATGGCATTGCGTGCCGGTTTTGCCGCTTCGTACATGGAACTCGGATTGAAGTATTCCTCTTGCAAGAAGGGCATCATCGCTTCCCGGACTTCGGGAGCGATCATCGTCGTGGCGTTGTTGTCGAGATAAATCATCATAGGGTACCAGTGTAATGGACGGATGCAGGAAATTCAACACTTGTAAAGCAAAACAATGTCTGTTATGCGCATTTCTATAGTTACGTTGTTCGCATTTCAAGAATTTTTCGCGACTCCACAAACGCCGTCCGAATGATCTCCGGCGAGTTCACCGATGTCGTTTCAATCGGTTCGAGAACCGAAGCCAATCGCTTCGCAATCTGTTCCGGCGGTAAACCTTGCAACTCATGAACAACCGACCACGTCGCAAGAGAAGCAATAAACGCCGAAACATCAATCCGAAAATTCGTTTGCGTTTCGTCCGAGTCCGATAGAACTTCCGTTGTCGATGCTTTCAAAAATTCCTGTCGGAATCCCCCTTTTTTCAAGCGACCGATTGCCTCCGGTGTGAAAAAACCGCCGGCAACACCGGCAATTCCCAATGCGGCAAGAGGTCCCGCCAACACCGCCGCTGCCGTACCAAGTGTAACTCCCGCAAGTGCCGCCGGAACAATGCCGACCAGTGCCAAACCGCAACGCGGCTTCAACGTTTGATGCACATCGTTCAACCAACGCCCCCAAGCAAGACTCTCTCGAACCGTCTGATCGCCGAGTTGCTGCATCTTGTCTGCGGCAACATTTTTAATTTCGTTCACATCGACACTCGATGCCAATCGGTCGATAAAAACATTCAGTTTTTTTCCCTCTTTGGCGTACAACCGGGAAATCTTTTCCCGATAGGAGACGAGTCGATCATCAATCACCGGTCGAGCGTCCCACTGTTCCGATGCGAAGGAGAGCGGATTCTTTTTGTACTCATCGAAAATTTCCCGAACACCGGCAAGGATGATTTCCGAAGCGTCGGCATACTTTCCGGCGAGTCGAAATTCTTCGCGATCTCCTCGGAAGAATGCCGACAGCCGTTTTCGAGTTTTCGCATCATCAATTTCGTGATCGAAATAGTCGATTAGATTTTCCGGCGGCACACCCATTTTTTCCAGTTTGACCGTCCACTCCATTTTTCGGTTTTCAATCGCCATCGGATCGCCGTTCTTCTGCCGACGAAGTGCTTCCATACGGCTTAACAACACGAAGGTTTTCTCCAAAACCGCACCGGCAGTATCGCGGACGAAATTCAACCGATCCATCGCCGGATTACCGGTAATGTCGAAAGCGAGAATGATTCGGTCAACGGCAATTTCTCCTTCGTTGATTTGCCGTTGAACGATTCCGCCGTCTTTGCCGCGACACTGTTCGGCACTGTAAATTTCCCGGTTGTCTCCATCGGGAAAAAAATCCTGCCAAATCGTTTTGGGAACATCGAGATCGTACATGAAAATCAACGTTTTCGGCGGACCGGTCGCTTGCTCTGCCAGTGCGGAATCCACAGGAGGCGGCGAACCGACCGGCAAATCGGAAGTTTCGGAAGACCGACCTTTTTCGATGTTGGCGATGCCCGCCGCCATGACTTTTTCGAGCATATCCTCGAAAAATTTATCGTCAGGGTCTGGCTTGAATTCGTTTTTGTACAAATGGTATCGCCGGAAATGCAAACCGCCAAGCAACGCACGAACGATAATGGCAACGAGAAAGGAGTTGATGATGAAGCCCGTCCATTTTTCCGATTCGCTTCGGCGTGCTTTCTCTCCGTCGGCGGTAGCGGCTTCGAGAAGCGGCTGCGTTCGGTTCACGACATTTTGGATTTCCTCATCGGTCAACGGTTCATGACCGGGAACAAAGCGAGCGGCATAGTATTCGATTCGTTCCACCCACTGAGAGCGTTTCTGCATTTTGGGATAGGTCGCTTTCCAATAGAAATGATTTTCGTGTCCGTAACTTTGCACGAAAAAAGTGCCGACGATGAACAGGGCGGGCAATATCCAGAGAGAATTCGTCAGGAGACCGGCAATCGCTCCGCGCAAATGCGGCTTGTCTCGAAATTGATCGAAGAGATATTCGATGGAAAGATTTTTTTTCCAAATCGTTGCGGTCAAAAACGAAACGACCTTGACGCTCACCCATTGAAGAGCAAAGATGATGGTGCCAATCAAACTGGAAAGATAGATCAACGCCGAAAAGACCGGCGACGACCAACGGTCATGCTGTTCGGTTTTGCCGAGCATACGCATCACGAGTCGATAGCCTTCCATAATCGGTTGTGCCAGCAACGTCAGTAAGAGCGTAACAAACAGAAAAACATATTGGTAATAAAGGAAGAGCAGAAAGGGACCGACGTTCACGAATTTATCGTCTCCTTCCATTTCGGTACTGCCGGGCAGCGTTCCGCCGCTGAATTTCCAGTAGAGCGAAAAGAGAATGTAGGCGACGATAAAAATGGAAAGTCCAAACGTTACACTGAAAACGACAATCGTCCATTCGGAAAACTTTTTCTTGGCGACTTCGGCGAGCAGATTAAGTTTTGCTTCGGAATCGTGCAGCACGGTTTCGCGGCGTTTTTCATCGCTGACGGTAAAACCGTCGGGAATCGTGTTGTCTCCCTGATATTTCAGTGCATTGATTAGGAGCCAATCGTGGAAACCGGTTTTATCGTTCCTCGTTTTTTTCATCGGGTTACTTAATTAGTACCTTCTCTTCTTTGCGACCTCTGCGTAAGGAGTCGTCCAAATATAACATTTTCAAAACGTTTGTCCGTCATTGCGCTGCGCTCCATTCCGGCTTTTGTCCATAACTACAAACAAAAGCCGGAATGAAACGAAGTGGAATGACGGGGGGAAATGTTTTTTCATGACACATGTACTGTGCTTACACTTTTTTTGCCGTAACGAGTCGGGCGAAATGTTCAAACGACCGATCATACGTCTTTTCGGCATCCGGCGGGAAAAAACAGCCCGGTATCTGTCGGGCAGCAAGGTGTTGCCGAACACAATCGCAACAGATGCCGCGTTTGTTACAAGATGTGTAGGTGCATGCACATGCCGATTTATTTTGCTCAATTTTACATTCCATGAGATTGTTGATAGGTTAAAGGACAAGTAGTTGGTGAGTGTTCGTCCTCCCGGTTCAGTTCACTAATGTCAATGGCGGTTAATGTGCCTTTGATACAGACCATCACGTTTGTTGCCGGAGGATAATCTTTCCAGCATTTCGGCATCTGCTGATGAGCGAGATGTTTCCGAACGCAACCGCAACAGACGCTCCGCTTGCGGCAGGAGGTGCGTGTACATGGTGTGTACGGCGACTTATCCTGCTCAATGGTGCTTTCCATCGGATTGCCAAAAGGGACTGAGAGAACAAGACATCTATTGTACCACTATTTCTTCAAAAACCCATACGCTTTGCATTCGTTTCCCGCTGATGAAACTCGGCATTTGGATATTGTCTTATTCCCGATTCGAAAAGGAGAATATAGAATGATGCGATTGGGAATTGTCTGGAAAAAGTCAAAAAACCACTTTACCAAACTCCACGTAAACGTGGACACACCCATCCGACTGGTGCCGGACATCCCGATGCCGGTATTCTATGCTACAATAGTTTTCATGCCGCAGTTAACACCGCCGAAAATCCGAGCCTTCAAAAAAGAAGGACACAAAATCACTGTACTGACCGTCTATGACTATCCTAGTGCGAAAATTCTTGATGCCGCCGGAATCGACATCCTGCTCGTCGGCGACAGTCTCGGCAATGTCGTGCAAGGCAAACCGACCACACTTTCGGTAACGTTGGACGAAATCATTTACCACTCCGAAATGGTCGCTCGTGCTGCCCAAAACGCACTCGTCATCGTCGATATGCCCTTTCCTTACTGCCAACTCGGCACCGATGAAGCGGTGCGTGCCGGCGCGAGAATTTTGAAAGAAACGCTTGCCGGTGCCGTCAAATTTGAGGGAGGCGAAAGCAGGGCGCAGACGGTGGCGGCACTCGTCGACGCGGGAATACCGGTTCTCGCTCACTGCGGTTTGCGTCCGCAGGAAATCCGGCAGACCGGCGGATATTTCGTGCAGCGGCAGAAGGAGCAACTCTTTCGGGATATTCAAGCGGTGGAGCAGGCGGGAGCGTTTGCCGTCGTTTTGGAATGTCTCGAAGCGGAATTGGCAAAAGAGGCGACGGCGGCAATTACCATTCCGACGATTGGCATCGGTTCCGGTCGGCACTGCGACGGACAGGTGCTCGTGTTCCACGATATTCTCGGTTACACCCCGGAACAGCAGCCCGGCTTGAAACATGCGAAGCGGTATGCGGATTTGCACACGATCATTTCCGATGCCGCCAAAAAATATGCGAAGGAAGTCCAAAACGGTGAATTTCCGACGGAAGAGCATTCGTTCCGATAATCGTATTCTATGAAGGGTCGGACGTGTAGAAAACTCACCGGGCATATTGATCGGCACCGAGCAGTTCCGCTGAATAACCGGGTCCCAATTCCGATATGTCACGAATGCGAATAATTCTCGGCAATCGGTCTCCTTCCGCTGCGTCCAACCACACTTCTATTCGGGACACCGGCGACTTCTCGTCGAACCGACCGACGACCGTTGCCTTGAAGACTGCCCCCTGCGTGCAGAAATAAGGTTCCAACTGCTTAAAGACCGCCAAATCCGTGATGATTCCGTGCGTATAAACCCAAAAAGGATAGTTCATTTCCGGTGCTTCCATTGCAATCTGATACGGATCGCTGATCCGATAGGCTAAAATACCGTCGATGATTTCCCACATATTCATCTGCGAAAATGCCGAACCGGTCAACGTATCCACCGTTTCTCCCATGAAAAGAGCGGCATCGGTCAGAGCGTCCTCCTGTGCGGTGAAAAGTTCCATTACCGTCCGCGAAGCCTGATTGATGTTGATCCGACCAACGATGGGCGTATCACTAATCGTCAGATTGTTGTACAGAACCGGCATATACTCCTCAATTTCGTAAATATCGTCCGAAAAGGGAGAACCCTGCACGCCGATGAACTCTGCCAACGATTTGATTTTTCCGTCGGAGTTACCCAAGCCGCCGATGCCGCCGCCACCGGTCAGCGCAGCCGCCAAAATGTCACCGAGATTCGCATCCGTAGGATTTTGTCCCGCTTGTGCCAACTGTTGCCGATAGGAAATAATCGCCGCCGCCCAACCGGGATAGTCCTCTTCAAAACGTTCTTCGAGAAGTTCCCGAAGTTCCGCCTCGTCTTCCATATTGACGTTTATTTTGTAATAAAGTCCATCCGGCGTGAGCATCGACTCTCGGCTGTCCAACGTGAGGTACGAAATCAAACCGAGATTGAGTGAACCATCGACCACTTCGTACTCATCCAACGAGTATTCGCTCGGCTCGCCAATATCTTTGATGCCGTTGCGGTTCCAGTCGATTCCGTAGAGAAGTTTCGGCGTTACGCCTCGAACAAGCAACAATTCGTCGAGGGAATCCGGTATTCCATTCCGGGTGTAGTACGGCGGATCAAGCATCATGTAGTATTCATCCTTCGCTCCGTATTCTCTCGGTTCGTAACTGCTGTCGTCGATCCAATCGAGGATGGCATCGGCAATTTCTTCGGTGATGTTGAGACCGGGCAAACGCATCAGAATCATTCGTCCTGCTCCCGGCTGTTGCAGGTCTGCCGCAAGAACCCAACGCAGATTGATTTTTGTGGACTCATCTTCGAGACCATAGCGGATGTAATCGCCAGTCAAGAGTCCGTCTTCGGAGAGAGCGGGAGCAATGACGGAAAATCGTCCGACATCGTAGGGGTCAGGAATGCTGGATGTTGTTTGCATTCCGGCGGCATAACCGGACAGGGCAATCGTGCCATCGGTGATAATATGTCCGCAGAACTCATCGGGGTTATCGTACAGTCCGCCGAGTTCGATAATCGTGTATTGATCCATAAAGAGCAAGACTCGGAGATATTCGATGCCGGACTCGGTGAGCAGTCGTGCTTGTGTTTGCCGCAGGGTGGTATTTGCCCCTCGGCGTTGTGCCATCATGAATTTGGAGAACGTAAAGACGGCGAGCGTCAGTAAAACGACGACGACCAACACGACGACCAAAATGACACCGCGACGCGATTGCATGAGCGTGCATTATACCTTAATGAACCGTAAAAGTGGAGAGTGTGCGTCAAGTTAATGCCTGATGAACGAGCGCAAGAGCGGCATACGCAAGTATGCCGGTGAACGCGAGAGACTTCCCAGTGTCGAGTGTTTGTTTACACGAGAACCTACCCTCGCACGAGTCGGGCATTGGCAATGGCGACGTACTTTTCGTTCAGTTCAATACCGATGTACTGAATTCCGAGTTGCTGGGCGGCGACGACCGTTGTGCCGCTCCCCGCAAAAGGATCAAGCACCACCGCCTCCGGTGAGAAAGCCGAAAGTTTGAGCAAGTATTCGCAAACGGCAAGCGGCTTGACCGTCTTGTGGTCGTTCTGCTCACCACGCTCCGCCTTCCCCGGCTTCGGCAATAGAAACGTCTTGTCAATCAGTTCGTTCATGTTCTCCACCGTAAAAACATTTGCCGGATACATATTATCGCCGATCCGAATGTCCGTATTCAGTAAACCGATTTCAAATTGCACCATATTGTTCAAATAAGTTCCAGCCGTCGGCTTTTGCGCCATCGCTATCGGTTCAAAGCAGGATTTGATCTGCGGCGTTTTCCAACCGCTCAATTTTTGTAACAGTTTTTCTTTGGTTGTTTCATCGGCATTCATTCGCCGGATAAAATGTTCGATTCCCATCGCTTTGGGCTGATTTTGCGTGTAAAGCCACATGAACATATCTCGGAGTTCAAAACCGGCATCATCCATTGCGCATGCCATCCGGTGATACAATCGCGGACTGGAAAAGGAAAAGAAAAAACCACCCGGTTTCAAAATTCGGAGTAATTTCTGCGAAACTTTGTAATACCAATCGTAAAACCGTTTGCCTTGTTCGCGGTCGAATTTCATTCCGGCGGGTAGCGACTTGACCGTTTGCTGATTACGCGGATTGGCAACTTTTTGTGCATCCCAGTGGTCATCAAGTTTATCGAGAAAGTACGGCGGATCGGTCAACACCACGTCTATTGAGTTTTCTTCCAACTGAGGAAGAATCTTCATGGCATCGGCATGGATAATCTGGTTTAGAAACTGCTCGTTCACGGGACGCTATTATACCGTAACCGGGGCAACGGTGGGGGTAACAGAGCCGCAATCGTTAGATTGCGACTCTAACGTACTTATCGTATTCCCGAATTCGGGTTGTGATAATATGTTGTTCCCTGTCGGGCTGCTGCCGAACGTGTCGCATCGGTCTTTCCGCAGGTAGGACAGTTGCCGTGCGTGTTCGAGAAGGGGGTCGATGTCCGCGCTGAACTGCCGCCGGAACACGTCGGACAATACAACGAAGACACGATTTTTCGACCGCCGCACGATGCACAGTAGTAAGTGTCGCCGCCGCGTCCCGTCGCGGGTAGTTGAGGATTCGTTTGAAGTGTATTTTGCGCCTTGGTGGGGACAAATGTGTTACGGCTTACAGCCGCTCCATAAGATACTCCCGGAATTGATGAAAGTGCCATGATAGACTCTCCGCTTGTTAAATTAAGAGTCCATTCCACTGACATCATTCCGTTACCGCTAGTATCGGACAAGCGAGCAAGAACAATCAAAGAAACCGAAGCGTTTCCCTTTGTGTCGATTATAGACGACCGCTCCGATTATGCCGACCAGGTGATATACTCGCTTTCGGAACAAGCGAAAAGGCAATTCACAAAGTTACGCTAGCGTACTCATTCTCGCAAACGCTTTCGGAATCGCATCGAGAATTGCCATTGCCGTTACCGAAATCTCGCCAAGTTGCTCCGCCGCAATGTCCCCTGCCAAGCCATGCAGATAAACTGCAAGCCGAGCCGCTTCAAAGATCGACGAAAAATTCTGTGCGATCAATCCTGCCGTCATTCCCGTCAGTACATCGCCGCTACCGCCCGTTGCCATACCGGGATTGCCAGTCGTGTTTAATGTTAACCGTCGTCCGTCCGTGATGATTGTCCGGTGCCCTTTGAGTACCAGCACAACACCGTGATGCTGGGCAAATTCCAACGCTGCCGCTTCCCGCCCTTCCAGTCGTTCTTCAGGCGGTGTCGGTTTGCCTCGCAATCGGGCAAACTCTCCTGCGTGGGGAGTCAGAACTATCCGGTCGCCCCACTTCGTTTCGTTCCCGGCTTTCATCGCCGTTGCAAGGGCGTTGAGGG
>Ga0082212_10004325_pt1 | contig 19715 bp, 13 predicted proteins | sample TergutNt197P3_FD_71548 | JGI IMG/M metagenome (GOLD analysis project Ga0082212, IMG submission 71548) | Neocapritermes taracua P3 segment gut microbial communities from Petit-Saut dam, French Guiana - Nt197 P3 | ecosystem: Host-associated > Arthropoda: Insects > Digestive system > Gut ... | reverse complement strand
GATATCGCTATACAGCCTATACTCCGGGGAGCGGCCTTTATCGGACGCGAGCTGCTGCACGAACCCCTCGAACAGCAAGGCTCGCGGGTCGGACAGCGAATAGATCGCATGGCCCATGCCGTAGATGAGCCCGGATCGGTCGAACGCTTCTTTATGCAGGATCCTCAGCAGGTACGACGTGAGCTCGTCCTCGTCCGACCAGTCTTTGACCGCGTCTTTGATCTCGTCCATCATTGCCATGACAACATTGTTCGCGCCTCCGTGTTTCGGGCCTTTCAGGCTTCCGAGCGCGGCTGCGATAGCAGAATACGTATCGGTCCCGCTCGACGCAACGACGTGGACGGCGAACGCGGAGTTGTTGCCGCCGCCGTGTTCAGCGTGCAGAACGAGCGCCAGATCGAGCACCCGCGCTTCGAGCTCCGAGTACGCGCCGTCCTTGCGCAGGATATGCAGGAGATTTTCGGCCGTAGACAGATCCGGACGCGGGGGGTGGATTATCAGGCTCTGATCGTGCTCGTAGTGAAGATACGTATTATACGCGTATGCCGCCAGCAGCGGGAACTCGGCGATGAGCGATATAGACTGGCGCAGAAGGTTCCTGACAGACGTGTCGTTGGGGCTCTCGTCGTATGTATAAAGCGTAAGAACGGCGCGGGCAAGAGCGTTCATCATATCCCTGCTCGGCGCATTCATGATCGCGTCCCGCGTGAAGCCGGGCGGCAGCGCGCGGCCGCGCCCGAGAACTTCCCGGAAAAACGAGAGTTCTTCTTGCGTTGGAAGCGCCCCGAACAAGAGCAGGTATACAGTTTCCTCATAACCGAATCTGTTCTCGCGAATAAAGCCTCGCACGAGGTCTTCCACGTCGATGCCGCGGTAGAACAGTTTCCCGTCGATAGGCACTTCAACGCCGTCGACGTTTTTCTTAGCGGTGACTTGTGAAATGTATGTCAGGCCGGCGAGCACGCCGTTGCCGTTTATGTCGCGCAAACCGCGGCAAACTTCGAATTTTTCATACAACCCGGAAGGGATCACCCGGCTTGCGATATTATCTGCAAGGCCGTCAACCCTGTCGCGCATTCCGGCTGTGTCGTAGTCATTTGTCATCTTATATGTCCTTTCTTCGCGTACCAAAATGTTAAAACGTCAACAATATATTATCAAATCAGGCGAAGAATATCAAGATAAAAAGAAGAACAACCCGCGCGGCAATAGCAGCGAACTGTAACCCGCGCGTGACATTATTGTAATAAAATACTGCGCAAGAGTTCACAAATTCTACTTTTTCCTGTATAATACCGACGTGAGCTGCAAAGGAGGCTTTAGGGCATGATGGTAGCGTCAAATAATAGCGAACGCCGCCGCGGGCGAGGGATCGCCGCGCGCGTTCGTAACACTAACATGATACTGCTTGTCGTGGTTCTCGCCTTGATAGTAGCCACCGCCGTTATCATGGGAAACGGGATTGCCGTCAAGGCGTCTGAAGAGCTTGCTTTCTTCTATTCTATGGATACGGTGGATAAATTCAATCTATACATGAGCCGGGATCTTGCGCTGGTGCAAAAGGCCGCGCGCTCCAAAGCGGTCACTGACTGGTTTGCGGATGAAAGCAACCCCGAAAAAAGGGCCGCCGCTTACTACGAGATGATCGACTATTTCCATTTACTCAGCGGTACGGAACTCTATTTCGGCATAAACGAATCAAAAAATGAGTTTGTGGTCAGGGAAGCAACGCCTATCGGGGATTTCGCGCCATTTGACAAACTTGATCCGGAAGACCATTATAACGATTGGTATTATAACCTTATAGAATCGGAAAACGAGTATACCTTCAACATTGACATTGATAAGATAACGAATGAATGGCGTATATGGATCAACCATAAAGTAATTTCGAACGGAGAGGTCTCCGGCGTATTTTGCTCCAGCCTTCAAGTCGGGGATATGCTTCACTCCATGTTCGACAATTACGACGCGAACAATGTCAAAGGTTTCGTGATCGATAACGGCGGGTTGATCCAGTTAGGCAGCGATTTTGGCATAAATACGGCGGATAGAGAAAGAAACATCCGCTCCGAGAGCGCGGATCCTGCGTTCAATGAATTCATCGACACGTTTTTGGGCGCGATGACCGGGTATTACGGCGCCGACGCGCAGCCGCAGGTGGTCACGCTTTCAGTGGGACAGTACGGATACGCTTCGGTCGCGCCGATCACAAACTCATCGTGGGTTGTCGTCACGTTTTTTAACAGCAGCTCACTGTTCAGCATCGTTACGTTTTTCCCGATAATGATCGCAATGGTGTTGATTTTCATAATCTATATGCTCGCGAGCAGCACCGCGTCGGACCGTTTCGTCCTCACTCCGCTCAGCAGGCTCACGAAAAGCGTTTCAAGGGCCGGGGAAGCGGAAACGGAGATTTTCGGCGAAAGCAGAGAAGATGAGATAGGAGAGCTGGCGCGGACTATCCGGGACGCCTGGAACAGCATCATTGAGGACCGGCAGCGTACAAGGCTGATGCTCGACGCGACGCCTCTTTGCTGCAGCCTTATTGACGCCGACTATAAAGTCATAGAGTGCAACGACGCTGTGCTGAAGCTTTATAACATTGAAGACAAGCAGGATTATTTGGAAAGATTTTATGATTTTTCGCCGGAGTATCAACCGGACGGCGGGCTGTCCGTGCAAAGGGCCCGGGAGTATTTTAAAGAGGCGTTTGAGAAAGGCAGGCGCTCGGTCGACTGGACCCACAAGCTGCCTGACGGCACGCTGATCCCAACCGAGGTAACGCTTGTCCGGATCAAATACGGCGACAGCTATATTATCGCGGGGTTCACGCGCGACCTGCGCGAACAGAAGCGGATGATCAAAGACATTGAACAGCGCGATACGCTGCTCAGCGCCGTCAATAACGCTACGGCGGTTTTGCTGCAAGCTGAAGCCGACGAGTTTTCGGACGCCCTGTGGAGCAGCATGGGCATGATGGCTCACGCTGTGGAAGCCGACCGTATTCGGTTGTGGAAGAACCGCTACGAGAATGGAAACCTGTATTGCACACAATTGTACGAGTGGTCGGAAGGCGCCGATCCGCAGCAGGGATTCGACCATACTATCGACGTGCTGTACCGGGAAGACCTTCCCGGGTGGGAAGAGACGCTCTCGCGAGGGGAGTGCCTCAACAGCAGGGTCAGGGACCTTTCTCCAAAGGAACAGGGACGCCTTATCCCTCAGGAGATCTTGTCAATACTTATAGTGCCGGTGCATGTCAGGGGGTTTTTCTGGGGATTCGTGGGTTTTAACGACTGCCACCGCGAGCGGATTTTCAACGAAAACGAAGTGTCCATATTGCGTTCCGGCAGTTACCTGATCGCTAACGCGCTCATGAGAAACGAAATGACTCAGGAGCTCGAGTCTGCTCTGGAGCGGGCGAGGGCGGCCAGCCAGGCCAAGAGCAGCTTCCTTTCCAATATGAGCCACGAGATAAGGACGCCGATCAACGCGATCGTCGGCATGACGATGATCGGGAAGTCGGCGCCGGGCGTGGAAAAGAAAGATTACGCTTTCGAGAAGATAGAGACCGCGTCCTCCCATTTGCTCGGGGTAATAAACGACGTTCTCGACATGTCGAAAATCGAGGCGGACAAGTTTGAGTTGTCCAGCGTCGAGTTCAACTTCGAGAAAATGGTTCAGGGCGTCGTCAACGTGATACTATTCCGCGTTAACGAGAAGGATCAGACGCTCACCGTGGACCTCGGTCCGCAGATCCCGCAGACTCTTATCGGAGACGATCAGCGGCTGGCGCAGGTCATAACGAATCTTCTTTCAAACGCGGTAAAGTTTACCCCGGAGGCGGGGTCGATCACATTGAGCCTGCGTCTGGTCAGCGAGGAAGACGGTATATGCAAAATAGAGGGCGAAGTCACAGACAGCGGAATAGGGATCAGCAGTGAGCAGCAGGCCCGTCTGTTTACGTCTTTTGAACAGGCGGAACTCAGCACATCGCGGAAGTTCGGGGGCACAGGCCTCGGGCTTTCCATATCAAAGCGCATTGTCGAGCTTATGGGGGGGGAGATCTGGGTAGAGTCCGAACTCGGCAAGGGCGCCACGTTCGCGTTTACCGTCTATATGATGCGCGCTTCAAACGAAGGCGGCGCGACGATCCCCGCCATAAACAGAAGCGACGTCCGGATGCTTGTGGTGGACGATCAGCACGAAACTCTGGAATACTTCTCGGCATTGGCGAACAGAATGGGCCTTTCGTGCGACACCGCCCCGGGCGGCCGCGAGGCGCTTGACATGATGGCGCGAAACGGGACGTATGATATATGTTTCGTGGACTGGAAAATGCCCGGGATGAACGGTATTGAGCTGTCCCGCGAAATGAGGGCGCACGGAGGGGATCAGCCGGTCATCATAATGATATCGGCCTATGACTGGGATACTGTGGAGCGCGACGCAAGGGCTGCGGGCGTCAGCGGGTTCCTCTCGAAACCGCTGTTTCCTTCGGATGTGGCCAACTGTATCAGCAGCCATTTCGGCGTCGCGATCGCCGCGAAGCCGGATATAGAGGAGCACGAGCAGCAGGCGTCGTTCAAGGGGCGCCGCATCCTGCTTGCGGAGGACGTGGAGATCAACAGGGAGATCGTGATAGCGCTGCTCGAACCTACGGAGATCGTTATTGACTGCGCCGCGAACGGCATGGAAGCCGTAAGGATCTTCAGCGCTTCACCGGAACTCTACAGCATGATTTTCATGGATATACAAATGCCCGAAATGGACGGCCTGACGGCGACGCGGCAAATTCGGGCATTGGATGATAAGTGGGCCGCGGAAATACCGATCGTGGCGATGACGGCTAATGTGTTCAGGGAGGACGTCGAAAGCTGCCTCGAAGCCGGTATGAACGACCATATTGGAAAACCGATAAATTACGAAGAGATGCTGGAGAAGCTGCGGCAATATCTGAATAATTGAGAATTGAGAATTAGGAATTAGGAAATAGGGATTAGGAATCAGGGATTAGGAGTTGAGCGCCGGTCGCGTACTACCCGCCGTATCCGTCCGGGTTATTGCTTTGCCAGCGCCAGGAATCCGCGCAGGCGTCCTCGATCGTTTTCTTCGCTTCCCAGTTGAGTTCCCGGCGGGCCTTTTCCGTCGAGGCGTAGCATATAGGCAGATCGCCGGGTCGTCTCCCGGCGGTTTTTTTCGGTATACGGACGCCGGTCGCCTTCTCAAAGGCGGAGACAAGCTCGAGCACGCTGACCCCTTTCCCCGTACCGAGGTTAAAAACGCCGACGCCCCGATGCGTCTCAAGATATCTGACGGCGGCGACGTGCCCGGCGGCAAGGTCGACCACGTGTACGTAGTCGCGGACGCCCGTGCCGTCCGGCGTGTCGTAGTCGTCGCCGTATACGCTCAGGCATTCGCGCCTGCCGACTGCCGTTTGCGCGATAAAAGGCATCAGGTTGTTCGGGATATCCTGCGGGTCTTCCCCGATCATTCCGCTGTCGTGGGCGCCGATCGGGTTGAAGTAGCGCAGCAGCGCGACAGCCCAGTCGGCGCTTGCCATCGCCGTGTCCCTGAGTATTTGCTCACACATGTACTTTGTCCAGCCGTATGGGTTGGCGCAGTTCCCGGCGGCGGATTCCTCCGTGAGCGGCATGGCGTTGTCGCCGGAGTACACTGTGGCGCTTGATGAAAAGATAATCCTGCAGACGTTATGCTTTTGCATGGCGCGGCACAGCGCTATCGTCGAATCGAGGTTGTTCGCGTAGTACTTGAGAGGTTCGGAGACGGACTCGCCCACGGCTTTTGACCCGGCCAGATGGATCACGCAGTCAACGCCGTGGCTTGAGAAAATGCCGTCGAGGCTGCCGCCGTCGCGCACGTCCGTTTCATAGAAGGGAAAGTCGACCCCCGCGATCCGCTTTACCCGTGAAACCGATTCGGGCTTACTGTTGGAATAGTTGTCCGCCGCGACGACGTCGTAACCCTGCGCTATAAGTTCAAGTATCGTATGGCTGCCTATGTATCCCGCCCCGCCTGTAACAAGTATAGTCATATTGGGTTATCCTCCGTGAAAGAAAAGATTAAAACGGGTAGCTGGTCAGGGGGCGCCGTGTCTGTACTCTGATTCGCGTGAAAAGTCGCGTGGCCGGCTCAATTTGCATACCTTCACTTTATCCCTGCCCCGGGATGCGCGTCTGCCGGCCTCCGCCTGACGATTCACGCATCATCAGAGTACAGACACGGCGCCTCCTGACCAGTTATAAAAACGGATTGTAAAACCGCCCGCCGTTGAGCGCCAAAGTCAGGGCTGACAGCGCGACACATAGCGCGCCGACGGCGATCAGTATATAGTCCCATTTAGTGAAAGCCCTCGCGGAATACCACGTGCGGCGCTTGAGCCGTCCGAATCCGCGCAGTTCCATCGCGTTGCTTATCTGCTCGATCTTATCCATGCTCGAAAAAACAAGAGGAAACAGGATCGCCAGAATACCGGCAAATCGGGCCCTGAGCGGCGCTTTTTTCGATATATCGACGCCGCGCGCCTGCTGCGCCTGACTTATCTCGCGGTATGAACGCTGAACGTCGGGTATATACCGCAGCGAGAGCGAAACAGCGTAGGCGATTTTGTAATTTACCTTGATCGCGTTGAGCGATGAAGCGAACTCCCCCGGATCAGTCGTCAGGAAGAATACAAGCGCCGCCGGCACTATCGCGAAGTATTTCAGCGTTACGTTAAGTTGGTAAAACAGTTGCTCCGACGTGAAAGAGTACCGTTCGGAAACACGCAGCAGTTCGTGCCGCGTGCCGTATATGAGCGTGCCCTGCTCCGGGGCGAACAAGAAGATCGCGATATTGTTCAGCGCCATGAAAACGATGAGCAGTACGAGTATGGGTTTGAAATCCGCAAGTCGCAGCTTTGATACGAACAACAGCGCGAATGAGACGCATATGGTCAGAACAAGGAATCTCGTGTCAAATGTGATCATTGCGGCTATGCTCAACGCGACCGTCAGCAACAGCTTCGACGCGCCCGTCAGCCGGTGTACGTATGAATTTTTCGGTATATACCCAAAAGCTGTCATATCCGACTCCATGCCCCCGGCGCGCCGAAACGGCGAGTTGCGCCCAAATATGCCCGAACAAGGGTCTTCGCGTCGCCGACGCCGCAAACCCGGGCGAGGTCGTACAGGCTCGTCTCGCGCAAATTCGCCCGGGCGGCAAGGACAGGATCGGACAGGACCTCGTACGCCGGGCGGTCGGCAATGAGTTCGCCGTCCGTGAAAACAAGCGCGCGTCTCGCGTACTCGAGGCAAAGGTGCATATCGTGCGTGATCATCAGAACAGTAACTCCGAGCCTGTTGAGGTCCGCGAGAAAATTCATTATATCGGTGTAATGCCGCCAGTCCTGTCCGGCGGTCGGTTCGTCGAGTATGATGATCTGCGGGTCGAGAACAAGCGCGTCGGCAATCGTCACGCGTTTTTTCTGCCCGTAGCTGAGAGCGGAAACAGGCCATTTTATGAAGCGTGTGAGCCCGCACACGGCAAGGACGCGTTCGACGCGCTCTTTGATCTCAGGTTCCGCGACGCCCCGCGCGCGCAGTCCCAGGGAGACCTCGTCGAAAATCATCGGCTTGCATATCATCTGGTTCGGATTTTGCATGACATATCCGATGCGCTCTGCCCGTTCAGGGATCGTCAGGTCGCGCATATCGTCGCCGTTGTAGAGGATCTCGCCTGTCTCAAGCGTCTCGAAACCTACGATGAGCTTGGCAAGGGTGCTCTTTCCGGCGCCGTTGGCGCCGATGATCGCAGTCATTTCCCCGGGATACAGTTTGAAACTGATATTTTTCAGCGCGTTCGTCTCTGTTTCCGCGTATGTGAAGCCCGCGTTACGCGCTTCCAGCAGGGGAGCGACGCCCTGTTCGGCGACCACGGCGTCAAGCGAGTCCGGCGGCGCGTTTGCCGCCCATGACCTTACGATATTTTTCTCGTCTTGCGTAAGCGCAATAGTATCCAGCCTGCCCGGGCGTTTTTCGGCGGTGATACTAACGCCGGCGCGTTCAAGGGCAGATACGTACAGAGGCCTTCTGACGCCGACTTCGGTAAGCTTGCCGGAGACGACTATCTCGTCCGGGGAGCAGTCTGCGACGACCCGCCCTTCGCTGAGCAGAATTACGCGATCCATATGTTTCCAAAGGACGTCTTCAAGCCGATGCTCGATGATTATGATCGTACAGCCGGTTTTTTTGGCAAGATCGTCTATGAGCTCGATCGCCAGCTTGCCGGTGCTCGGGTCCAGAGAGGCAAGAGGCTCGTCCAGCAGCAGGACCGGAGCGTTGTCGATCAGGACGCCCGCCATGCCGACGCGCTGTTTCTGCCCTCCGGACAGCCTGAAAGGCGAATGCGAAAGATACCCGTCCGCGCCGACAAGCTTCGCGGCGTCCAGCGCGCGGGATCTCATTTCGGCTTGCGGGCGGGCTTTATTTTCAAGTATGAACGCAATGTCCTCGCCGCTGCTCAGACCGACGAACTGACCGTCCGTGTCCTGCAGCACTGTCCCGACAAGCTCTGAAAGCTGAAAAACGCTTTCGGGTTTCCTGCCACCGACAGTCAGGCGCCCCGCGATCTCCCCGGTGTAATTAAAAGGGATAAGACCGTTCAGGCAGCTTCCGAGCGTACTCTTTCCGCTGCCCGACGGCCCCGCTATAAGTATTTTCTCACCCGGATAGACGCACAGATCCACGTCAATAAGCGTCGGGTTTTTCTGCGCGCGGTACTTAAATGAGAACCCTGAAAACTCAATGACAGGTTCGAGGTTATCAGTCAAGGCTGCCGGTCTTTACGCGCGTTTTGGAGTAACCGAGTAGCAGCAGCGATCCTATGACGGCGGTGATCACAAAGTTACCGGCCCCGGCGATGAGCCCCTGAACGAAGACCTTGTCCGCAGGCTCGGAGTAGATGAGGATGTCAAGCCCCGGAGCGACAAGCCCCCATGCGACGGCGTGGATAATCAGGCTGCCGATGACAAACCGGAAGATATCCGCGTTGTCGAAGTCGCCGTCCTCGATCTTGCCCGGCTTGAGCATGAACCCGGAGCATAATCCAACGACGGCGCTGGCGATGATCCAGCTCCACCATACGCCGCCCCAGCTCAGATCCGTCAGCACATGGCCGATAAGGCCGATGAGCAGGCCTGAAACCGGGCCGAAAACAGCCGCGAAAAAGCCTACGATGGCGTATTGGAGCGTCAGATATGTGTTCGCGAAGACCGGAACTGAAAGGAAACGCGCGAGCAGGAAGAATAACGCGGCGCCGATGGCGGTGGCAACGAGCTGCTTAATGGAAAATTTCAAGAATTTCATGCTTAACCCTCCCTGTTTGATGATGCATGAATTGTACCCACTTTCGCGGGTAATGTCAAGGCTTTCATTGACGGGCAGGGGCGTTTTGTGCTACTATGTTCCCGGGGCTGCGGACAGACGCCGCAGACCGGCAAGGTGAGCAGGATGTCGTACATCAGAAGAATAAACAAAAAACTTGACAAGGCTTTTGACGGTAAAGTGGTGGCCCGCGAGGACAAAGGCCGACTGATCCTTTCGGGCGAACTCGCTGTCTGGGCCGACGTAGTCCGCGCGGGAAGTATGGCTGTCCGTAAAAACCGCTATATTGGCCTGGTAAACGATATTCGCTGCACGGGCGAAACTATGGCGCCGCCGCGCAGACCAGTGGTCGTGGACAAAGCGCTCGACGGAGCCGGGCCTGACGTTTTGATCATTGGCGGCGGTATCGTAGGGTGCGCCGCTGCTCGTGAGTTGTCGCGCTATGAACTGAATGTTCTGCTGGTTGAAAAAGAGCATGACCTGGCCATGCAGACGTCAAGCCGTAACGACGGCATGGTACATCCGGGCGTCGACCTGAGAAAAGGAACGCGGAAGTTCCACTATAACAGACTCGGAAACAAAATGTACGGCGACGTCTGCTCTGAGTTGGATGTGGACTTTGACCGCTGCGGCCAGTATTTATGTTTTGAGGGGAGGTTTTGGAAGCCTCTGCTCTATGTCTCGCTGGTTTATTGGAAATGGTTGGGGCTCGATGGAGTCAGGGCGGTCAATAAGAGAAAGCTTCTGAAAGAGGAGCCGTCGGTTTCTCCGGACGTCAGTTCGGCGCTGTTTTTTCCCTCGACAGGGCTGGTGTGCCCGCATAACCTGGCTATCGCCTACGCGGAAAACGCTGTTCAAAACGGCGCCGGAGTGTCGCTTGACACAATGGTCCTCGGCATGGAGGCCTCCGATGGCGTCATAAAAGCGGTATCGACGAACCGGGGTACGATTTACCCGAAAGTAGTGGTGAACGCGGCGGGCGTGTTCAGCGAAGAGATCGCCGCGATGGCGGGAGACAGGTTTTTCTCAATACATCCGCGCAAGGGTACGAACATCATAATGGATAAAAAACATACAGGAGCTATCGTAAACACGGCAATTTCGCTGATGCAGACAGGCAGCGGGAAAACGAAGCATTCCAAAGGCGGTGGCGTTATGCGTACCGTGGACGGCAACACGCTTGTCGGCCCTGACGCTGTGGAGACCATAGAAAAGGAAGATTATTCCACTGCGCGGCAAAGCGTCGACTTTACTCTGTCCCGTCAGGGACGCATAAGCCCGGGGCTTGCGCAAAACCAGATAATCACATATTTTTCCGGCATACGCGCCCCAACGTATGAAGAGGATTTTGTAGTGCGCAAGGGGAATTTCGTCAGTAATATAGTTCACGCGGCAGGTATCCAGTCGCCGGGGATAACCGCCGCGCCGGCCATTGGCGTGGATGTTGCGAAAATGGCAGCGGAGTTGGCGGCGGAGTTTGCGGGCGCCGGAAAAGACGCGCGTTTCAAACCCGATTTCGACCCTGTACGCAAGGCGCCGCCGCGAACAGCGAGGCTCGGCGACGCTGCGCGCGCTGAACTGATCGCGCAAAACCCGGATTACGGCGTTATTATCTGCCGCTGTGAAGAGATAAGCAAAGGCGAGATATTGGACGCTTTGCGTCGCTGCGTCCCCTGCGACACGGTCGACGGCGTAAAACGAAGGGCGCGGCCGGGTATGGGGCGCTGTCAGGGCGGTTTTTGCGGCCCGCTGGTGCTGGATATTATCGCGAAAGAAAAAGGCGTCGCCTATGACCGCGTCAGTAAGAGCGGAGACGGCAGCGAGATTCTGTATGAGAAACAGGCAACGGGAAACGAATGTCTCAAAAAACCTCCGGCTGAGTCATCTTGAGCAACGCCTCCTACGGAGGCGTTGCCTCCTACGGAGGCTATGCGCATAGCGCCGGCGCGGCGCTTTGGGATGACGCTTTGTGAAATTTGGTGCGGCGCAGGTGGTGATTACTATCAACTCTTATAAGACCGACGTCGCTGTTATCGGCGGCGGGCCGGCCGGACTGGCGGCCGCTTTGTCCGCGTCAAAGGCGGGCGCTTCGGTGATGCTTGTCGAAAGAGAAGCGCGCCTGGGCGGGATATTGAAGCAGTGCGTACACGACGGGTTCGGTGTGATCCGTTTTGGCGAAAAGCTCTCCGGGCCCGAATACGCATACAGGGATATCAAGGCGCTGGAACAGACGGACGTTCGCGTGATGCTGCAGACGTTTGTAACGCGGATAGAGAAAACCGTCGCAGGTTTTGTCTTAACGCTTATCAGCAGCGAAGGCGTGACCCGGGCGGAAGCGGGCAGCCTCGTGCTGGCGACGGGCTGCCGGGAGCGCACGGCGAAGCAGATTGCGATCCACGGGACCCGGCCCGCCGGGGTGTTTACGGCGGGCAGCGCGCAATATTATGTGAACATACTGGGGCAGACGCCGACAAAGAGATGCGTGATACTCGGCAGCGGAGATATCGGGCTGATCATGGCCCGCCGTCTCACGCTTGAAGGCGCCGAAGTCGTTGGGGTATATGAAGCGAAAGCAACGCCCGGCGGGCTGCTGAGAAATATCGTTCAGTGCGTATACGATTTTGATATACCGCTGCACATGAGCCGCACTGTGACGCGCGTTTTCGGCGGACAGCGCCTGGAAGCCGTCGAAATATGCGGCGTGGATGAGAATCTCAGCCCTATTGCGGGCACGGAGCAAATCGTAGAGTGCGACGCGCTTATTCTATCGGTCGGGCTCATACCGGAAAATGAGCTTGCAGAAACCCTTGGGGTGAAGCTCAGCCGCGAGACGGGCGGGCCGGTCTGCGACCAGAACCGCATGACGTCGGTAAGCGGAGTGTTCATCTGCGGCAACGCGGCGCATGTTTTTGACCTGGTGGACTATGTGTCGCAGAGCGGTGATACTGCCGGTCGTAACGCAGCGCGTTTCTCGTGGGGGAAACACGCGTCGAGTATCCCGCCGGAAGGACAAGCGGCGAGCTTGGCAGGGGAAGGACAAGCGGCGAGTATCCCGCCGGAGCTGAAAACTCCGGACTATCGGGAAGCGGACCGCGCGCTCGCCGAAGTAAGCGCGAGCGGGGATTTCCTGTACGTCGTACCGCAGCTCATAGACATCGGGCATGAAGAGGAAGAAACGGTCGTTTTCTTCCGTTCCCGCGAAGTGCGGGATAATGTGATCGTCCGGATCATCGCAGACGGCGAGGAAATCTGCAGCAGAAAATTCAAAAGTTTGCGGCCGCCTGAAATGGAGCGCATGGAAATCAGCTTTACCGGGAAGCTGCGCCCCGGCAGCAAGATCGCCTTTGAAATGGATTAAGGATCAAGGATGAAAGAGTTGTATTGCATAACGTGCCCTACCGGCTGCCTTCTCACGGTTACGCGGCAGAGCGGCGAATTTATCGTGGAGGGTAATGGATGTAAAAGGGGAATTGATTTCGCCCGGACAGAGATGACCAACCCGACGCGGTCGCTGACGACGACGGTACGCACCGCGTTTCCGGGTGTGCCGGTTTTGCCGGTGCGGACGGACGGGGAGATACCTAAGGGAAAAATAGGCGAGGCGATGCGGGAGCTTGGCGGAGTGCTGATAGACCGCGCTCTTGACTGCGGCGACACAGTACTCGAAGACGTTGCCGGGTGCGGAGTTCGGGTCATCGCGACAAGCGACGCGCTGCTGAGGATTGAGGAACTGTTACAACATTTGCAGGGATCAAGCGCAAACAACAGGGAGGCGGGCCAAAATGTCTAAGCCGTATAAGGGATTTGAGCCGGAGTGGTTTCGCGGCGGCGTTCCCGAAAGATCGTACCGTTCGATATTCAAATGGGGCGACCCCGCGCAAATAAAACCCCCGAAAGAAGCTCTGTATGAACTGATGAAGGAGGTATTCCAACTGACGGACGACTCCTTCAGGCAGTACAGGGAAGACCTTGGGCTGGATGAAGTCAGGTATGACATCCCCTCCGGGCTGAGCGAAGAGCGGCTGGCGGCGTTCCGCGGGATCGTAGGCGACGACTATACGCGCGCGGACGACTATTCGCGCCTTTCGGTGGCATACGGCAAAACGATGTATGACATTATGCGCCTTCGCAACAAAATCGTAGAAAATGTGCCGGACGCGGTTTTGTACCCCGATACGAAAGAGCAGATAGAACAGATAGTCGCGTATTGCGAAAAGGAAAAGATACCCGTATACGTTTATGGAGGAGGCTCCTCTGTAACGCGCGGCGTCGAGTGTGTCAGAGGCGGAGTATCGCTGGATATGAGGCTTCGGTTCAACAAGGTAATAAACTTCAATGAAACCGACCAACTGGTCACTGTGCAGTCGGGCATCAGCGGGCCGGAGCTGGAGCGGGCGCTCAATGACGCATCCGTGAAGTTCGGGGCTAAGCGCGCTTACACGCTCGGCCATTTCCCGCAGAGTTTTGAATACTCGTCCGTGGGAGGCTGGGTTGTGACGCACGGTTCGGGCCAGAACTCTACATATTACGGTTGTATCCAGGATATGGTGCTGGGGCAGGAGTACGCCACTCCCGCCGGTAATATAAAGACGGATCAACTCCCGCGCAAAGCGGCCGGGCCGGATCTTGACCGGATGCTTATGGGCAGCGAAGGAACATTCGGCGTTTTGACGCATGTGACGCTGAAAGTGAGCCGGCATATGCCGGAGACGGTAAAACGGTTTTCGTTTATGTTCAAGGACTGGGAAACAGGGCAGGCAGCCGCGAGGGAGATAATGCAGAGCGAAGCGGGCCGTCCGTCCGTATTCCGGCTGTCGGACCCCGAGGAGACCACATTCATGCTACGGCTATACGGCGTCGATGAAAGCCCGCTCCGGCGACTCTTCAAACTTCGAGGTATGAAAGAAGACGAAATGTGCCTGTTTCTGGGTTTCACGAATGGCGAAAAGGGGTTCTCGCGCAACTGCGCGCGCCACGCCATGAAAGTCGCCCGGAAGTTCGGCGGGATGAGCCTTACGGGCTACGTCGTGAAGGGATGGGAAAAGGGCCGTTTCTCCGACCCCTATATGCGCGATACCATGCATGATTTCGGCGTGGTTATGGACACTATGGAATGCTGCGTGAACTGGAGCTCTATGAGCAAGGTCCACGCCGAAGTGCGCGCGTATTGCAAGAGCCGCCCCAACACAGTCTGCCTGACGCACCTGAGCCACGCCTATCCGCAGGGCGCGAACCTATACTGGATTTTTATAACCATGGTCAGCGACCCGGAGGAGTTCAGGGAGTATCACGCGGGGATACTGGACGCTATCCAGCGCAGCGGCGCGTCGATGAGCCATCATCACGGGATAGGAAAGATGTTCGCGCCGTGGCTCGAAGGGTCGCTTGGCAGAAACGAGTACGCGGCGATCCGCGCGCTGAAGAACTATTTCGACCCGGACAACATCATGAACCCCGGTGGCACGCTCGGATTTGAGCTTGAAGAAAGCGAGAAACGCTTCCTGCGCGACGACATTGTGTGAGATAAAAGAAGTGAAAAAGAGAAGTGAGAAGAGAGGTGAGAAGGCAATATGGAAAGCCAGGTTCTGGACATCGGCGGCATGACGTGCGCCGCCTGCGCCAGACGCATAGAAAAAGTCGTCGGGAAACTGGACGGCGTCGCGGGAGCGGCGGTCAACCTCGCCACTGAGAAGGCGACCGTGTCCTACGACCCTCAAATAGTGAGGCGGTCTGAGATCAAAGCGGCTATCGAGAAAGCCGGCTATACCGCGCGGGAACCCGCGCTGACGGACGCCGACGACGACAGGGCGCGCAAGCAAAAAGAGATCCGGCATATGTGGGCGAAGTTTATCGTTGCCGCCGTGTTCGCGCTGCCGCTTCTTTACGTCGCGATGGCGCCGATGATCGGGGTGTTGAGATTGCCTTTTCCCGCGTGGCTTGACCCCATGCGTCATTCGCTTGCGTATGGGATCGCGGAGATAGCGCTGGTTGTACCGATAATCGGAGTGGGATACAGATTTTACACGGTGGGGTTCAAGGCGCTCATTATGAGAAGCCCTAATATGGACTCGCTCGTTGCTGTCGGGACGACGGCGGCTGTCGTTTACAGCGCGTATAATGTTTTTCAAATCGCTGTCGGCAGCCACATGGCCGTCGAGTCGCTGTATTTTGAGACTGCGGGAGTCATAATCACGCTCATAATGCTTGGAAAAACTCTTGAAGCGGCGTCAAAGGGCAGGACAAGCGAGGCTATCAAGAAATTAATGGGTATAGCCCCAAAAACGGCTATTGTCGTCCAAAACGGAGAGGAGAAAGAGATCCCGATAGATGAGGTGGAGATCGGCGATATTATTCTGGTGAAACCCGGCGCGAAAATACCCGTGGACGGAACTGTCACGGACGGGGCGACGTCGATCGACGAGTCCATGCTCACGGGCGAGAGTATGCCTGTCGATAAAGAAACAGGGGATCCCGTTTTTGCGGCGACGCTGAATACAACGGGTTTCATAGAGTTCAGAGCAGAAAAAATCGGCGCCGATACGGCGCTGTCGCAAATCATTAAGCTCGTGGAGGACGCGCAAGGATCAAAGGCGCCTATCGCGAAAATGGCGGACACTGTCGCGGGCTTTTTTGTGCCGGTAGTATGCGCCATAGCCGCCGCCTCCGGACTCGCATGGTACATCGCGAGCGTCGTTTCACCCGGGGCGCTGCCTCCGGGTTCGGGACCGCTCGAATTCGCGCTGACGGTTTTCATATCCGTACTGGTCATAGCCTGCCCCTGCGCGCTCGGCCTGGCGACGCCGACCGCTATAATGGTTGGAACCGGAAAGGGCGCTGAAAACGGCATCCTGATAAAGAGCGGCGAGGCGCTGGAGATCGCCCATAAAGTCGGCGTCGTCGTTCTGGATAAGACCGGCACGATCACGGAAGGCAGGCCGGCTGTCACCGACGTCATAGCCGCGCCGGGATCGTCGGAGAGCGACATACTGCGGTTAGCGGCGTCGGCTGAAAAGAACTCGGAGCATCCGCTCGGGCAGGCGATAACAGCCGGGGCGCTGGAAAAGGGCGCGGAGCTTTTGCCGGTCGAAAGGTTTCTTTCACTCACCGGACTCGGGGTAGAGGCTATGACGGACGGACGCTCCGTTCTGGCCGGAAACCGCAGGCTTATGGAGCAGCGCGGCGTCCCGCTGCGGGAGATGGAGACGGAGGCGAACCGGCTGGCAGACGAAGGAAAGACCCCCGTGTTTGTCGCTGCGGACGGCGCGCTATCCGGAGTAGTCGCGGTGGCTGACGTAGTCAAACCTTCGAGCCGCGCCGCAATTGCCGGGCTTCAGCAAATGGGCGTAAAAGTAGTGATGATCACCGGCGATAATAAAAAGACCGCGGCCGCTATAGCGAGCCGCGTCGGTATCGACAAGGCGCTGTCTGAAGTTCTGCCGCAGGACAAGTCCGATGAAATAAGAAAACTTCAGGCAGGCGGGGTAAAAGTGGCTATGGTAGGCGACGGTATAAACGACGCGCCGGCGCTCGCGCAGGCGGACGTCGGCATAGCGATCGGTTCCGGTACTGATGTGGCGATGGAGTCCGCGGACGTTGTGCTTATGCGATCCGATCTTACGGACGTTCATACAGCGATCCTCTTAAGCAGAAAAACGATCCGGAATATCAAGCAGAACCTGTTTTGGGCGTTCGGGTACAATGTGATAGGAATACCGATCGCCGCCGGGGCGCTGCATATTTTCGGCGGGCCGCTTCTGAATCCGATGATTGCTGCCGCCGCAATGAGCCTGAGCTCGGTCTCCGTGGTGACAAACGCTCTGCGTTTGAAAAGATTTAAGGTTTAATTCCGCTGTGATTTTATGAAGCCGGTCGATTCAGCGGAGCCAGGAAAGGGGAATAATTTCATGAGTAAAATACGGTTCAATATCGAGGGGATGTCGTGCGAGCATTGCGTCAAGGCGGTGAAAAACGCCGTCGGCGCGATCGACGGCGTTACCGGAGTGGAAGTCAGCCTTGAAGAGAACACGGCAATCGTGGAATGCGGCGAAACGCCGCCTGAACTCATCAAGTCGGAGATCGAAGATCAGGGCTACGATGTGACGGGGTTTGAGATACTTTAGGTTACCAATGAATGTCGTCCTCTCAGCGTCCGGTCACGCGAGACTCCCGGCCCATTGCGCGTACTTCTTTATCTTCTCGTCGCACTCGCCGCGGGAGCTGCCGCTGGTCATGATATAGACTTTGACTTTTGGTTCCGTGCCGGACGGGCGCACGATGGTCACCGTGCCGTCCGCAGTCTCATACCGCAGTACGTTCGAGCCGGTGAGCTCAAAACGCGACGTCGCCCCTGTTCGCGCGTCCGTTTCCACGCCGGTCCGGTAGTCGCGCCATATATTGACGCCGACGCCCGCGAGCTCCGACGGGGGATTCTCGCGCAGATTTTCCATAAGTTCGCGCATTTTCGCTATACCGTCGAGGCCCGGCATCATCAGGTTGAGCGTTTTTTCCCCGTAGTCTCCATATTTCTCATATAGTTTCTGTAAAGCCTGATACAGGGTGAGCCCGCGGCTGTCGTACCACGCCGCCATTTCGGCGATCATCATCGACGCGGTGACCGCGTCTTTGTCACGGACATAATCGCCGATCATATACCCGTACGACTCCTCGTAGGAGAATATCACTTTACCCGTACCGGACGCCTCGAGCTCGTTTTTCTTTTCAGCCATGAATTTGAAGCCTGTGAACGTATCGAAGCAGCCGACGTCGTTTTCGCCTGCTATATGCCGGGCCATCTCCGTCGTAACGATCGTTTTCAGCGCGACCGGGTGTTCCGGCATTGTACCGGCTCTTTTTTTTGCGCCGATGATGTAGTCGAGCAGCAGTACGCCGGTCTGATTGCCCGACAGCGGAATGAAGCTGCCGGAGTCGTCGCGTACCATTACGCCGACACGGTCGCAGTCAGGATCCGTCCCGATAATGAGATCGGCTTTGTGTTTCTCCGCAAGCTCTATTGCAAGCGCAAAGCCTTCGGGGTTTTCGGGGTTGGGGGAGACGACGGTCGGGAACGTCCCGTCAAGCTCCATCTGCTCCGGTACGCATACGATATTCTTCAGCCCGAGCCTTCGCAGCGCTTCCGGAACCAGTTTATGCCCGGCGCCGTGAAACGGCGTGTAGATCAGAGTAAACGCGTCGGCAACTGCCTTAACGATTTCGAAATCGTTGACCTGTTCCATGACGTTTTTCATGAAGCGTTCGTCTGTTTCTTCGCCCATGATTGTGATAAGCCCGCTTTTGACCGCCTCATCAAAACTCATTGAGCGGATCGACTTGAACAAATCGAGCTTATCCATCTTATCCGCGACTACTTCCGCGTGTTTTGGGGGCAATTGAGCCCCGTCGGCCCAGTAGACTTTGTATCCGTTGTATTCTTTCGGGTTGTGGCTGGCCGTAATGTTTATTCCGGCTATACAGCCGTACTCGCGTATGGCGAACGACAGCTCGGGCGTTGGCCGGAGAGCGTCGAATATCCTGACGTTGATTCCGTTTCCGGCTATTACGCTCGCGGCCTCGCGCGCGAATTCATCGCTGTTCAGGCGCGAGTCGCAGCATATCGCCACGCACTTGTCTTCGCCAGGTTCCGCAAGCACGAGCTCCGCCAGCGCCTGCGTCGTGTGCCGGATTATATGGATATTCATCCTGTAAAGCCCGACTGCCATCGCGCCGCGCAGCCCGGCGGTGCCGAACTCAAGCCGGCTGAAGAAGCGGCTCTCGATTTCTTTTTCATCGTCCGCGATCCCTCGCAGTTCGTCTTTTTCGGCGTCCGACAGCGCGTCGCTCGCCAGCCATGCGTTATATTGCTCCATATGATCCATAGTATTTCAATACCCCCTACTCTATTTCATCTTCGCAGACTTCGGCGTTAAGTACGTTCATGGCGTCCTCGAGCATTGATTCCGGAACGTACACGTCCATGCCGCCGGGCGGGTATCCCATGATCAGTTGACCGAACAGGCCGTTGTTCGGATATTCGCCTGTATGCGGTATTCCATAGGCTTGCAGAAGGTTCAACGTCAGTTCCATATCCAGCGGGCCGCCGTGTATATGCGTCAGGAATACAGGCGGCACGGGGGTCCCGTTTTCGTCGTTCGGCCATTCCGGGCCGCCGTCGTTTTTTGGTTTCCTGCTCAAACTCCAACACCTCTTCTGTTTTTCTACATTTTGCACTAAAATTTGTCGATTTTCAAGTATAATTATTCATTTATTGGCAACTGTTCACTGTCTGCCCATCAGGGGCTGCGCGGTATGGTTTTTTTGTTGAGGGAATACCGG
>Ga0082212_10004324_pt1 | contig 19722 bp, 12 predicted proteins | sample TergutNt197P3_FD_71548 | JGI IMG/M metagenome (GOLD analysis project Ga0082212, IMG submission 71548) | Neocapritermes taracua P3 segment gut microbial communities from Petit-Saut dam, French Guiana - Nt197 P3 | ecosystem: Host-associated > Arthropoda: Insects > Digestive system > Gut ... | reverse complement strand
AATAACCCAAGGAACAGCGCCAATCCAATCAATATCAGCCCCCAGACATTGAGAAAATCGACAACTGCAAGCCGTCCGGACGAAGCGGCCAGCCAGTGATAAAATCCTGAAAGGAACCCGTAGGTGTTGTCAAGGTACGATGCAGCCGACCACTTTTCTGCAAACAGTTTGATACATCCTTCATACAGGAAATGCCAGCCAACGGCTGCGCGGACAATGGTGATGATGGTTTTCATAGGTTAAGTCCTGTTATTTCACCAGCGCTTGCTTGCAATATTCCACGCAATTGGCCGTTTCCTTCACGGCGTCGGAATCCCGCGGAATACGGTATTCCTGTTCAATGTCGCAATGAATCGGCCATTTTTCCTTCTGGATGAGTTGAAGTATTTCCATCACAGGTGTTTGCCCTTTGCCGAAGGGAAGATTTTTGCTTTTGTCGTAGCTTCCTTCCCATGTTTTGTCTTTCATGTGGATACTGACAATGCGCTTGTTCAAACGCCTGATCACCTCGCATGGATTCTGTCCGGTAGCGCTGTAATGATGGCCTGCATCGAAGTTCAGCATCACATTCGGCCCAAACGCAAGCGCGCTATCGTAACTGAAGTTGAGGTCGCCCGCCTGTCCATGGTTGTGAAGGATAACATAAAGATTGTGCTTTTCGGCAAACGGAGCCATACGCTTGGCCGTCTCGTCGGAAATTTCCATGGAAATACCCTTTGCGCCCAATGTTTTACACACCTTGAAGGCGTAGTCGATCTCTTCGTCCGGCCAACGGGCGTCGCCTAATTTCAGGATATGGATTTTTACGCCTTTGGCGTCAAACATTTTTTTAACTTCCCCGAATTTGTCCATCGAAGCAGATAAGCGCCACTTGCTCTGATCAACACTGTTCTGTTCGCGTTGTTTATTCAGCTGTTCACGCTGTTCACGCTGTTCATCAGTGAGGTCGGATTGTCGTATACGCATCAGTTCACGCTGTTCGTCACTGATTACAAATTGCGGTATACCGGCATATTTTTCTACAACGTCGCCCATCAGTTCAACCGAGCTGATTCCCGATTGCAGAGTATAGTTCAATATCGCTTCAAGCGACTGGTCGGGCATGCTGCGATAACTGTAAGTGATGGCGCCGATCTGTACGCCTTCATACCTGGTACATTGTATACAGACAACTGCTGCAACTAAAAAAAATAATACTTTTTTCATATGTTTTTTAATAAATTTTTTTGCATTTTTCATGTACTTCTATTTCACCAGCGCCTTGCGGCAATATTCCACACATTTAATCACTTCCTGCACATCGTCTGAACCTTGAGGAATCCGGTATTCCAGCTCGATGTCGCAATAAATCGGCCATTTCTGCTTTTGAATCAGTTGCAGGATTTCCACCAGAGGCGTCTGTCCTTCGCCGAAAGGCTGATTGTTGTCTCTCGGATAATAATCCGGCCCCGTCTTGTCCTTCAGGTGAAGGGTGACAATGCGTTTGTTCAGACGTTTCATCAGGTCGCACGGATCTAATCCGGTTGAACCGTAATAATGGCCTACGTCCAGATTCAGCATCAGTCGTCGTCCGTGAGCAAGTACCCTGTCAAAACTAAAATCAGGTTCGTAGCCCGGCTGACCGTGATTGTGAAAGATAACATATAGCTTGTGTTTGTCGGCAAAGGGAGCCAGACGTTTGGCTGCATCTTCGGAAATTTCCAGACAAATACCCTTAGCGCCCAAAACTTTGCACACCCTGAAAGCGTAATCAATCTCTTCATCCTCCCAACCGGCGATACCCATGTTAATTGCATGAATTTTGACGCCCTTGCTATTGAACATTTTCCTGACTTCCTTGAATTTGTCCATCGAAACAGACTTGCGCCATTCCCTCGCTTCAGCTCTGCCTTCAGGGATGCCGGCATACTGTTCCACATGGCTGCTCAACAGTTCCACCGAACTGATACCCGATTGCAGAATATAGTTCAACATCCCTTCGAGCGACTGGTCGGGCATTAAGCGATAACTGTAAGTGATGGCTCCGATCTGTACGCCGCCAAACTTTGAATTTGGCTTTTGGGCAACGGCAAACTGCATACAAACAGTTGCCGCAACTAAAACAAATAATACTTTTTTCATTACTTTATATCTGAAACTTTAAAACCCGAAACTTTCAACAACTGTACGGTTTTCTGTACTGATAACGGTACAGTCTGTGATTGGCAGCCTCCTTGTCGTCGCCGAAGCATAATGTGGCGGGATCCCATTTCACGGGGCGCTTCAATTCGGTGGCGATGTTGGCGATGCAGCAAAGCGTGTTGGTGCTGCAACCTACTTCGATGGTGGCGATTGGTTTTTTGCGCGAACGGACGCAATCGAGGAAGTTCTGCATGTGCGGCGAACTGACTTCATATTGTCCGGCTCCGACTTGCTCTTCCTGTTTTTTGAGCAGCGACGGGTCGGAACATTCGATGTAACCGCGCGCTACCTTCAGCCAGCCTTTGGTGCCGTTGAAGCAGATACCCTGCCCGTTAGGATTGCCTTGCGGACGACCGAATGGTTGCTCGGTCATCACAATGCCGTTCTGATACTTCATGGTCAGGTATTGCGCTCCGCCGTAGCCTTTGGGGATAAACTCGCATGGCCCTGAACCGTCCATTCCGATGGCGGCCTGCGAGATGTCGAACATGTGTGCGCCCCAGTCTGCTGTATATCCGTTACCTGTTTCGCAGTACCAGCGCCATGCACCCCACAGCTGTTCGTTTTGCGCGGGTTCAAGCGTGATGGGCGGGCAAAGATCGGGATGATAGGTTACTTTGGGATCATTCAGCGGGCCTAACCACTGGTTCCAGTTCAACGTGCCCGGGATGGGCTGTTCGGGAAGATCGAACGGTTTCGGGGGATCGCCCACCTTGGAATAAATGGTTTGGATATGCCCGATACCGCCGCTTCTCACCAAAGCGATGGCCGTCTGAAATTCCTTGCCCGAACGTTGCTGGCTTCCCACCTGAACCACGCATTTGTTGTCGCGGGCAGCCTTCATCATATCCCACCCTTCGGTGATGGTATAGGCCAGCGGTTTTTGCACATACACATCCTTTTTGGCCTGGCAGGCATGGATGGTGGGCAATGCGTGCCAGTGGTCGGGCGTAGCGATGGATACGGCGTCGATGTCCTTGCGGTTGAGCAGGTCTTCGTAAAACTCGTACATATCGCACCTCGCCGCCATGTTTTGCCTTTTTTGCCATGCTTCCACACGCCCTTTGAAACGTTCGCGCTTGGTACTTTCCACGTCGCATCCGGCAACGACCTGTACGCCGGAGCATCTCGAGAAACTGCCGAAATCGGAACATCCCTGCTGTCCCAGTCCGATGAACCCCAACACTACCCTGTCGCTCGGAGCCATGCGCATACCATTGGCCAGCGCCCAGCTTGGAAGAATGGTCAATCCGGCTAATCCAAGCGCTGAATAACCCAGAAACTGACGCCGGTTCAATTGATTTGTTTTTTTATTTGTCATGATGATTTGATTTTTTGATGAATTATTTAATTATTTATTGAAGAAATTTTTCTCTTAATCTTAATTTTACAGCCTCATTTAATCCCAATTCTCTGTACAGAAACGCATCGATGCTGCCGTATTGCCTTGTGAGCGCACCAAAGGCCGATTCGAGATAAAGCGGGTTTGCATCTGTGATTTCGATGGCCATCTGACCGTCTACGCCATGTTGGTTCACTAAAAAGTCAATCATTTTTTCGTTTTCGTCTCTGCGAAAATAATTGGTAGCCGCATAATCGGCCATGATGGTTTCCATGGGTACGTCAAGCGCATACAGCAGCAACGCCGCCGCAATACCCGTGCGATCTTTGCCGGCAGTACAGTGAAAAACAATTGCCGACGTGTCAGGTAACATCAATAACTTTCGGAAAAAAGGCCGGTATTTTTCCTTAAAAACGGATATATCCGAATAGAAGGCTATCATCGCTTCCCTGCCCGAGGTGCGCTCCGCGAAAAACGCCGCCGGATTTCCGCTTCCGGCGTCTAACAGAAGATAATCTGCTCCGGGCAGTAATCTGTCAGGCGCTGCCGCAGCTTCATCTTCGCTGCGAAAATCGACAACCGTATATATTTTCCGACGTTTCAGTTCTTCCATATCCGTATCGCTCAGTTTACTGACGTCACCTGCACGATATAGCTTGCCCATGGCCATGCGACGATAATCGGTTGTGGCATATCCACCCAAATCCCTGAAATTAACGGCGCCTTCGAGCGTTACTTCGCGCCCTGACGGCTGTCTTTGTTGCGCTTCTATAACATCAGATAAAATGACAAGTATAATTATGATGGAATATATTTTCATGATGATGCCACAAAGTTATGAATTTTTTGTAAAAAAATTCAAAAAAAAATATTATCTTTGGGTTTCATTTTGAATGAATAAATTTTAAAAATTACTTTACGTCATGAATACTGTTGATAATGATCAATTTATTTTAGTTCCATGCGACTTTTCGCCTTTGTCGTATCACGCTATGGGACACGGAGCCTGTATGTCTCAGGCAATGAACTGTCGTTTGTTGATATTGTATGTTGCAACACGCGAGGTTGAATTACCGTCAATGGAAAAAAAATTGAGTTTTGTTGCAGAAGAGTGTTTTGACAAGTTTGGTATTCGTCCCGAAGTAATGATTCGTCAGGGAAGCCAGCCGTATCCGGTTATCAAAGAAGTTGTCAGGGAACTGAAGCCGATGTTGGTTGTCGTGAAAACCGGAGGGGGAATTCAAACGATTAAAACCCTTCTGGGAATTTCTGCTCCTTTTCTTGTGATACAGGGACCGCCTGAGAAAAGTATATTAGAAAACATTTCTTTCCCGATCAACTTTTTGAACCGGCACAGTCAGAAACTGAAACGTGTGATCCTTTTCAGCAACTATTATCCTGATGCTGTTATGCACGTGATTACCCCGTCGGGAAAAGGAACGCCGAAAGAAAGAAATATTTCCATGAACCTGGATTTGCTGACAAAGGTAATGGACAAACAGGAAATCAAAACCAATTTCATCACCCACGATAAAAAGCAAAATTCAGCCGATATCATACTGGAACTGTCAAAAGGGGTAGATATGATTGTGATTCAGATAGAGCAGGTTACATCGCTCAACAGGTTCCTTTTTGGGATAAGGGAAGAAAAACTGATCACGAATGCCGATAAAATTCCGGTATTGTGTTTCAACAAGTTTGCGGATTTTCAAGCAGGTGAACTTGTTTAATTATTCCCCTTATATCCACTTCACCAGATTAAAATCCTGCCGATGCGGAAGATTTTGGTTTTTCGGAAACATACGGATTCCAAACTCGAAAGCGCCGGTTTTAAATGGCAACAGGGTCACTTCGTAAATGGCTGTGCGTCCGCTAACGCCTGCGAGCCGGAATTCTTTGTGGTCGTGCAGTTTCATCTGTCCGCTTTCCGAAAGTAATTCCACCACCAAAAATTCCACGCCGATGTCGTCGGGCGACAGTTCGCTTAAATCAACAGCCACTTCGCACCGGTATTCCTGACCTACCATGATCGGTTCCTTGAGTACGTCGGGCGTTTTGGCCGACAGTATCTCAATGCTTTCCCAACTGCGGAATACTTTCTTTTTCCACGACGATAAATCCTTGGCCATTTCGTAATCATTCCCGATCATCTTCATTTTTCGCGTGTAAAGCGGCATGTAGTAACGGTTCATGTAATCGTTGAACATGCGGGTAGTGGTGAAGCTGGATGCTACTTTGGCAATGGAATTTTTGATGAACCGCACCCATCCGACAGGCACATCGTGATTGTCGCGGGAATAGTACAACGGCGCGATCTCATTCTCAATCAGGTTGTATATTGTTTCGGCGTCTAATTCATCCTGCGCGTCATCATTGTCGTAGGCGGCTTCTTCGGGAAGCATCCATCCGGCGTCCTTTGTGTAGCCTTCGGCCCACCAGCCGTCGAGTACAGAGAAGTGCAGCACGCCGTTCATTACCGCCTTTTCGCCGCTGGTACCCGATGCTTCAAGCGGACGGGTAGGCGTGTTGAGCCATACATCGACGCCCGACACCAGGTGGCTTGCCAGTTCCATATCGTAGTTTTGCAGGAATACGATTTTGCCCATAAATTCGGGACGTTTGGATATTTCCACAATCATTTTGATCAGGTCTTGTCCGGCTTTGTCGGCAGGATGCGCTTTACCGGCAAAGATGAACTGTACGGGCATTTCCCTGTTATTGACAATGCGCGAGATTCTTTCCAGATTGCGGAACAGCAGATGCGCGCGCTTATAAGTGGCGAAACGACGGGCAAAACCAATGGTGAGTACGTTTTTGTTGAAACGTTCGGCCACTTCCACAATGTATTTCGGATTCTGGTAAGGCTTGGTCAGTGGGCTGCGCAACCGTTCCTTCATATAATCAATCATCTGTTGGCGCTGAATACTGCGTACATGCCAGATTTCCTTATCGGGAACTTCATAAATCCTGTTCCAGCGTTCCATCTGTAGCTGGTTGTTGATAAAGTCTGTTCCGAAATATTTTTCGTACAGGCGTTTCCATTCGCTGGCTGTCCATGTGGGGAAATGTACTCCGTTGGTTACGTAACCCACATTCAGTTCTTCAGGGATGTAACCCGGCCACATCGGAGCGAATATTTCCCGGCTGACCTTTCCATGCAGGCGGCTCACGCCGTTGATTTCCTGCGAAAGGTTGGCGGCTAAATAACTCATCGAGAAGCGTTCGTTCGGGTCGGATGCGTTGAGTTTACCCAGTCCGATGAACAGCTCCCAGTTGATATTCAGTTTGTTCGGATAATGCGATACATACATGCGCAACATCCCTTCGGTAAACGAGTCGTGACCGGCAGGAACGGGCGTATGCGTGGTGAACAGCGACGACGAACGCACTATTTCCAACGCTTCGGCAAAGGTCAGGTTGTTGTGATGGATGTATTCAAACATTCGTTCCACGCCGATGAATGCCGCGTGGCCTTCGTTGCAGTGGTATATATCGGCAAACAGCCCCATAGCACGCAACGCGCGGATACCGCCGATACCCAGCAGAATTTCCTGCTTAAAGCGGTTCTCTTCGCCGCCGCCATACAGGTGGTGCGTGATGGAACGGTCCTGTTCGGTGTTGTCTTCAAAATCGGTGTCGAGCAGGTACAGGTCGATACGTCCTACCTGCACTTTCCAGATACGGGCATACAGGGTGCGTCCCGGAAATACGATGCTGATGGTGCGCCAGTTGCCTTGTTCGTCGCGGATAGGGATGGCCGGTATCTTCGTAAAGTCCTGCGAATCGTGGAAAGCCATTTGTTCGCCGCTCGTCGATATAACCTGCTGAAAATACCCGTAACGATAGAGTAACCCGACGGCCACCATACTTGAGTTCAAATCGCTGGCCTCCTTCAGATAATCGCCCGCGAGTATGCCCAAACCGCCCGAATAGATTTTCAGCGAGGTATGCAAACCGTATTCCATACTGAAATAGGCAATTTTCGGGCCTTTGCGCGATTCCTTTTCCTGCATGTATTCCACAAACCGCTGATACACACGGTTGAGGTTATTCATAAACGCTGCATTCTTTTCCAGCGCCACCAATTTGTCGTAGGGAATGAGATTGAGGAAAACCACCGGATTGCAGCTGCTCTCTTTCCATGCCGTCTTGTCGATGGATTCAAACAGATAACCGGCGTCGTCATTCCAGCACCACCACAGATTGTTGGCAAGTTCGTCCAACGGTTTCAGTTTTTCGGGAATGTTTTTGTTGATCAACATGCGCTTCCATTTGGGCACGTCAACCGACAAATATTTGTCCACCTGCGGTATATCTTCAATAAACTCCTTGCCGGGCGTGTATTGTGCGACGGCTTCCTGCGCATCGCGCAAAGCAATATGATAAGCCTTTTGATAATATTCTATAAAGTTAGACCACAAAGCGATACGAGACACCTCAAAAGCTTCGTCGCGGGCTTCCTGTTCGCGACTTTCGTCGAATTGCGAAAACTTAAGCATCGTGTCGGCAATAGCCGAAATCACTTCGCCGTCGTTGCTATCAGTGCGTTCCACCACCCGAACAGCGATATTTCCGGCAGGCCCCTTCTCTTTCACCCATAAACCGAAACCGGCCAGAGTGGTGGTAACGGTAGGTACGTGGAATGCCACGCTTTCGAGCGGCGTATATCCCCACGGTTCGTAATACGACGGAAATATGGTCAGATCCAGCCCGATCAGCAACTGGTAATACGTCAGGTTGAAGATGCCATCGTCGCCATACAGGTAGCAAGGCACAAAGATCACTTTTACTTTTCCCTCCGCATCGTTGGTCAGCCCCGAATGTTTGATGACGCGGAGCGTCGGGTCGAAATCGGCGTCGTGAAGATTGTGCGTGAGTATGTTTCCATTGGTGTTTTTTCCTTTCGGATCATTCAGCACTGCCTGCAGGTCTTTGCGCGGGCCGTAATGGTTGGCCGGTATGAACACGAAAGCGATCAGTTCGCGGTTAAGTGATTTTTTCTTTTTCAATTCGCCCAGCGATTTCACAAAAATATCAATCCCCTTGTTCTTATATTCATAGCGTCCGCTGATGCCTACCAGCATCGGGTTGTCGCTCACCTGTCCGAACATGGCCTTCGCGACGTCTTTCATCCGCCGGCGGGCGGCCGAGCGCCCTTTGACGTACTCGTCGCCCTGCGGAACAAACGAATCCTCGAAACCGTTGGGCGTCACAATATCTACGCTCTTATCCAGAAAATGCTTACATTCCTTACCTGTGATTTCGCTTACCGTAGTGAAACAATTGGCGTGCAGTGCCGAAAGTTTTTCGAGCGACTGTTTTGCGGTAACGTTAAATTCAGCCGCTTTCATGTCGGGATTGTAGGTGGTCATGCTGCCGTACAGAGGCAGCAGGTTACCGGCAATGCAGCGTCCCAGCACGGTGGCGTGCGTGGTGAACACGGTTGCTACCTGCGGCATGGCCATTTTCAGATACAGCAGCCCGGCGCCGGTCATCCATTCGTGGAACTGCGCCAGCACGGTGTCGCGGATGGTAAGGTTGTAGCGCACGAAACTTTCAACCACCTTACCGGCAGCATATCCGAAAAGCGCCGGCTCCATATAGTCCCACTGCCCCGAAAGCGAATCGAGCTTGTAGGTTTCCCAGAACCTGGAGAAAATAGTATCCTTTTGAGGTGTGAACGACTGAAAATCAACGATGACAGCGACAGGCCCGCCGGCAACGTTCCACCGTCCGATGCGGACGTGTATCCCCTCTTCCCCCGCCTTGATTTTCCATGATCTGAACAGTTGCGGATCTTCAATAAATTCGGGATTGTCCGAAGTGTCGCGCCACACGTCGGGGCCGATCAATATGTAATTACTTTTGTATTTGTCGATAAGGGTCAGCGCTTTTGTAGAAATCACGGTGTGGATGCCTCCCACCTTGTTGCATACTTCCCAACTCGTTTCAAAGATATAATCGGGCTTTAACAGATTTGTGTCCATTATGTTTTTTTTATGTAAAATTACTATTCTGGTTAAACGAAAAAAACGTGTTCAAAGTTACAAAAAAGATGTGAAAAATGTTTTTTTTCTAACTTTGCATCAGCATCGGCATAGGTATTGCCGGTTGTGGAAATTTTCATCAATGGGAAAACTCATCATCATCACCGGCCCGACGGCTACAGGCAAGACCGGATATGCCATCGGGATGGCAAAGGCTTTGCGTACAGAGATCATTTCTTGCGATTCGCGGCAAATGTATCGCGAAATGCGCATCGGTACAGCCGTTCCAACGGCAGAAGAACTGGCTGCGGTACAGCATCATTTTATCGGCCATCTTTCCATACACGATTATTATAATGTAAGCATGTTCGAGCAGCAGTGCCTGCAACTGTTAGAAAAACTGTTCGTTAAATACCCGACCGTAGTAATGACGGGAGGTTCAGGCCTTTATATCGACGCTGTGTGTAAAGGTATTGACGATTTTCCCACAGTCGATCCTGAAATCCGCAAAACAGTTACCCGCCGGTTCGAAACCGAAGGCATCGAGTATCTGCGGCGTCAGTTGAAAATGCTCGACCCTGAGCATTATGCAAAAGTAGACCTGAGTAACCACAAACGGATCATGAAAGCCATTGAGGTGAGTCTGCAAACGGGAAAACCATATTCATCGTTCCTCACCGACAAGAAGCAGAAACGCCCCTTCGATATTGAAAAAATCGTACTCAACCGGCCACGCGAAGAATTGTTTGAACGCATCAACCTGCGGACAACCACGATGATGAATGAAGGATTGCTCGAAGAAGCCCGTGCGCTTTATCCCTACCGGCATCTGAATGCGCTGAATACCGTGGGCTACAAGGAATTGTTTGCCTGTATGGACGGCCTGCACGACCTGAATACTGCTGTGGAACTGATACGCCGGAATACCCGCCGCTACGCCAAACGACAATTGACCTGGTTTGCCCGCGATAAAGAAATGATTTGGAAAAACACCGATGAATTGAATTTTCATTTTTGAATTTTCATTTTTCAATTACTTTTCACTATTTTTGTCCCCAGTGAATATTAAAGTATTGATTCAAATGAAAAAAATCGTTGTTATTTTTGCAGCATTATTTGCAATTGGAAACACCTTTGACAGCAAGGCGTGTACCAACTTTATCATTACCAAAGGCGCATCCGCAGACGGTTCGGTGATGGTATCCTATTCGGCCGATTCGCATACACTTTACGGCGAATTGTATCATTTTCCGGCTACAAAGGCGCTCCCGTTTCAAAAAATATTGCGTCCGATAGTAGAATGGGATTCAGGTCGTCCGTTGGGTGCAATTTCCGAAGCTGAAGAAACCTATAATGTCGTCGGCAACATGAACGAGTACCAGGTGATCATCGGCGAAACCACGTTTGGCGGACGTCCCGAACTGGTGGATACCACCGGTATCATTGATTACGGAAGTTTGATATACATCGCTTTGCAGCGTTCAAAAACCGCTCGTGAAGCAGTACAGGTGATGACTTCGCTGGCAGAGAAACTCGGCTTTTGCAGCAGCGGCGAGACATTCAGCATTGCCGATAAAAACGAAGCCTGGATCATGGAGATGGTGGGAAAAGGCGCCGGAGGAAAAGGTGCACTGTGGGTAGCGCTCCGTATCCCCGACGGATATATTTGCGCACATGCCAACCAGGCGCGTATTACTACCTTTCCGAAAAACGATCCTGAAAATTGCCTTTATGCTAAAGATGTGATCTCCTTTGCCCGTGCAAAAGGCTGGTACAACGGTTCAGATAACGATTTCAGTTTTTCGGATACCTATTGTCCGCTTGATTTTCATGGCGCGCGTTTTTGCGAAATCCGCGTATGGTCGTTTTTCAAGGATTTCAGCAACGATATGATGCGCTATTTCGATTATGCGAAAGGTCATAACCTGAAAAACCGTATGCCATTATGGATCAAACCCAATCGAAAAGTATCGCCCAAAGATGTGATGAACGGGATGCGCGACCATCTGGAAGGCACGGAATTGGATATGCGGAAAGATTTTGGCGCCGGGCCTCACGGATTGCCTTACCGCTGGCGTCCGCTCACATGGACAGTCGATGACATTGAATACTGTAACGAACGTGCCACAGCCACGCAACAAACCGGTTTCTGGTTTGTTGGTCAGGCGCGTTCGTGGTTGCCCGACGTCATTGGCGGCGTCTTCTGGTTTGGCGTTGACGACGCAGCAACTTCGGTATTAACCCCAATGTACAGTTCGATAACCAAAATTCCTCATGTTTTTGAAGTGGGTAACGGAAGCATGTCTGAATATTCGGAAACAGCTGCTTTCTGGCTGTTCAATCTTGTAGCCAATTTTTCATATCTGCGCTACGATCTGATGGCAGCCGATGTGTGCAAAGTAATGCACGAATTGGAAGACAGTTACCTGATAGATGTGGCTCGCGCTGATGCAGAGGCACAGACGCTTTTCAGGACAGATCCCCTAAAAGCCCGGCAATACCTTACCGACTATTCAAACCTGATGGCCGATGTTACATTTCAACGTTGGAAAAAGTTAAGCCAGTATCTGTTGGTCAAATATATCGACGGAAACGTCAAAAAAGAAAAAGACGGTAAATTCCTGCCGAACCCGTACAACACCACAGTTGCTCCACCCGACCAGCCCGGCTATCCGGAACCCTGGCTCAGGAAAATAGTGGAAGATACCGGGGACAAATTGAGAATTAAGAATTAAGAATTAAGAATTAAGAGTGTTAATCATCATTAACCATTAACCATTAACTGTGTTCCATTTATCGAAAATTCAAATATTAGTGTTTTGCTTTTTCACGCTCACCGTCTGGGCGCAAAATACGGACAATAAAAATATCTGCTCACTGGAAATATACGATATCCAAACCAAAGAGCGAAAGGTGCTGTGTTCATTTCCTGTTAAAGTAGAGGCTCCCAACTGGACAGTAGACGGGAAATATCTTATATACAACAGCGGCGGGAAACTTTTCAGGATAGACGTCAATCACCCTGAACGGATCGAACAGATCAACACAGGGTTTGCCGTCCGCTGCAACAACGATCATGTGCTGTCGGCTTCGGGCAAGCGTATTGCCATCAGCCACGGGACAAAAGAAGATGGACGTTCGCGGATATACACACTTCCCATCGAGGGCGGCACGCCGCAACTTGTCACTCCAATGGGCCCCAGCTACCTGCACGGGTGGTCGCCCGATGAAAGATGGCTGGCCTACTGCGCTCAACGGAATAACAATTATGATGTTTACGTCATTTCTGCCGAAGGCGGCGAAGAAATCCGCCTGACCGACGCCGAAGGACTGGACGATGGCCCCGAATATTCGCCCGACGGAAAGCACATCTGGTTCAACTCCGTGCGTACCGGCCTGATGCAGGTGTGGCGCATGAATGCCGACGGAACAGAGCAAACGCAGATGACTTTCGACGAAGATTACAATTCATGGTTTCCGCATATATCACCAGACGGACAGCAGGTGGTTTTCATCGCGTACCGTAAAGGAGATGTCGCTCCGGGCGACCACCCTGCCAACAAGGATGTGGTATTGCGCCTGATGCCTGCTACGGGAGGAAAACCGGTAACTATTGCCGAACTTTTCGGCGGACAGGGGACGTTCAATGTTAATTCATGGTCGCCCGACAGCCGAAGATTTGCATTTGTCAGTTATGAGAGGAATTAAGAATTATATTTCATCGCCTCGCCCACCACAAACGTACTTCCTCCGATATAGATCATGTCGTCATCAGCGGCATTGCTATAAGCATCTTTGATGGCGCCGGCCACATCCGGGTAAGCATTTCCTTTAAGCGCGTATTGTGCAGCGGTTTTCATCAGTTCGGTTTCGCTTAATGCACGCGGGATGGAGGCTTTGGTAAAATAATACGCGGCGTCGCGCGGCATCAGTTCCATGATACCCGATAAGTCCTTATCATTCACAAATCCTGCCACTATATGTAGTTTACGGTATTTGCACCGGTCAATCTGTTGCCGGATCCATACCCATCCGGCGGTGTTATGAGCGATATCGCATACCGTGAAAGGTTTTTCGCGAAGCGTTTGCCACCGTCCGCGCAGACCGGTAGTTTGTGCGGTATGCGCAAGCGACGGCAGGATACTGTCAGAGGCTATTTTCACGCCCGCATGGTGACGCATACATTGGAGCGCAATCAGGGCAGTGATGATGTTTTTTTGCTGATAGTGGCCATACAGATCAATCACTAATGGAATGGCGGCTTCCTTACCGTTTTGCTCTATATAGATCACCTGTCCTTTGGCAGTGGGGTACGAACGACTCACCTTTGCATGCTGGCCGGCAAAGACGATGTGGCAACCTTTTTCCCGTGCCCTGTCTTCAAACACTAATGCAGTATCCTGCTGTGTTTCGCCAATAACCACCGGAACACCGGGTTTGATGATTCCTGCTTTTTCGGCAGCAATGGTCACCGGATGGTTACCAAGAAACTGTGCATGATCCATGCTGATATTGGTGATCACCGACATGATGGGAGAGATGATGTTGGTAGCATCCAGACGCCCGCCCATGCCGGTTTCGATAACAGCAAAATCTACTGCGTTACGGGCAAAATGGTCAAATGCCATAGCGGTAGTCATCTCGAAGAAACTGGGCTGCACCTTGTCGAACATTGCGCGACTGCGTGTCACAAATTCCACTACTTCATTTTCCGTAATCATCTGTCCGTTGATGCGGATACGTTCGCGGAAATCCATCAAATGCGGCGAGGTAAACAGTCCTGTTTTGTAACCTGCTCCTTGCAGTATTGCCGCCAGCATGTGCGATACGGAACCTTTGCCATTGGTGCCGGCCACATGAATAGTTTTGTATTTGCGGTGCGGATTGCCGTAAAACTCGTCCAATTCGCCGATAGTTTGCAGGCCGGGTTTGTAGGCAACGCCGCCCGAATGTTGAAACACAGGGAGAGACGTAAACAGGTAATGAAGAATGTCGGAATACGACTCCATGAGTGGTTAGTGGTTAGTGGTTAGTGGTTAGTTTTGTGGTAATTTAATGGTTACCTTCAGGGTTTCATGTTCGTATGTGTGCAGATTGATGATATCGGCTTTCAGTTCTCTGATTTCGGCAGGCAGATTGAACGTTATTTCGGAACGGGCATGGACAGTTATCTTTTTACCATTGTCGGGCAGTAACACATAAGGCACATCATACGGGTTGGTTAAAAGATAATAGTTGACGTCCTTTTGGTCTCTGTTTTTAATGGTATTTATCTTTTTGACGGTAATGGAAGCAAAGAAAAAATCCTCCAGAAGTTTACTGTTTCCGGCAAGCATTCCTCTGAAAAAAGCAATCGTATTGCGTTGAAGAATGGCTTCTTTGATTGCTTCCTGCGTCTTTTCGCGTGCCAGAATAATGGTCATCGGACGTATGGTCTTGTCTGATATACGGTAAAAACTGTTCGTAACATAATGTACATCGGTTGCAGCTATGGGAGCCAGATTCAGATCGCGGCACCAGCTGAGTGCCCGCGGATACCATTCCGCTTCGTTGAATACTTCCACAGCATGAATATGCCCCGATTTAATCAATCGTTGATTGACGTCAAACATCGCACAGGAATCAATCGCCCAGCCCGGATGATTCCAGATGACCACCCCTCCCTGCCGGACAGATTCCTTTACGGCTTCTTCGGTCGGAACATTCAACGTCTTTCCGGCATCTGTGATAAAGATAGCGTTGAGATGCCCGCCTTCAGGTTTTGAACGTGTAATTTCCGTTCCCTGTATCAGAATCAGCCCCCGTCTTTCGGCCTCCGGTTTGGCTATTTCATAGGATGAGTTGGGCCCTCCCGTTACATTTCTTTTGGAAGGAACCGCAGAGGTGTGATCGGTGATGGCAATGGCGTCCAATCCGTCCTGCCATGCTTCTTTTACAGTCGCTACAGGCCACAACTCTCCATCCGAAAAAACGGTGTGGATGTGAAAATCGCATTTAACCGGAACCAATCCGTTTACAGACGGCAGACAGACCATACGTCGAACGTCGGTATACAGCATGTCATCATGAAATTCGGTGCGGTCGATGTCATAAATGTATTTTTGAGCAAACAGCGATACCACAGGCGTCAAAAACAGGAGTATAAAAGAAAATTGAATTATTTTTTTCATTTTTTTAAAATTCAAATGTTACGGGGCAATGTTAAACAAATTTTAGGAAACAGCAAAAAAAATCCTACTTTTGTGCCTTTATCACTACATTTGGATGTAGACTTTACATGAGTGAAAGAATTTTAAAAGCATTGATGCAATTGTTTGCCATTATCTCGCGTCCGGAAAGCGACTCTTCCGAACGGCGCAAGGTAGTTGAAGGATTTTTACGCCGTCAGTTGAACCAGCAATTAGCACAGGAATACATCCAAATTTTTGACAATTATTATCTTCAATATCAGGTAAAATATAAAGATCAGGAAAAATACCGGAAACACACCTCGTCAAGTTCGGTCAGGTTGCTGGTGATCTGTTCGCAAATCAACAACGAATTAACCCAAAAGCAGAAAATTACGCTGATGGTATTGCTGCTCTGTTTCATAAAGTCCGGGCATGGTGAACACAGCACCATTTCGGAATTTGAACAGGATTTTGTGGAAACGGTTGCACAGGCGTTCAATTTTGATCAGGATGAGTTTAAGGAAACAATGCAATTTGTGATACTTCCGGTTGACTATATACCTGTTTCATCTAACATGTTGCTGATTACCAACCGAAAGGACGACAACCGGAAATGCAGATATATGTACCGCGAAGGAATTGGCGGCTACCTGGCCGTACTGCACGTGCGAAGCGTCGATATGTACATTTGCCGCTACGAAGGCGATCTTGATCTGTTGCTCTACAGTCAGGCGATGAACGCCGACAGCGTGTATGTGCTCAATTATGGGTGCAGCATTCGTCATCCGCAAATTAAGCCCGTGTATTACAGCGATATTGTGAATTGTTTTTACCTTGGCGTTCAGTCGGAGCCCATGCTTTTTGAAGTTCGGGATGTAGAATATAAATTTGAAAACGGTAACATTGGCTTACATTCGGTAGGATTTGAAATTTTTTCGGGTAACATTGCCGGTATCATGGGCGGGAGCGGGGCCGGCAAATCGACGCTGTTGAGCGTTCTTACCGGCTTGAACAAGCCCACAAGAGGGAAAGTGTTGCTCAACAATACCGACATACACGCCCGGTCTCATGCAACTGAAGGGCTTATCGGATATGTGTCGCAGGATGATTTACTGATCGAAGAACTGACGGTATTTCAAAACCTGTACTTCAATGCCAAACTGTGTTTCGGGCAATATACGGACGCTGAAATCAGGCAAAAAACAAACGATGTACTGCGTGATCTGGGGCTGTACGAAATTCGCGATATGAAAGTAGGATCGCCGTTGAACAAGAAAATCAGCGGCGGACAGCGCAAACGGCTGAATATTGCGCTGGAAATCATCCGGCAACCGGCAGTGCTTTTCCTCGACGAGCCTACGTCGGGGCTGTCGTCGCGCGATTCGGACAACATCATGGATTTGCTGAAGGAACTTGCGCTGAAGGGGAAATTAGTGTTTGTGGTGATTCATCAACCCTCGTCGGACATTTTTAAGATGTTCGATCGCCTGCTGGTGCTCGATCATGGCGGCTACCTGATCTATGACGGCAATCCGGTGGACGCCGTCATGTATTTTAAATCGCAGACCAACCAGGCCAACCGCGATACCAGCGAATGTTCCGAATGTGGAAACGTCAATCCCGAACAGATTTTTAACATCGTAGAAGCGCGCGTGCTTGACGAACAGGGGCTGACAACGGACTCACGCCGGATATCGCCTGCCGAATGGTACGAAAGTTTCAGGTTTCAGGTTTCAGGTTTAACTTCAAACCTCAAACCTGAAACTTTAAACCTGAAACCTGAAACTTCAAACCTCAAACGCCCTTCCCGGCTGAAACAGTTTGCAGTGTATGCCACGCGCAACATCCTCGCCAAAGCCGGCGATTTGCAATACATGACCGTATGCCTGTCCGAAGGGCCGCTTTTAGCTTTGTTGCTGGCCTACATCGTCCGTTATTATAATGTATCCGGCAACGGCGGTTACACGTTTGAACTGAACGAAAATGTTCCGATATATATCTTTGTGGCGGTCATCGTCGCCATTTTCGTCGGCCTGTCTGTGAGCGCCGAGGAAATCATCAAAGACCGGAAAATCATCAAACGCGAATCTTTTCTTCATTTGAGCCGTGGCAGTTATTTATTTTCAAAAACCCTCGTGTTGTTTGTTATTTCAGCTATTCAGGCCATCCTTTTTGTTCTGGTGGGAAACAGCGTTACCGGCGTACTGCACCAAACGTTTGCCTACTGGCTGGTACTGTTTTCGGCGTGGACGTGCGCCAACCTGATGGGACTGATCATTTCCGACGCCTTCAAATCGGCAGTCACCATCTACATCCTGATTCCGTTCATCGTGATCCCGCAAATGATGCTGTGCGGAGCGTTACTGCGTTTCGAGAAAATCAATCCCGATATTTCAACTCCGGCGTCGGTGCCCTGGTACGGCGAACTGATCACTGCGCGCTGGGCTTTCGAGGCGTTGGCCGTGGAACAGTTTATGAACAACGACTACGAACGGATCATGTATCCGTATGAAAAAAGCGTCAGCATCGCCGAATTTCAGAAAAACTACCGGTTGGTGGAAATGAGAAATAAACTGGGCGAATTGCGGGCCGGTGAAGTTCCCGAACCGGCGCTTCTGTCGTTCATCGCAGGCGAGATTGATCGCGAAAACAAACGGCAGAACGTCGTACAGTTTTCTTTCCGTGATGAAGCATCATCCGGCGAAATATCGCAGGAACTGATCGACAAAACGTCCGCATATTTTGATCAGTTAGCCCGTTATTATTCGGCGTTATATTCCAAATCGACCGAACGGAAAGACAGGTTAACCGCTGAAATCGCAGCCGCCAACCCCGACAGCCTGCTGATGCTCAAATCGCGCTATCACAACCAAAGTCTGGCCGACATGGTGAAAAACAGCAGCGAAACCTACCGCATCATCGAATACAAAGGCCGGTTTCTGCAAAATTATCATCAGGTGTATCAAGACCCTGAACATTCATTCATCAAAGCGCAGTTTTTCGCTCCGGTAAAACCGCTTTTCGGAAATTACTATCCTACCCTGTGGATGAATGTGCTGGTGATATGGTGTTTCAACGTTTTCTTTTTTGTGGCGCTGTATTTTCGATGGTTGCCCAACTTGCTGGGAATGTTCAGGAAACGGAGATAACCCGCAGGGTGGCTGTCAAAAATGTGGATAAATCTTTAAAAAATGTTCGTTCCTTTTTAACTTCGCTGATGGCTCTACCGTTCGTGAATGCCCTACGGGCAATAGCATATCGTGGCGGTTCATTTTCTATTGATATGAATGCCCTACGGGCAATAACGCGGATTTCCCGTAGGGAAAAAATATCAATAGAACGAATACGACAGATGAATTGTTTGTCCGTAGGACTTGAATTTGAATAACCCCGTGTAAGCGCAGCGCAACACGGGGCTGCTATGCGTAACGCCTCCCCGCAACTCCGCAAGGAGTTGAACTCCTACGGAGTTCCCCATATGGCGTATCGCCGCGTATCCCCGTGTTGCGCCTTGCGGCTTACACGGGGTTATTCACGTTACACGCCTGCGGCGTTGCGCGTGTTGCGTCATTGCGGGACGTGTTCGTGCATTTCGACCAAATTCGACCATTTCGGGCATTTTCAATTCTCAATTCTCAATTCTCAATTACTATGGATTGCTGCGCTTCGCAATGACGGGGCGCATAAGTCCGCAGGACATTCACAACAAAATCGGAACGTAATTTTTTCAATAATGAACCCCAATTTTTTACACCCCACCCGCAGGGGTTGCGTCTCGAAACTAATCCAGAGAATGAGTATAGATTGCTTCGTTCTTTGCTCGATGACGAAAGCGACCATTTGGTTTGCAACCTGTTTGGATAATCTTTTATTCGTTGAACCGTTTTTTTGAAAAAAACTGTAACCTATTCCTTTCGCAAACGTATTAAATAATGGTTAGTGATTAATGGTTAGTGGTTAGTGATTAATGGTTAGTGGTGTCTTGTCCTGAATACGGTTGACACAATTTTGAGTAAACAGTATGTCAAAAATTCAGAAAACG
>Ga0082212_10004323_pt1 | contig 19722 bp, 11 predicted proteins | sample TergutNt197P3_FD_71548 | JGI IMG/M metagenome (GOLD analysis project Ga0082212, IMG submission 71548) | Neocapritermes taracua P3 segment gut microbial communities from Petit-Saut dam, French Guiana - Nt197 P3 | ecosystem: Host-associated > Arthropoda: Insects > Digestive system > Gut ... | reverse complement strand
ATGAAGCGTTGGCGATATCATTCCATTCGGTGCGAATGGCGGCTTCGACCGCGCGAGCTAATTCTTCAGCCTGTGATTGCGGCACAAGCGCGAGAAACGTATTTGGAAAATTCGGCGTCAGGATCGCTTCCGGTTCCCAGCTCAATACCTCCCAGATTGATTTATCGCTTCTTGCGTGAGATTTCATTTTGTCCCACAGATCGCCGCGCCAGAGAAAATCAAACAGCGGCTGGCCGTGCAAATTTGGGAAAATGACCGCATCGGGACCAACACATTCGGAAAGTTCTTTCAGACCGGCGGTAATAAGCCAGGAAATCAAAAATGACCCGCTCCAGAGGTCGCGTGTGGAACGTGCTGCGGCGATGAACGATTGAACGGGGCCAAGATGAAATCGCAGTAAGGCAGGGGCATCGTTTTCGACGCCGGCAAACGCCGCGGTAATGGAACAGTGATTAAAAATGGTATGGTCGGGAATGCGTGTATCCGCTGGAAGAAACACACAGCGGGCGTCTTTTTCGGCCAGCCAATCCGGCCACAGACGCCAATGGGCGAAAAAATCAGCCCGTTGAGCCGTGGTGCCTTCAATGTCGAATTTTGCAAGCTGTCCCGGTTGTACAACCTGTTCACATTCCTCAGCCTGTCCGGTGGAAGCAAAAGTTTCCGAAAACCGATAAAACGCGTCGCCTCCGAGCGGATGATGGAATTGATTATCCACGCCGTTGAATGAGCATGACAAGTGCGAAGTCCGGTAATCCGGAAACGGAATACGGTCGGCGGACGCTGCCAGATGGTCAGCTGATTTTTTAAACTCGCCGTCTACGCCTGCCCGGGCAGCCGCGCCAGCGGCACGATCTTCGTGCGACCGTATATCCAACGCCTTTGAGGGCGTATCGTGAAGGTAGGCGCTTAGTTTACGTCCCCAGAATTTGTCGTCCATTTGAATAACCTCCATAATGCAGCCTCTGAAGTATGTCAGTTAATAAACAAAATATTTAACCAGAAATCCCGAACCATTGCCATTTCAAAAATACTGCGGTAAAATTGGTTTTTTAAGAGTGACATCAGCGGATTTCGTAAATTTTTCGAACCATAAAAGTTACATAATTGGTATTAAGTGATGAATCTTGTTTGCATGAGTTGATAATAAAATGGAATTCTTAAGACAAATAGTTGATAGTAGCCTCTTGGAAAAAATCTTTTTACCGCCCAGCCTAAAAAACAAAAAAGGTGAAATAATTGTTTTACCGATTGACAATGTTAACGATGATTCAAATCCGAAAAAACATTGAAAGTTTTATTGGAACGTTATCTAAATAATGAGGAAGGATGAGTAGATATAACAAGTTGTTTTCTGATATTCTCTCCGGCAGGAACGACCAGTCAATAAGATTTACCGAAATTATTCATTTGTTACTTGCTATGGGTTTTAATGAACGAATTAAAGAAAGCCATCACATTTACTACAGGCACGATATAGATGATATACTCAATTTACAACCAAAGGGATCGCAAGCCAAGGCTTATCAAGTCAGGCAGGTAAGAAATATCATTTTAAAATATCGCCTGGAGGAACCAAATGAACAATTATGAAATCATTGTTTACTGGAGTGTTGAAGATAGCGCGTTTATAGCTGAAGTACCTGAATTGGCCGGCTGTATGGCTGATGGACAATCATATGTTGAAGCGGTTAAGAATGCCGAAACAGCGATTGATGAGTGGATTGAGACAGCGCGGATTATGGGGCGTTCTATTCCAGACGCTAGAGGAAAACTGGTTTATGCTTAACAAACCTCCGCAAAACATATGAAGGCTATTAAACGTGTTCTTTTAACGGGTGGAGGCACCGCGGGTCATGTTAATCCGGCGCTGGCTATAGGTTCGGCGCTGAGAACGGACGAAACGGAATTCCTGTACGTGGGCGTCCGCGGCCGTGTGGAAGAAGATATCGTTCCGCGCGAGGGGATTCCGATAGAATTCGTCCGCGCCGTTGCGTATCCCGGCGGCTGCACGCTTAAAATGGCGGGATTCATCGGAAATCTGGCAATCGGCGTCTGTAAGGCCGTTTCCATCCTGAAACGCTTCCGTCCGGATGTTATCGTCGGTACGGGCAGCTATGTCGCCGCGCCGGTTCTTATCGCGGCGGCGATTCTGAAGAAAACCGGATTGCTGAAATCCCGCGTTTTCCTGCACGAACAGAACGCCGTTCCCGGCAAACTTAACAAGGCCATGGCGCGCTTTGCCGACAGGATTCTGGTAACTTTCCCTGAAACCATGAATTGCTTTAAGGAAAAAGGCGAACTGGTCGGCTATCCGCTGCGCCGGCGAATAGAAGCAATTCCCCGTGATGAAGCCATACGTGGGATTGATTTTAAAATTCCCGACGGTCGAAAGATAATTTTCGCGTTCGGCGGTTCGCAGGGATCGCGCGTTATCAATCGCGCCCTGGTTGACGCGCTGCAATACCTGATTCCATATCGTGACAGGATTTATATAATTCACGGCGCCGGCCTTTATAAAAGCCCCGAATATGACGCTGAGGCCGACACGGGAGAACGCCTCCGACGGTTGTACGATGCTTCACGGATAAAAGATATTGAAAGTTTCTATACATGGCGGCCATATTTTTATGACATACAAAACCTGTACTCGGTAAGCGATCTTGTTATCGCGCGCGGAGGCGCGGGAAGCCTGAATGAAATATCGGCAATGGGTCTGCCCGCGATTATTATTCCAAAGGCAAATCTGCCCGGCGACCACCAGGCCATGAACGCGCGGGCAATGGAACATGCCGGCTGCGCGGATGTTATTTACGAACAGACTGCGCAGATAGACGGCCGTTTCACTGAATATCTTAACGGGAAAGTTCTTGCGGATAAAATCGCCGCGCTGGCGCTAAATGAAGATCGCCTTCAGGAAATGCGCCTCCGGAGCCGCTCGTTCCTCAACCGGGACGCCCTCGCTCGAATTTCCGCCGTCATCCGGACGGGCGCGGCGCAAAAATCCGACGTTTCTTACGTGTCTGCTGTACAGGAAGAAAAAACTCTTCTCAATAACAACAAACTGCTTGCCCGCCTGGAAAAAGAGCAAAAAAGGGATGCCGTTTCGTATAAAGCAAACAATGTAATTACCCGGTCGGAAGATATTGAATATTACAAAAGCCGCGCGGACGCGCTTTTATTGTCGCCGGAATGGCAGAACCGCAATATCGGCGTAAAACTTCTCGGACTGCTCGAAGCTCGTGAGAGAATACCTGTGCTGCTTGCTTTGTTTAACGAACGAAAGCGCGTATCACGACTGAAGCGGTTTTTCGGCGGCGATTATGAACAGGTCGGTTTCATCCGGCGAAACATTGTCACCGCGCTTACGAGGCTTAATGAAATGTCGCCTGAAGTAGAGAACGCGCTTCTGGCCGGTTTCAGCGATCCTTATTATGAAGTCCGCGCTGAGTGCGCCAAAGCCGCGTCACATTTCGGTGAACAAATAACTGCGCGTGATTCCTTTATTCATGAATTGATGAACGCTCTCGGCGAGACCAATCTCGATGTCTCGACGGCAGCGGCGGAAGCGCTTGGCACGCTTGGCGGAGAACATGACGCGCTTCCGGCGCTTTTGGGGCTTTGTGACACGAAATACTGGCGATTGCGCGCGGCGGCGCTAAAAGGCATATCTCATCTTGTTAAGCGCGGATGCGTAACCGACATTAAAATGTTAAGGGCGCGCGTGACGCAGTTTATTCTGACGTCCACCGATTTTAAGCCGCATTTTGAAATCAAGCACGAGTACCATGAACTTTTGAAAACCCTTTCCGGGAAAAAGGAGCCGAATCTCCCGCAATGATTTATTTTCTTGGAAGATACCTGCATTCACATTTTGAAGCCCTTTCTTTCCTGCGTCTGGCTGATTACATTTCCACGCGGGCTATAGGCGCTGCGTTGACAGCGATTATTCTGACTCTGTATCTGACGCCTAAAATCATCCGTAATTTGCACAACAGGGGAATGGTTGACCAGCGGCGCAGCACGGGCGTGGTATCCGCGTTTGAAAAAGCCGGAACTCCGTCGATGGGCGGGGCAATCGTCGCGGGATGCGTGCTGTTTTCCTGTCTTTTATGGTGCAACCTGTCAAACCTGTTTCTCGATGTCGTACTTTTGGGAATGGTCTGGTTCGGGCTGATAGGATTTTTTGACGACCTGGCAAAAGCGCGCGAGCGGTCGGGCGACCGGGGAATGTCGGAATCAAAAAAGCTATTATTGCAGGCCGTTTTTGCGGCTGCGCTTATGGCGCTTATGGTCGGCCCGTGGTCTCCTCTGCCCGCCGTCCAGTCAGGCGCTTTCTATATTCCTTTTGTGAAATTTCCGATATTTCAGTCTCTATGGATATATGCCCCGATAATATTCTTTTTTATCATCGTAGCCGGCAACTCCGTAAATATCGCTGACGGAATGGATGGACTGGCAATAGTCCCATCGATATTCGTTATCGGCGTTCTGGGCATTTTCGGATATCTTCTCGGCAATTCCATCTATGCGAACTATCTGAACTATCCGTTCCTGCCCGGCGCGGGCGAGCTTGCGGTATTCGCATCGGCGTTCGCGGGCGCGGGCATAGGGTTTTTGTGGTTTAACGCCTATCCGGCGCAGGTGTTTATGGGAGACACGGGATCGATGGCTATCGGAGGCGCAGCCGCCGCCATGTGCGTCGTGCTTCAGCAGGAGGCGCTTTTTCTTATACTCGGCGGAATGTTCCTGGCCGAGGCGGTGACTTCACAGATTCAGGATAAAATCGGCATCCATTGGATAGGACGGCGCATCTTTTTACGCGCTCCGCTGCATCACAGGATGCAGCATAATGGACTGGCGGAAACCAAAGTAGTCATCCGGCTCTGGATTGTTTCAGGCATTCTGGCGCTGGCGGCGCTGGCCACTCTCAAGCTGCGATAGGAAATCCGTCTCCGCATGGGAAAAGCGCCTCGTGCAACCTCTCACATTTGAGCCGTAACTACTAAATTTTATATACATACGGCTGAATTATTTCTTATAAAAGGTGCGCGACATAAAAGTTCCCGACATGGAAGCGCATGCGTCCTCGCCAGCGTATAATTTATGAAAAGACGTGCTGTAGACAAGGCATGCCTTGTCTACAATTGGGCGGTTCGCGAACTGCCGCTGCATTTGGAACGCGTGCCTTCGGCACGATCTTTATTAATGTACGCCGGCGAGGACGCCCGCGCTCCCAGGGACGCCCGCGCTCCCATGTCATTTCCCATATATATAGACTTCGTATTTATAAAAGTATATAATCACAACGCGAATATATGAGTCAGCCATAAGTCGCTATTATTACCTACTTACGGCTAGATAAATTCAGGAGGGTTGATATGCGGGCGATTATCGGGCGCACAGACGAACAGGACAGGCTGAAGAAACATTATGAATCGAAAAGGTCTGAATTTGTCGCCATATTCGGCAGGCGTCGCGTCGGCAAGACGTTTCTCGTGAAATCTTTGTTTGGTTCCGAGTTTACCTTTTATGCGTCCGGAATTCAGGACGGGGACACGGCGCGGCAGATTCAAAACTTCAACGATGAAATCGGAAACTTCGGCGGATCAGCGGCGATATCGGCGGCGAAAAACTGGCATGAAGCTTTTGAAAACCTGTACAGGCTTATTGCGGCATCGTCCCGAAAAAGGAAAAAAGTCGTGTTCCTGGATGAGATATCGTGGATGGGCGGGGCGAATCAGAATTTCATTTCCGCGCTTGACCATTTTTGGAACCGATGGATTTCCTCAAGGAACGATGTGCTTCTGATAGTTTGCGGGTCGGCGACTTCCTGGATTATCGACAATATCGTGAACAATCAAGGCGGCCTGCACAACAGGCTGACCGACCAGATACATCTGCCGCCATTCACGTTGAAAGAATGCGAAGAGTATTTTCGTGAAAAGAAGATATCTTTGCCCCGGTACCAGATTCTCGAATCGTATATGGTCTTCGGCGGCATTCCGTACTACCTTGACTTTTTTGAGCCGGGCCGAAGCCTCGCCCAAAATATCGACAGGATATATTTTGCACCGGGCGCGCCCCTGAAAAACGAGTACGCAAACCTTTTCCGGGCGTTGTTCAGAAACGCGGAAAACTACATCAAGGCAATTGAAGCGCTCGCGTCCAGAAAGAAGGGGCTAATGCGTGAAGAAATTGCGGATAAGGCAAAAATAAAGGGAGGCGGCACGCTGACGAAAGTCCTGAACGACCTGGTATGCTGCGGATTTGTTCAGGAATATCTTGCTTTTGGGAAACAAAAGAGGGATCGGGTGTTTCAACTTACAGACCCTTTCACGCTTTTTCACCTGGCATTCGCGGATAAACAAAAGAGGTTCACGGAAAATTATTGGCTTCATTATTGCACAACCCCGGCGCATTCGGCCTGGAGCGGTTATGCGTTTGAACTTGTCTGTTTGCTGCATTTGCCGCAAATCAAACACAGCCTCGGCATATCAGGAGTTTTGACCGAGGCGTCTTCATGGCGGAGCAAAACGGCGAATCCGGGAGCGCAAATCGACCTTGTGCTTGATCGCGCCGATAAAATTATCAACCTCTGTGAAATGAAATTTGCCTCAGATGTATATTCGATAGACAAAAGGTACGGCAAAAAACTGCGGGAAAAAAAGGCGGCTTTCCTCGCGGAGACGGAAACGCGAAAAGCGGCGCATACCACGCTTGTTACAACATTCGGCCTGACGGATAACGAATACAGCGCTGAGATATTATTCCGTATAACGATGGATGCCCTGTTTTCGTAAAAGCTAACATAATAGGTTCTTGCAGACCCCATGGGATCGCGGGCGTCCTCGCCCGCGATCCCATGTCATTTAATACCTGTAGTGTTCCGCCTTGTACGGGCCTTCGACCGGCACGCCTATATAATCGGCCTGTTTCTGCGTCAATGTCGTAAGTTTGACGCCGATTTTTTCAAGGTGAAGCCTGGCCACTTCCTCGTCGAGCTTTTTGGGCAGGCGATACACATCAGGTTTGTACTCCGCCCGGTGTTCCCATAGATCAAGCTGTGCCAGCATCTGATTTGTAAATGAATTAGACATCACAAAGCTCGGATGCCCTTCAGCGCAGCCGAGGTTCACAAGCCGGCCCTCGGCCAATAGGTAAATACTGCGTCCGCCGGGTACATCGTAACGGTCAACCTGCGGTTTAATATTAACCCTCGTCACTCCCGGCGCGTTATTCAGCCTGTCCACCTGAATTTCATCGTCGAAATGCCCGATGTTGCAGACAATTGCCTGATCTTTCATCCCAAGCATATGCTCCAGGGTGATTATGTCGCAGTTGCCTGTGCAGGTGACATAAACATCGCCTTCGCCGAGAGTGTCTTCCGTGCGGGTGACTTCAAATCCTTCCATCGCGGCCTGCAGCGCGTTTATAGGGTCGATTTCCGTCACTATGACGCGCGCGCCGAATCCGCGCATGGAGTGCGCGCAGCCCTTGCCGACGTCGCCGTAGCCGCAGCAAACGACGGTTTTCCCGGCAATCATCACGCCAAGCGCGCGTTTTATGCCGTCGGCCAGCGATTCGCGGCAGCCGTAGAGATTGTCAAATTTTGACTTAGTGACCGAATCGTTCACATTAATTGCCGGAACCAGGAGTCTCCCGGCATCGCGCATCTGGTACAGGCGGTGCACGCCCGTTGTTGTTTCTTCGCTGACGCCTTTCCATTCACCGACGACTTTCGTGAACCAGCCGGGACGTTCCACTGCGCATTTTTTGAGGAGATTTTTGATGACTTCCTCTTCATGGCTGGATGATGGCGTATTTACCCAGTCGCTGCCGCGTTCCATTTCATAGCCCTTGTGAAGGACAAGCGTCGCGTCGCCGCCGTCGTCCACTATCAGCTCCGGCCCTTTTTCGCCGGGATGCGTAAGCGCTCGCAGAGTGAACTCCCAGTACTCCTCAAGCGATTCGCCCTTGAAAGCAAAGACAGGAACGCCCGTGGCGGCTATTGCGGCAGCCGCCTGATCCTGGGTGCTGAATATGTTGCAACTTGCCCAACGCACCGAGGCGCCGAGCGCGGCCAGTGTTTCAATAAGGACGGCTGTTTCAATCGTCATGTGAAGCGAACCTGAGACGCGCACACCCGACAACGGTTTTTTCTGCCCATATTTGGCGCGCACGGCCATAAGCCCTGGCATTTCCTGTTCGGCGATTTCGATTTCCTTACGGCCCCATTCGGCAAGACCGATGTCATGTATAATGCTTTCGCCTGTCGGCGCTGCTGCGGTTGCTGTCATACTGTTATTCCTTTCATTTCTTACAGCCGTTTGTTTTGTAATACCTTCAACAATCACTTATCGACAATCCGTCAGGAAACATATCATGAATGAAACGGTCGATGGAAACACCTTCGATAAAAAGCGTCTTGTCCCGCGACTTCAGTCCGGCAACTATGCGAACGCGCGATTTTGGAACGCCGAGCAAGTCCGCGAATAAATCGACAATGGCGCGATTTGCGGCGTCGTCCACAGGCGGAGCGGCGATTTTTATCTTCAGCGCTCCGTCGTGGGTTCCGACAATCTCATTGCGTCGGGCGCGCGGCTGTGCATGAACGCGCACCTGTACGCCGTCAGCAGTTTCACGTATCTGAAAAGGAATTTCCGGCATCAGCGCGTTCCAAAAATGGACGTGCCGACGCGTATGATGGTCGCGCCTTCACGAATGGCCGCTTCAAAATCATGGCTCATTCCCATGGAAAGATGCCTATTTCCCAGGCAGCCGGGCTGCTCCGCTTCCAGCTTCTCTCCAAGCTCGCGAAGCCTTTCAAAATATGGCCGCGCGTCTTCCTGATTTTCAAAATACGGAGGGAGAGTCATTAAACCGTCAAGGCGGATGCCTTTAAGTCCGGAAATCGCCTCTATGATTTCCCGGACTTCGTCCGGCGGCGCGCCGAATTTGGTTTCTTCGTTGCCAAGATCCACTTGGAGCAGCACTGGAATTGTTTTACACAACTCCAACGCCGCCTGATTTATTCGTTCCGCCAGTTTAACGCTTTCAACCGACTGAATGACATCGAAGAGTTCCACGGCGCGGCGAGCCTTGTTTGATTGCAGATGTCCAACCAAATGCCATTCAGGCTTTGGCGTGTCCGTAAAATAAGGGATTTTGGTTTCCGCTTCCTGAACGCGGCTTTCCCCGAACCGATGGATTCCCGCCGCTATTGCGGACGCAATCGCTTCACATGGAAAAGTTTTACTGATTGCCAATAAAATAATCTCTTCAGTCGGGCGTCCGCAGGATTCGGCCGTTCGCGCGATGCGAGCGAGTATTCGCTGGATATTTCCGGCGATTGGATTAGAGAAATTTTGACTCATGCGGCACATCCTCATTTAAAACTTAAAATTACCATGAAATCATATTTTTCGCAGTTATTCTCCATCTCAAACGGGTGCGCGCCGTAAAAGTTCCAGCCATGGCTGGAACTTTTATGTCGCGCACCCAGAACCGCCCCTACAAATATCCGGGGCAATCTGTTAAGATGAAAATGGTTTCTGATATAATTGACATTATTATTATTTCGGGAATTCAATGGAAACCAAAAGCATCTCGATATGCGGTGCTTTATTATGGATGTATTTATGGACGAAGAGGCGTCCCGTCTTAGTCAGGAGGCGAGCAATGGAAAACGATCAGGATAAAACTGAAACGTCGAGCGGATTGGCCTGGAAAGATGAATTCAATCTTGGACATGAATGGGTGGACATGCAGCACCGCAGGTTGTTTGAACTTGTCAACGGGCTTGTCGAATCCTGCGCCGATGGAAGCGACGCAATAAAGTTGAAAGGCACGCTTGATTTTTTAGTTAATTACACGGTGCAGCACTTTAACGACGAAGAAGCTTTGCAGCTTAAATACAACTATCCAGGCTATGAAAGACATAAGCGCATTCACGAGGATTTCAAGGTGACGGTAGGAGAACTCGTTGAGAAATTCACGGCTGGTGAAACACCGTCGGAATTGAGCAATGATGTCAATAAAATCGTTGTAAGATGGTTGGTTAACCATATCCAGCGAGAGGACAGGAGAATAGGCGAACATATAAGAAGTCTGCCCGCGGAAAAGTAAAGGCGACCTTCGCAAACCACGAAATCAAGGCTTGCGACCGAGACAAAAGCGGAGTTTACATTTAGGTAAATGAGCATTTTGTCGAGAGAGCGTAACGCAGAGTTAGGGGTTTCCGGAGGGCGCCTAAAATCTTCCCTTCAGTTAAAACAAAAGAAAAGGTATGCGAAACTCAGTAATTTTCATTATTGCCGCCGTGTTCTTTGCAACGATGTTTCCCGGCTGCGAAAAGACCGTTGTCGGTACGCGGAATGACGGAAAGCCACGATACGCTTCGTTTCGTGATATTCCGGACGTGACCGACGATGAAATCAATGCCGTTGAAGAACTCCAGAAAAAATACGATTTCTTTGTTTACGGCTCGAATCCGGCCACGGAGGCGTTTGTCGACAAAAGCGGCAAAATCAACGGTTTTTCAGCCATGATTTGCGAGTGGCTGTCTGAATTGTTTGGTATACGGTTTAAAACCGCGCTTTATGAATGGAATGAACTGATCTCCGGACTTGAAAGCGGCGAGATTGATTTTACCGGCGATCTTACGGCCACGGAAGAACGCCGCAAGGTTTCGATTGACGACAACGACCATATTTACTTTATGACGGACGCCATGGCGGAACGCACAATCAAGCTGATGCGGCTTTCAGACGGCATGCCTCTCATTGATATAGCCGCTGCGCGCCCGCTGAGGTACGCGTTTTTGGAGGGCACCACAACTGAAGACGACATAAAATTACACTCCGGCGAAAAGTTTGAATCGTTTTTTGTCGATGAATACCATGAGGCTTATAACCTGCTGAAAAACGGCATGGTTGACGCTTTTATCGATGAAGGCCCCGCGGAAGCGGCTTTTGACGCATACGACGACGTGGTTGCCAAAGATTTCCTGCCGTTGATTTTAAGCCCGGTCTCCCTGTCGACGCAGAAAAAAGAGCTTGAACCGATTATTTCGATTGTACAAAAAGCGCTGCAGGGCGGCGATATTCATTACCTGACCGATTTGTACAATCTCGGGCACGTGGAATACAAAAAACACAAACTGTCGATACAGCTTACCGAAGAAGAATGGGCATATATCAGGAACAATCCCGTCGTGAAATTTGCGGCCGAACAGGACAACTACCCAATCAGCTTCTATAACGAGCACGAAAAGGAATGGCAGGGAATTGCCTTTGATGTGTTAAGCGAAATAGAGATGCTCACAGGGTTGAAATATGAGATTGTCAATGACCGGCATATCAAATGGTCTGATTTGCTAAAATTGCTTGAAAACGGTGATGCGGCCATAATTTCGGAACTGATTCGTTCGCAAGACAGGGATGGCCGCTTCCTGTGGCCGAAAACCGCCATAACGACGGACAGTTACGCGCTGATATCCATGATGGATTTTGATAATTTAAGGATAAACCAAATCCTGCAGGTTAAAGTCGGCCTTGCCAAAGATACCGCGCATGCAACCCTGTTCAGAAACTGGTTCGACAACCATATGCATACGGTTGAGTTCGATACGTTTGACAGCGCTTTCGCCGCTTTGAAGCGCGGCGAGGTGGACGTAGTCATGGCGAGCGAGGATTTGCTCCGTAGCCTGATAAACTACCATGAATTTGTCGGCTATAAGATAAACGTTCTTTTTGATCGCTCTTATGACTCCACTTTCGGTTTGAACAAAAACGAGGAAGTACTGCACTCTATCGTCGATAAAGCTCTGCGCCTGGTCAACACAAAAGAGATTTCGGGACAATGGACGCACAGGGCTTATGATTATTCCGCGAAGCTTATAAACGCGCAGCGCCCCTGGCTTATTGGTTCATCCGTGCTGCTTTTATTAGCGCTGATTCTGGTTTTTGTGTTGTTTTACAAAAATCTCCGCGAGGGCAAACGTCTCGAACAGTTGGTGCGGAACCGAACCGCCGAGCTGGAAAGCAGGAGCAATCTTGTTCACGCGATCAATAAAGCCGCTGTGCTGCTGCTGGAATCGGATACGCTTGACTATACGGACGCGATGCATAAAGGCATGGAGATGGTTGGCCGATACCTTGAATTGGATCGCGTTATTGTCTGGCAGAATAATATAAAAGATGATGGAAAGCTTTATCACAAACAGATTTTTCAATGGGTGAATGAAGGCATCGAAAACAGCGATTCCCTGTTGGAGTTTTCGTATCATGATGCTTTGCCGAACTGGGGAAACATACTCACGCGGGGCGAAATCATAAACGGGCCGCTTGCCGGCCAGCCGGAAGAAGAACGAAGACTTTTAGCAATCCAGCAAATTAAATCCGTCCTGATTATCCCGATTTTCCTTAACAATGATTTCTGGGGGCTGGTCAGCTTTGATGATTGCGGCAAAGAACGGGTATTTCACGAAGAAGATACGCATATCCTGCGTTCATGGGGACTGATCGCAGTCGGAGCGATTCAGCGCAGCAATATCGCGCGGGAAATGAAACAGGCGCTCAACAAACTGGAAGCGGTGACAAAGAATTACAAGGGCGTAATCTGGAGCGTCAACCGCGATGGCATTATAACAACCTTTGACGGACAATATTTAAAGACCATCGGAGTCGAGCCGTCCTTTCTTGAAGGGAAGCCGATTGGCAACGCCCGTCTGAAGAACAGACATAACGACATTATTGAAAGCGTTGGAAAGACTTTAGTTGAAGGCCCGCAGGATTGGATAGGTGAAATTGACGGCGGCATTTTCCACTCATACACAACGCCAATGTACGACGAAGAAAACAATGTGATCGGCGTTGTCGGCAGTACGGACGATGTTACCGAAACGGTAAAGCTTCAAAAGGAACTTGAAGCCGCCAACCGCGCCAAATCGGCTTTTTTGGCAAACATGAGCCATGAAATACGCACGCCAATGAACGCGATAATCGGCATGACATCAATTGGAAAAGCAACCTCCGACATGGAGCGCATGGTTTATTGTTTCGGCAAAATAGAAGACGCTTCAAAACACCTGCTTGGCGTAATCAATGATGTTTTGGATGTATCCAAAATTGAAGCGGGGAAATTCGAGCTTGTTCCCGTTGAGTTTAATTTCGAAAAAATGCTTCACCAGGTTGTTAATATCGTAAATTTCCGTGTGGAAGAAAAACATCAGAAACTGACTGTTGACATAGATGACGCCATCCCTGACAGCCTTGTCGCGGACGACCAGCGCCTTTCGCAGGTTATCACCAATTTATTAAGCAACGCGGTTAAATTCACTCCAAACGAAGGTTCAATAAGGCTCGACACGCGATTCCTGGGTGAACAAGACGGCGTTTGTACAATAGAGATAGAAGTTACCGATACGGGAATGGGCATAAGCCCGGAACAGCAGGCTCGCCTGTTTCAATCGTTTCAACAGGCCGAGAGCGACACGACGCGCAAATACGGCGGCACGGGGTTGGGGCTTGCGATTTCCAAAAACATTGTGGAAATGATGGGCGGCAGGATCTGGATCAAATCGGATCTTGGATCGGGCGCAACCTTTGGCTTCACGATAGAGGCTATACGCGGCGCCGTAAAAAAGCAGCGGTTCCTGGATTCTACGGTTAACTGGAACAACGTTCGCATTCTCGCGGTTGACGACGATCCGGATACTCTGATGTTCTTTGAAAAAACCGTGCGCGGGTTTGGCATATCCTGCGATATCGCCGCGAACGGGCAGGACGCTCTCAGGTTCGTCGAACAAAACGGTTTCTATGATATTTATTTTATTGACTGGAGAATGCCGGGGATTGACGGCATTGAACTGGCGGGAAGGCTGAAGACAAACACATCCGCAAGCGTCAATTCCGTGATTATATTGATTTCAGCCGCCGAATTGAAATTAATTGAGGATGACGCCAGGGAAGCGGGCATTGATAAATTCCTTTCCAAGCCGTTGTTCCCTTCTGATATTGAGGAAATAATACAGGAGAGCTTAGGCGCGGTTCATAAATCGCCGCCGGAGAGAGAAACGCGGGATGACGATGATCCTGACGGTATTTTTGCCGGGCATCGCATCCTGCTGGCGGAAGATGTCGCAATAAACCGCGAAATCGTTCTGGCGCTGCTTGAACCAACGCTTTTAGAGATAGACTGCGCGGTAAACGGCGAGGAAGCCGTAAAAATGTTCAAAGAATCGCCGGATAAATATGACGCGATATTTATGGATATACAGATGCCCGTACTCGACGGCTATGGAGCAACCAGGCAAATAAGGGCGCTTGGTTTAGAAAGAGCTGGAACAATCCCCATAGTCGCCATGACCGCCAATGTATTCCGTGAAGACATAGAACGCTGCCTTGAGGCCGGAATGAACGGCCATGTCGGCAAGCCTCTGGATTTCGACGAGGTTCTTTCGCAACTGAAGCGGTATTTACATTAAGAAGCAACCGCAATGCAAAGTTAACCCGTGAGTTTACCAACCGAGTCAAGTAAAGTAAAAAAGCGGCGAAGCCGCGTTCACCTGACATGGGAGCGCAGGCGTCCTCGCCTGCGTAGTAATAATTTATTTATGGCTTTAGCGCGTTGATTGGTATGACGTAGATGCCGTCGTCACGCAGACGGCCAAACCCGCCCGGCAATATCCTCAATGATGAATATTCGCTTTAGGTCTTCGAGATAAGCGGATGTCGTGTGCAATAAGCAAGTATATTTTTGTGCATAATGCAAATAACAAACTATGCAAAAAGCAAATCGCAAAATATGGGTAACTTCAAACCACTTTTGGAGCGCGAATATCCTGCCGCTCTCCCGAAAAAAATAATTCCTCAAATTTTTCTTGACGGGCGGAATGAATAACAATTGCGCAGCATCAAAATCCCAGAAGCCATTCCAGCACATTCAACCCGGATTCCGAAGTCATCCACGACACAAGTGTCGCCAACACGACACGAAACCTGTAGACATACCGACGAGGATAATTCCAACGGAGGTTTCACAGGAGTTAATCGGCGTTCAAACGGGCTGAAAGCCCGTAGCATATCAGCCCAGGGCAAAGGCGCTTGCGCCGCCGCCCTGGGTAATGGAATAAAAAAATACAGCCGCCCTGAAAGGGCAAGGCAATAAGGCACAGTGGGTTATGATCGTTTGTAGCCGTTTAACTTCGGAATCCGGGTTCAACTTGCAAGTTGTATTTCGTCAATAAACACATAATGTTCACAGGCTTCACGCGGATATATGCCGCGCATATTGACATTAGCGTCATCGGAATATTATTATGTTTCCGCGTTTAAACAGCGCCGGGTTTCGAAGCCCGAATTCAATCAAGCGGGCAAACCACCTAATCAAGGGGTTTGTCCGTGATTGGCTTTCTTTTGTATGGGCGGCCATGCGGGGAACTGAAAGGTTCGCCGGGTTCTTGATTGGCCGGTCTTCGAACCTGCATGGTCGCTCGCCCTTTTGAGAGGGTGAGCATATAGCAAGCATACAATGGAGCCGATCATGACACTATCAAATCACTTCGATAATCCGCTCTTCGAGAACAGCAAAAGAGCCGGATTTATCACGATCGCAATAATTTCCATGTTTTTTGCCGCATGCGGCGGTGATTCGACAAGCAATAAAAACCGCGATGGCAATAAATACAATCCGCCTGCAATAAACCTTTCAATGGCATCGTCGGTTAAAGCATATGTCGGCGAGTCGAAGACGATTCCCGTAACAGTGCAAGGCGATACCAGTTTTACGGTATCTGTAGATAAGTCCGGTTCAGGATGCGAAAAAAGCGGCAATAATATTGTCTGCAAACCGGCCGCGTCTGGAACTTACGCAGTCACGGCGACGGCGACGGCAGACGCGGCAAAGAAAGTAACAGCGACGCTAACAGTTCCCGAAATTGAAGTCATGGGCGGAAACAATCAGACGCTTTACGCCGACGATACCGAAAGCTCGATTATTACGTTTAACGCCGCCGGCAACTGGACGGCAATGGCATCCGACGGCGACGGCGGTATTCCCGCATGGCTCTCTCTTGATGTGGTAAGCGGCCTTTCCGTGGATGATTCCGATATCCAGTTGTACGAAGAAGATTACATACAGTTGTACAGCGGCGATGATTACGAGGATGCGGAAGTAAGCATAAACGCCGTAAACGTAAGCGGAGGATCCGGGAATAATTTCATTTCCGTAACGCTCCAGCCGAATGACAGCTTAGCAGACCGGACGGCGACAATCACAATCACCACGTCTACCGGACAGATTACAATCACAATTACCCAACGTTTTATAAAAAGGGACGGAACTCCACTGACTCCAGAAGACGTTTCGATTTCAATATCACCGGCGACGGCGAGTATCACCGTGGGAACATCAAGAACATTTACCGTTACGCGGGCGAACACGGCGGATTTTACTCTTTCCGCGCCGTCTGCGGCGGGATGCGCTAAAAGCGGCGTCAATGTCGTGGCATGTACGCCGACGACGGCGGGAATATACACGGTTACGGTGACTGCGACAGCCGACGCAACGAAAAACGCATCCGCGACTTTAACGGTTACAACGGCAAATCAATCTCCGGTTATCACCAGCCAGCCGGTTAATCAGACGGTAACGGCAGGGCAAAACGCGACTTTCAGCGTAACGGCCAACGGTACGCCCGCGCCGACATTCCAATGGCAGGTTTCCACCAACAGCGGAAGCACATGGTCAAATGTCAGCAGCGGCGGAACTGGCGCTACCCTGACGCTTACGAGCGTCACGGCTGCCATGAATAACTACCGGTATCGTGTTTCAGTTACGAACTCTGCGGGTTCGGTTACGTCAAATTCAGCAACGTTGACTGTCCCAAATCAAGCCCCTGTCATCACCAGTCATCCGGTCAATCAGACGGTAACGGCGGGACAAAACGCGACTTTCAGCGTAACGGCCACCGGCACGCCTGCGCCGACATACCAATGGCAGGTTTCCACCAACAGCGGAAGCACATGGTCAAATGTCAGCGGCGCAACTGGCGTGACACTGACTCTTACGAGCATTACGTCCGCCATGAATAACAACCTGTATCACGTCGTCGTCGCGAACTCTGCGGGTTCGGTTACGTCAATTACGGCAAAATTGACGGTTTCGCAAGATCCAGTTCCCATCATAACCAGCCATCCGGTTAATCAAACGGTAACGGCGGGACAAAACGCGACTTTCAGCGTAACGGCAACAGGCACGCCCGCGCCGACATACCAATGGCAGGTTTCCACTAACAGTGGAAGCACATGGTCAAATGTTAGCAGCGCAACTGGCGCGACACTGACTCTTACGAGCGTTACATCCGCCATGAATAACAACCTGTATCACGTCGTCGTCACGAACTCTGCTGGTTCGGTCACGTCCAATTCGGCGACTTTGACAGTTAATCAAACTCCTGTCATCACCAGCCAGCCGGTTAATCAAACGGTAACGTCGGGGCAAAACGCGACTTTCAGCGTAACTGCCACAAGCACACCTGCGCCGACATACCAATGGCAGGTTTCCACCAACAGCGGAAGCACATGGTCAAATGTCAGCAGCGCAACCGGCGCGACACTGACGCTTACGAGCGTTACGTCTGCCATGAATAACAACCGGTATCGCGTTACAGTCACGAACTCTGCGGGTTCGGTCACGTCCAATTCGGCAACTTTGACAGTTAATCAAGCTCCTGTCATCACCAGCCAGCCGGTTAATCGAACGGTAACGGCGGGGCAAAACGCGACTTTCAGCGTAACGGCCACCGGAACGCCCGCGCCGACATACCAATGGCAGGTTTCCACCAACAACGGAAGCACATGGTCAAATGTCAGCAGCGGCGGAACTGGCGCTACCCTGACGCTTACGAGCGTCACGACTGCCATGAATAACTACCGGTATCGTGTCACAGTCGCGAACACTGCGGGTTCGGTCACGTCAAATTCTGCAACTTTGACGGTTGATCCTGTAATAATTCAAACTCCTGTCATCACCAGCCATCCAGTTAATCAGACGATAGCGGCGGGTCAAAACGCGACTTTCAGCGTAACGGCCACCGGTACGCCCGTTCTGACATACCAATGGCAGGTTTCCACCAACAACGGAAGCACATGGTCAAATGTCAGCAGCGGCGGGACTGGCGCGACACTGACGCTTACGAGCGTTACGTCCGCCATGAATAACTACCGTTATCGTGTCACAGTTGCAAACGCTGCTGGATCGGTCACGTCCAATTCGGCAACGTTGACGGTTTTGCCGGCAATTCAAACGGTATACCTGGAAAACGATATACTCTCAACATCAAGTTCCAACGTGACCAAATATCCTGCCAGCGGTTCATTTGTCATGGCGGGCACAACTTATTCCAATGGAATAAAAAATGCCTCCACTTTTTCTGATTCTGACGGTACAGCCACATACAGATTCGGCATTGGGCAAGAATTTAAAAGGTTAAAAGGCACATTTGGCAAGGTAGCCGGTACAGGTGCCGGCTGGTTGACAGTTACTTCCGGTGGCGCAGGTAATGAGCGGTTATTGGGAGGATATGTTCTTAATACCGGATCTACGTCAATGAATATTGACATAACCATACCTTCCGGCGTGCAGATTGTTAATATACGTCTGCAACGTTCAAGCTACAGCACTGAACTTGGGTTTGGCAACGCCTATTTTTCGACGGACGCGCAAAATTTGACGCCTTTGCAACCGCCCGATATATCTGGCGCGGTTTATCTGGAAAACTATGGCGATATATCGTCTGGAACATCAAGTTTAATAGCCAAATATCCTGCCAACGGCTCATTTGTCATGGAAGGCGCACATTACTTCAGGGGAATAAAAAACACATCCTCTTATTCTGATTCTGATGGTACAGCCACATACAACATTAGCGGGCAAGGGTTTAGAAGATTAAAAGGCACATTTGGCAGGGTAGCTGGCACAGGTGCCGGCTGGTTGACAGTTACTTCCGGTGGCGCAGGTAATGAGCGGTTATTGGGAGGATATGTTCTTAATACCACTACTACGTTTCTGAATATTGACATAACCATACCTTCCGACGTACAGATTGTTAATATACGCTTGCAACGCTCAAGCTACAGCACTGAGCTTGGGTTTGGCGACGCCTATTTTTCGACGGACGGGCAATATTTGACGCCTTTGCAGCCGCCCGATATATCTGGCGCGTTTTATCTGGAAAACTATGGCGATATATCATCTGGAACATCAAGTTTATTAACCAAATATCCTGCCAACGGCTCATTTGTCATGGAAGGCACTCATTACTTCAGGGGAATAAAAAACACATCCTCTTATTCTGATTCTGATGGTACAGCCACATACAACATTAGCGGACAAGGGTTTAGAAGATTAATCGGCACATTAAGCAGGGCAGCCGGTACAGGCGCCGGAGAATTTGTTGTTATCGCAGACGGTACGCAATTAGGTACATTTTCACTGAGTACAAGTGAGACGTATAAATAGAGTCTGTCTATAAACTCTATATCGTTGATAAATAATAACATGTGGTAATATGGAGCGACATGGCAAGATTGCAGGCTAATTTGGGAGAATTGGGTAAATGTTTTATATGCAATACGTTACAAATATATGCAATAGCTTCGACGGATTTTTGGGGATAAGAAATTGATAAAAGTTCTATAATTGGTAATAATATTTATTGCT
>Ga0082212_10004322_pt1 | contig 19732 bp, 13 predicted proteins | sample TergutNt197P3_FD_71548 | JGI IMG/M metagenome (GOLD analysis project Ga0082212, IMG submission 71548) | Neocapritermes taracua P3 segment gut microbial communities from Petit-Saut dam, French Guiana - Nt197 P3 | ecosystem: Host-associated > Arthropoda: Insects > Digestive system > Gut ... | reverse complement strand
GGTTAACTCATGAAGACCCCTCACAACCCTGCACTTCCGGCAGCATACGCCGTTAAGTGCCACTTCGTTTCCGAAATTCAGTTTTCACCGGGCAGTCTATCATGTCCCATGTCAGAAAGCGTCAGCAAAATCGCTGACGTTTGTCAAAAACGGCAACCGGCGGACTTGCGTCCGCCGCTCTTTGTATTGCCCACAAAAATTGGACACAACCTTCTTGATACCCTTGCACTTGTCTATTATAATTTTAACAGGTGCTATAATTATAACGAAGGAAGTCCCATGCCAAGAAGAAAAAAACTCGAATCCCGTTGGCTTGTCCTGCTGTGCGTTGCTGCCGTTGGTATCGTTGTTGTAGCGATGCTTTCTCCGATAGGTAATGCCGACACACTCTCTGAATCGAAGGTTTACTGTCCCCCGATTCTTTTGCCAGACCCCATCGAACCTGCCGATGTGATCTCTGCTACCGAGCCGTTCGTCGTTCCCGATGGAACGCCGGAGGAATTGTTGCAACTGATTCGGCAAAAAAGCGGAAGCGGTATGGATGTTCCAAGCCGACAACAACCAGAGAAAGTTGCTACTTACGTCGCTCTATTTCGAGAATTCAAAGCGATTGCGGATGAAGCACTGAATCGTCAGCCAACGGATTCCGTGCGAAATGAACTCCTTCAAAAGAAATCCTGGGCTTATGCCGAAATTGCTGATTACGAACCGGATGTTTATCCCGAATACGAAGCGTTCGTTCGGGAAGTCGAAGCCAATCCGAACAACCGGGAAGTTGCGATTCATATTCGTGGTCGCCATTTGGGATTTTTGGGAGACCAGTTTTACAGAAAAACATTATTCCTCAAAGAAGAATTGGATGAGGCGGAATTTCGTAACTATCAAAAGTTGGTTCTTGAATTTTTGAACAACAAGGAAGCGGAACCGTTTTTGCAAATGCTCGGAATGTCGCTCGTTTCTCATTCGCTGACGCTGAGCGACCAGATGAAGGATCGTTCCATTGCCCTAGAAACTGCCGCTGCGGTTAAAAAACTGTTCGAGAATGCCGGCGACGAATTCAATCGAAGTTTGGCTTATCGCATTGATGGAACGCTCAACAAGCACTGGGCACCCGAAGACGGACTAAAAGTCAAGGGAATTCAACCTGATGGTAAGGAATTTGATCTCGCTTCGCTCAAAGGAAAACCCGTCTTGTTGATTCTTTGGTCTAATCGGATGGTTCCATTCAAGGAAGGTAGAACGGAACTCGAAGTTATTCTTCCGCACATCAAGGAACTGTACGAAAAATATCATTCCAGAGGACTGGAAATCGTCGATATTTGTATCGACACGCGGGTAAGGGGTCCGCTGGAAGGTTTTATGGGAGTTATGTCGCCACAGGCTTTTGCAGAGGCACAAAAACAGCAGGAAGATGCTGAACGCCAAAGGGAAATTGATTGGGAAGCGAAGATTAAGACTTTTCCGTGGTCAATTCACCTTTTTCCTCAAATGAATGTTGAGACAGGACAACCTACCATTATGGAGCAGTATGATTTATTTGGGGATCACCAATTTCTTCTTGCGTCGGATGGAAAGGTTGTCGTTTCACGTATGGGGGGAAGTTACGATGAAGAGGTTGTCAAGAAAAGAGTATCCGGCTTGACTTGGGAACCCGGAATGATGCCGCAACCGTGGGAAGACCGATTCTCTACACTGAAATTCGAAGACGCATTGGAAACGATATTTCCGTAAGGGTTTTCGGAGACGAGTCGCAGAGCCGCAATCGTAAGATTGCGGTTTTCTCGTTCATGGACGCTGAAACGTGTAGAGATCGTCATCACCCCCTTTTTCAACCGCCTAAATATGGTAAAATGACCCCGTATCTATTGAGGTGATGAGAGACATGACTACGAAAACAACATACATGGCAAAGCCGGGGGAAGTACCGCAAAATTGGTATCTGGTGGATGCTACGGACAAAATCGTCGGTCGTTTGGCTAGCGATATTGCCATGATCTTAATGGGAAAACACCGTCCAACTTACACTCCGCATGTCGATACCGGCGAGTACGTTATCGTTACCAACGTCGACAAAGTTGTCTTTTCCGGCAAGAAACTCGATCAAAAGCGATATACCTGGTGGACAGGTTGGACAGGGCAACGGAGTGAGTCCGCCCGGGAACGTTTTGAGCGGCATCCCGACCGAATCCTTACCGAAGCCGTCCGAAGAATGCTCCCCAAAAATAAACTCGCTGTAAAAATGCTGGCGAAACTCAAAGTTTATAAGAGCGGTGAGCAACATCCGCACCAGGCGCAACAACCCATATCCCTTGAGTTGGCGAAGAAATAGTTTGCTCTCAAAACCTTGGGTTTATTTTTACCGAAACCGTAGCAGAGCATACTTCTTTTTGCCTGTACGAAGAACCATCACGCTTTCGCTTGCCAAATGCTCCGTCGTCAAAGCCGCTTTGTCGTCCTTCATCGGTCGGTTGTTAATATACGCTCCTCCCTGTTGAATCGTTCGACGTGCCTCGCTCTTTGACGGCAACAAGCCCGATTCGACCAACGCATCAACCAGCGGCAATCCATCGGTCAATCGCTGTTTCGGCAATTCTTTGCTCGGTACATCTGCAAAAATCGCACCGAGTGCCACATCGTCAAGTGCCGATATTTCTCCGCCGAAGAAAATTTCCGTCGCCTTTTTCGCTACCGAAAGACCAACATCGCCGTGAACCAATAGCGTCAACTCGTCGGCAAGAGTTCGCTGTGCCGTCCGCTTGCCCGGATCGGCTTGGTGTGCCGCCAGCACCTCGGCAATTTTTTGTTGCGGCAACTCGGTAAAAATTTTGAGCGTTTTTTCAACATCGGCATCGTCGAGATTGATCCAATACTGGTAAAATTGGTATGGCGGCGTTCGGTTCGGATCGAGCCAAAGCGTGCCGCTCTCCGTTTTGCCCATCTTACCGCCGTCGCTTTTGGTGAGGAGCGGACTGGTCAAACCTTGCAGTTGTCCTCGCACACCGAGCCGTCGGGCAAACTCGCAACCCATCGTGATATTGCCCCACTGATCGCTGCCGCCAAGTTGCATTTCGCAGTTGTACGTCTTGTAAAGATGCACGAAATCGTAACTCTGCATCAGCATGTAACTGAATTCGGTGAAACTCAAGCCGGATTCAGCATTTTCTAACCGTAGTCGGACGGAATCCTTTGCCAACATCATGCTGACCGGAAAGTGTTTGCCGACATCACGCAAAAAATCGATGTAGGTCAACTGTGCGAACCAGTCGGCATTGTTGGCGAGGATTGCACTTGTCGGGGATTCATCGAAGCGCAGAAACTTTCGGAACTGTTTTTCGACCCCTTTGAGGTTGATTTCGATTTGCTCTTTGGTGAGCAGATTTCGTTCTTCGCTTTTTCCGCTGGGGTCGCCGATCATACCGGTTGCGCATCCGGCAAGAGCGATGGGGCGGTGTCCGAATTGTTGGAATCGACGCAGATTCATCAGCGCGACGAGATGTCCGACGTGCAGGCTATCGGCAGTGGGATCGAAGCCGACGTAAACGGTGCGCTGCTTTTCCATGAGCCAGTCGGCTATCGTATCTGGACTGGTCGCCTGGTGGATCAGTCCCCGCCATGTGAGTTCCTGAATAATATCTTGTATCATGCGGGAAATTATCACGTTTTAGAGGGGATTGTCAAGGGAAGAAAGCCTTTTTGGAGAGGGCGTTGTCCCATATTGATACCTACCTCGGATAGCGGACCGCAACGATCTCTCAACCGTCAACCGCTCCGTGAACGTCTTGCCATTCCCCATTTTTGCGTTATATTAGTGCAATATGGATTTAGAACGGATTTGGGACGGCATTGGGGATTTTTTCAACGCGCTGACGCGAGGGATCGAACAGTACATCACCTCGCTCTTCGGTTCGTCTAATGCCCGATACGTCAAGAAATTGCAGCCGAGAGTCGATGCCGTCAATGCGCTCGAACCGGAAATGCAAAAACTCTCCGACGACGAACTCAAAGCCAAAACCGAAGAATTCCGGCAACGACTCAAAAACGGTGAAACTCTCGACGATCTGCTCATCGAAGCCTTCGCCGTTTGCCGCGAAGCAGGGCGACGTGTCCTCGGACTCCGGCACTACGACGTGCAACTCATGGGAGGAATGGTTCTCCATAGCGGTGCCATCGCCGAAATGATGACCGGTGAAGGAAAAACTCTCGTCGCCACCCTGCCCGCCTATCTCAATGCCCTCGAAAGCAAAGGCGTTCACGTCGTTACCGTCAACGATTATCTTGCCCGACGCGATATGGAGTGGATGGGTCCCCTCTACCTCGCCCTCGGAGTCACAGTCGGTGCCATCCAAAGTAATATGCCTGCCGACGACCGGCAAAGGGCATATCAATGCGACATCACTTACGGCACCAATAACGAATTCGGCTTCGATTATCTTCGCGACAATATGAAATTTGCCGCAAAAGGGGACGAAAAATATCCGCCGCAGTATCAGCAGGTGCAGGGAAAACTCAACTTTGCCATCGTGGACGAAGTCGATAACATTCTCATCGACGAAGCACGAACGCCGCTCATCATCGCTGGTCCCGCTCACGACGACGTAACCCGATACGGTCTTGCCGATAAAATCGCCCGGCAACTCATCAAAGGAACCGACTTTGAAGTCAAGGAAAAAGAACACTCTGCCAACCTGACCGATGTCGGCGTGAGACACGCCGAAAAACTCGTCGGTGTGGAGTCCTTTTATACGGCAGGGAATATGGAGTGGCCCCACCTAATTGACAACGCCCTCAAAGCCCATCACTTGTACAAGAAGGATGTCAACTACATGATTGACGGCGACGAAATCGTGATTGTTGATGAGTTCACCGGTCGTGCCATGCCGGGCAGAAATTGGAGCGATGGACTCCACCAAGCCGTTGAAGCGAAAGAAGGGGTCAAAGTCAAGGAGGAAAACCAAACGCTGGCGACGATTACGCTCCAAAACTTTTTCAAACTGTACGACAAAATTTCCGGGATGACCGGTACAGGGATGACCGAAGCGTCTGAGTTTTGGAAGATTTACAAACTCGACGTGATTGCAATGCCTCCGAACCGACCGCTCAAACGGCTCAACTTCCCCGACTCAATTTACCGGTCGGAGCGGGAAAAGTACAACGCCATCGTTCAAGACATCGAACGGATTCACAAGTGGGACGTACTGGAACTCGGCGGAACAAACGAGATTTGGGGAACCCTTTCCCGCGACGAAGAAGATCGGGTCGAAATGATTCCCAAAGGTTCCAAGTCGCCGGAATGGATAGACCGGAAGCAAATCAAAAATGTTTCCCGCAAAGGACGACCGATTCTCGTCGGAACGACTTCCATTGAAAAGAGTGAACTGATTTCCCGGCTATTGGATCAAAAGGGAATCAAGCATCAGGTTCTCAATGCCAAACACCATCAGCGGGAGGCGGAAATAGTTGCTCAAGCTGGTCGCAAAGGGGCGGTAACGATTGCCACCAACATGGCAGGACGCGGTACGGACATCATTTTGGGCGGTAATCCCGAAGCAATGGCGTGGAGCCAGTTACAAACGCAGTATCCCACTCGGCTCGAAGTGCCGAGGGATGTTTGGACGAACCTCGTGGACGAAATCGAATCGCGGGAACAGATGAAACCGGAAGGAGAAGTCGTCCGACAGATGGGAGGCTTGCACATCATCGGAACGGAGCGACACGAAGCCCGGCGGATTGACCTGCAACTTCGAGGACGAACCGGTCGCCAGGGCGATCCGGGAAGCAGCAGATTTTTCCTGTCGCTGGAAGATGATCTGATGCGAATTTTTGCCGGCGAGTGGGTCAAACGCGTGATGACAATGCTCGGTATGGAAGAGGGGCAAGTCATCGAAAGCAAGATGGTCAGCCGACGTATCGAAGGTGCCCAGAAAAAGGTGGAAGAACGAAACTTCGACATCCGAAAAAACCTGCTGGAATATGACGAAGTGATGGACTACCAGCGAAAATCTGTCTATGGGTATCGGCAGCGGATTCTCGATGGTGCGAATTGCAAAGAGTTGATCTTTGAGATGATTGATGCACAGGTGGATAAACACCTTGGCGACTTTCTCGACAAGGATTATGAAGCCGCCTCCTTTGCCGCCTGGGTGAGCGCACGATTGAACACTGAATTTGAAACCAAAGATTTTCGCGGACTCGAATTCAAGCAGGCAGAAGAGTTTGCGATTGACCATGCCAAGCGGATTGCGGAATCGGCGGTACTCGATCAGATTGACGAGAATGTTTCTCCCGATGCCGAAGAAGAAGATTGGAATTGGCAGGCTCTCGCAAAATGGTCGAACTCGGCGTGGCGGACAGGTTTTACCGACAGGGACTTGAAGAAAGTCCACCGGGACGAACTCGCCGAATTTTTGATCGAAAAGGCACACAAATACATCGACAGTGTTGACCTTTCCGATGGTCGGGAACTTTTGGGACACAACTACGGGCTCAAAATGGGCATCGCTTGGATCAAGCAAAAGTTCGGCATCGAGTTGAACTTTGATGAAGTCAACGCAATCGAGCCGGACAAACTCCGCGAAAAAGTCCGAAAACTGACGCATGAAAAATATCGGGAAAAGGAAATCCAATTCCCGGTGCTGGGCGGATTATTGCATTTCACCGTCAGGGATCAGCATGGCAAACGGTATGATCGTGAGGGACTCGTCAACTGGGCGAAAACCCGATTCGAGGTCGATTTATCGCTGGACGACCTGAAAAGCAAGCAGCGGCAGGAAATCGAAGAAACGATGTTTGCTCAAAGCAGAATGACATCGGAGCGATCCGAGGTGGTTTACAAGGAACTGCGGATTCGCTTGGATGCGTTATTACTTCGGAGCGGCATTGATCCTGACGAACTGCGGCAAAGTAAAGAAACGCAGGTGGAAAATTCAGGAGGAAGAGTTACCGTTGGTTCCAAGTATGCTGCTCGAAGTGCCGCTAAATCCCCCACGAAATACTCTGGAAAGTACGCCACCTCAAAATCGGCAACGTCGGAAGTTGTCAAACCGAAGTACGTGTTGAAAAACGATGCGGAACTGGAAGAGTTTTGTGCATGGAGCAACGAAGAGTTTGCGCCACAGTTGACAGCGGACAAAATGCTCTCTTGGGAAGTGCCGGAATTGGAAGATCGACTCTGTTCGTTGGTGGAGGCGAAATACAATCCCGAGATGCGGACAATGGAGCGGTCGTTGGTGTTGCAAATTCTCGATACGGTTTGGAAGGATCATCTTCTTGTCATGGATCATTTGCGTTCGGGTATCGGTCTTCAGGGTTATGCCCAGATTGATCCGAAGGTTGCGTACAAGCGGGAGGGAATGCAATTGTTTTCGGTTCTTTGGAACACGGTTTATTCCCGTGTAACGGATTTGATATTCCGAATGGAGCAACTTGATCCGGGCTTTGTGAGTTCGACGTGGCAGGAGTCGGAGACACGGCATGACGAGGCGGGTTCGACGATGAGCGATTTTGCGAAGGAGCAAGTGGAAACGGCGGACGCAGTGGGTACATCGGACAAGAAGTTGGAGCCGATTCGCAATCGTGGACCGAAGTATCAGGGACCAGCGGTGGGGAGGAATGATCCATGTCCGTGTGGGAGCGGCAAGAAGTACAAGGCGTGCTGCGGGAAAAAGTAGAGTAAGCCAAGAGCGGCATACGCAAGTATGCCGGTGAGTCTAAGGAGTTGTCCAAAAATAACGTTTCCAGTCTGCCATTCCTGTTCGTTGGTATTTGCAAAAGCCGGAATAGACTGTTACGCAATGACGGTCATCAGTTTTCGCCTGTGTTTTCGTCAATGGTATTTTGATAGTGCTTGCGACCGTATTTACCGGCGGCTGGTTCAATGGCGGTCTCCCTATTGGTACGATAATTTTCGTCCCTGTGTTGCTTGATACGGTCTTTATTCTCCTCGGTTTACCGGCGATTCTGATATTGAGTAACGATTACGATGGCGTAACGAATCCATATCTGTCCTACGTGCATTTTTTGGATCACGAGGAGCAGCCGATCGGCATCATTCCTGACTTGCTCGAAGGGGAAGCCCAATTGTTCGTCTCCCGGATTCAGCAAAAGAAAAATGGCGCAAGCAAGTAACATTTACCGCAGTTGTTTTTCAACCGAATCGGCGGTAAAATGATTGCCCATGTCGAAACAGCCGAGTCTCTTCATGCATGCGACCGCCTCGCTGGTCAAGGAATTCGCCAAAACCAAGAGCGAACACGACCTGCGGCTAAAGGTGCGTGATGCCTTTTTTCCCGATTACAACGTCGATGTCGAAGATGAACGAATCGACTTTCTCGTCTATTATGACCGACCCGGCTTCTTTACCGAAACATTCCTCTGGGCGGAATCGAAGGACAAACCGACCGACATGTTTGAAATGTTCGCCCAACTTCTGCTGACGATCAAGAAAAAATTGGACGGCGGCGAAATGCCGCCAAAATATCTCGGTGTGTTCGACAAGACGAAAATTGCCTTCACGGAATTCTACAACGCTCTGCCGATTTTCAACCTGAACGATTTTAACTGGACAGAACGACCGTCGTCTGTCACGAAGGAGACGGTCAACAAGGTGGCAAAGTATTTGGAAAACGTCGTCGAGTTCCAATTTGAGAGCGATGTTGCGGAAGTCAAAGAGTTTATCAAAGTGAATTTTGCTCTCGGAAAAACCGGCACGACGAAAGCACAGATCAACAAGAATAATTTCGTTACGATTTATGACAAATGGGTCAAAGAAGTGTTGCCGACTATTAGTTTACGGGATAAACAGTGGAAATCAATGCTGGCGATAGGTGTCGGTCATTGCGACTTTTACCTTGCAGACTTATTGAGCGAGGACAACAAGACGATCAGCGATAAATTGAATGTCATGTTGCAAACAACCTATTATAAAACAAGGATTAAGATAAAAATTGAAGACGAATTCAGAACTCTTTATGAAGAAACCGGTTTTAACGACCGCGGAGAAGCGCACGCAAAGTTTTGGACGAGATATGAACGTCCGCCGAAACAGGAATATCACAAACATATCATTGATCGGCGTGATTTGCTCGTTCCCAAAGACCTCCGGGAACGTCGGGGAGCGTTTTTTACGCCGGCAATTTGGGTCAAAAAATCACAGGAGTACCTAGCAAAAGTTTTCGGCGAAAACTGGCAGGACGAATACTACATTTGGGATTGTTGCGCAGGAACGTGTAATTTGCTTGCCGGTTTGAAGAATCCGCACCGGGTTTGGGCTTCGACGATTGACCAGCCCGACGTGGATATTGTGCATGAAAACATCAAGCAAAACGAAATTCATCTGCTTGAAGCCCATGTTTTTCAGTTTGATTTTCTCAATGATGATTTCGACCAACTACCGAAAAGTTTGCGAAACATTATTAAGGACAAAGAGAAACGCAAGAAACTCATTATTTATATGAATCCGCCGTATAAAGAGGCGGGCGATACCAAACAACGAAGCGGAACCGGAAAAAACAAAGACGGAGTTGCAACGGTACACCGAGTCCATCGTCAATATGGGCAACAGTTAGGTAAAGCGGCAAATGAAATTTTTGCGTTATTTTTCATGCGTATTATCAAGGAACTGCCCGATGCAAAACTTGCTTCGTTCAGCAAATTGAAATACGTCAACTCGCAAAATTTTGTCGATTTTCGTAACCATTTTTTGGCAACTTATCAAGACGGTTTTATTTGCCGGGCAGACACATTTGATAATGTCCAAGGAAAGTTTCCGATAGGTTTTCTCATTTGGGACACTGCTAACAAGAAAAAATTTCGACTGGTCAAAGTGGACGCTTTCGATAGAGATGGAAATTTTTGCGAAAAAAAAACGATCCACAACATTGGTAATGCGAAGCCACTTACGTCGTTTACAAAATCCGATGAAGACCGAAATGCCGTCTTGTTGGGACACTTTGCGGCGCGCGGATGTGATTTTCAAAATCAGCAGGCCGTATTTATCGATAATTTGGAGGGAGAAAAGAAAGGCGGAGGATTGCATGTAACCATATCGACCCGGAACCTCATTGATGTTGCCATTTCTTTCGCTGTCCGTCATTGCATTGAACATACATGGATCAACGACCGCGATCAGTTTCTTTTCCCCAATGATGGTTATCAAACCGATAAGGAATTTCAAAACGATTGCCTGATTTTCACGCTGTTTTACCATCAAAACCGGACACGTAGCAATGGCGAAGAGAATCACTGGCTTCCCTTCACGGAAAAGGAAGTCGATGCCAAGGACAATTTCCAGTCAACGTTCATGAGCGACTTTTTGAAAAAACGCAAATTGAGCAAAGAGGCAAAGGCGGTCTTCGACGCGGGCAAAGCATTGTGGACGTACTATCACAAGACGATCAAAAGCACGAAGAAGGCGTTTGTCGATGCTTCGTTGTACGAAATTCGGGAGTATTTCAAAGGGCGGGACGAAAGCGGTCGGATGAAAACCAAAGCGACTGATGAACAGTTTAACATCCTCGATGCAGAATTGCGGTCGGCATTGAGATCGTTGGCAAAAAAGATACAACCGAAGGTTTATGAATACGGATTTTTGAAAAAATAGTTATTCCTTATTTTCTCTTTTTTACTATGATAGAACTTGGAGTTAACATTGACCACATTGCAACCGTTCGTCAGGCACGGCAAACGGTGGAACCTGATCCCGTCTGGGTTGCGGCTCTTGCCGAACTGGGCGGAGCAGATGGAATCACCGTCCACCTACGGGAGGACCGTCGGCATATCCAAGACCGAGACGTGAGCCTGCTTCGGGAGACCGTCCGGGGCAAACTCAACCTCGAAATGGCGAACGCGGAAGAAATCATCCGATTCGCCTGTAAAATTCGACCCGATCAGGCGACGCTCGTGCCCGAACGCCGGGAAGAAATCACCACCGAAGGAGGACTCGACGTAGTCTGCCAGCCGGAAGCGGTCAAAAAAATTGTCAAACGGCTTCAAGATAGAGGAATTGTGGTGAGTCTGTTCCTCGATCCCGACATCAAGCAAATCGAGGCAGGGTTCAAAACTGGCTGTGATGCTGTTGAAATTCATACCGGCTGTTTTGCACTTGCCAAGACGGAAAAGGAACGGAATGCCGAATTGCAGAGGATACAAAATGCAGGTACGATGATCCAGTCGGCAGGGATGCGGCTTCATGCCGGACACGGTTTGACGTATCACAACGTGTTGCCGATAGCGTCCATCCCGAATATGCTGGAACTCAATATTGGTCATTCCATCGTCGCCCGTGCGCTAATGGTCGGCATGAAAGAAGCCGTCGCCGAAATGAAGCGATTATTGACGATGGCGGCGAATGGAATAAAGCCGTAACTTAGAGCATATCCTGACTTATTCTGGGCAGAATTACGGCATAAGGCTGTACAAGTAACACCATGCCAGACCGATTCTTAACACGGTCTAAACTCTTTCACGGAAAACGATTCCGCCACAATCCGGCGAATCTCCCAGCGGTCAGCGACTAGTCCGGCGGCTTTTGCCTGCATCATACAATTACCGATGGCGGTCGCTTCGGACGGACCAGCAAGCACCGGCTTTTGAATCGCTTCCGCCGTCAGTTGATTGAGCAAAGCATTTTGCGAGCCGCCGCCAATCACATGCAATCTTTCGACGGGAAACGAAACCATACCGGACAATTTGTCCAACACATCCTTGTAGCGATGTGCCAAACTATCGAAAATGCAACGGATAAACTCGCCATCCGAAGCAGGAACCTGTTGATCCGTTTCATTGCATAGCGCAGCGATGGCTTCCGTCATTCGAATCGGACTTGCCAAACGCGGGTCATCGGGATTCACGATCATCTGACTTTTACCTTCCTTTTCAGCAAGACTGATAATTTCCGGGTAGGTATAATTTCGTCCTTCTTTTGTCCAGTCTTTCAGACATCCTTCCAGAAGCCACATACCGGTGATATTTTTCAGGAATCGGGTTGTTCCTTCTACGCCGCCTTCGTTGGTGAAGTTGTTTTCAAAAGACTCCTGGGTCATGATAGGCGTTTCTATTTCCACTCCCATCAGACTCCACGTACCGCTACTCAGGTAGGCGAAATTCTGATTTTCCGCAGGAACAGCAAGCACAGCCGAAGCGGTATCATGTCCCGCCACCGCCACGACCGGTATTTTACCGATGCCGGTTTCTTCTGCCAAAGCGTTGGTCAACGTGCCGATGACCGTTCCCGGATCAACGAGCGGATGCAACAACGAAGTCCTTAAACCGGCGGTTTCCAATAGGGAAGGTTCAAATTGTCGGGTTACAGGATTCAATATCTGTGAAGTCGAAGCGTCCGTATATTCGCAGACCTGTTTTCCCGTAAGCAAATAGGAGAGCAAGTCCGGCATGAACAGAATTTTGTCTGCCGTTTCCAGCGGAGCAAAGCCCGACTCTTTTGCCCGATACAACTGATACAGGCTATTGAAATTCATCACTTGTATTCCGGTGAGACGATAGACTTCTTCACGTGGAACCAATTTGAAAAATTCTTCCGGTGCTCCATTCGTATAGGGGTCTCGATAGGCGCGGGGCGAGCCGAGGATGGAGCCATCTTTTCCGACATATCCGAAGTCCACTCCCCAGGTATCTATTCCAATCGAAGTGAGCGAGATCCCTTGTTCGGCACAAACTCTCAGTCCTTCTTTGAGAGACTCGTACAAACCGAACAGATTCCAGTAGTATTTCCCGTGTAATTCCACTATTGCATTGGGAAACCGGGTGAGTTCTTTCATCTCAAAATGTGCGCCGTCGAGCGTTCCCAACATGGATCTGCCGCTCGTCGCTCCAAGGTCAAAGGCTAAAAAATGATACTGTTCCATTGCATAAGGCGTAGGCTTGAGGGGGTGGGCGGGAATACGATCACAATTTTACGATTGCGGCTCTTGCACTCAACGCATCGTCATGAGAGGCAACTCATCGAGGTTGTCCCATTGAATACCAACGCGGCGTAAAGCGTACCCGACTTCCTTCATGTAATCGCCATAGCACGTCATAAAGTGAAAACCCGGCATCCGTCTGGCAAAAAGCAAGTCGGCACACCCGTACTTGATGTCGAACTGCGTCCGGCAAATCGGACGGAAAGGGACATCACAGATGACTCCCTTCACCCCAACCCAGCGAACCGAGATATAATCAGGAACGATGTTCGTGGTCAACGTGCCAAGCGGCACTTCGACTTTCGGAGCGGCACCATAGTCCGACTCAAAATGCGTGAGAATGCGAACCGGATCGAAATTTTTTCCATCCATTTTGCGCGGTGCCGTACAATGCGCTAACGTAATGATGCTGTCATGGGGATAACACGGATCGTTCAGGAATACCGGCTTGCCCGTAATGTTGCCCAAAAGGACACCGCTGGGAATCACGGTAAAATCCGACTCGCAAAATGCCATGAAACCGTCGTCATTCAGAATAGACAACGTCATACAGGCACTCGTATTCGCTTTCGTCATGACCGGTCCCATACAACCGTTGATCGTGATCTGATTCGTCCCGACACGCCGCATCAACAAGCGGAACACATCGTCGAGCACGAAACAGTTTTCGAGAAATTCCATCGTGGTTTCCAATTTTGTACCGGGAATCTTGAGGTATTCCGCAGCCCGCTGCTTTGCCCTTTCAACGGTTTTGGTATCCGCCACCGCCTCCTCAATGAGTTTGCCCAGTTCATCGTAACTGACATCGTGGTACTCAAAATTCCAAACTTTTCGGACGAGATCGGGAACCGTAATCTCGGACTTACCCTGCGAAAAGGTACTGGCACCGCCAATCGTTACGATTTTCGTGTTCCGGGTGTTTTTCAAACCGCACAGGGCACGAAAACGCCAGTCGAGTTCGGACAATTCGTCGGTAACAACATCTTCTTCCTTGAGAACTGGATCGCACTGTTCGTCTGTATGGTCTCGGAGAATTCTCGCACTGACACCTTCATACAGATAATAGACGGGACCGCTGCGCCAACGCTGGAAAACGATGACATCTTTGCCGAAATTGGGCACATTCCCCATCATAAAGCCGGCTCCGTAAAGAAGAACTAAGTCGCACGCTTTGATGTCAGGTTGGTCCGGCGAAACTTGATTGATATGCGTGACTTTTTCGATGTCGAGAAACTCAATCGGATAGTCTGCCTTATGTTTGATTGTATCCAATTCGCGACGGATTCGGGCGACTTCTTCTTCGGCGGCTTCAGGAGAATCGACTCCGCCCCAATTGCGCCACGACGTTTTTTCCTGCCGTTTCGGCAGATCGTGCAACAGAATTGGTTTGACGATCAGCGGCTTTCTCGGTATCGGCTGGACAAGCGGAGCGTCGGTCTCGGCGGCGAGCAAACTGTTTTGGAGTCCGTTCAAGGTAAGACCGCCGAGCATGACGCCTCCCATCGCAAGGAAAGAGCGTCGCGAAAAATCCAATTCTGTCGGTGACGGTTCCGAGTGTGAAGGGCAACAATGACATCGTGGTTGTGAAGTGGTCATCGGAAATGGGTCCTTTCTTTAGAGGGAAATCATGTTTCAATGTAACAAAAAGTGCCGAACAGTCAAGCAATCGAACAGTCTGGCGAGACCGGGTTGCAGTCCGTCGACAAGTTCCAAAAATAGGGAAGATGGACAAAACAGACAAAATGTTGCCAAAATCGAAAAGGCTAAAATTATTGACGTTTAACAATGCCCTTTTCCTCTTGAAAAATACGGGCGGTACGGTACAATAATGGCGTTGGCGGGAAGCCACGAAGATTGGAGAAAAACAGATGTCCACACAGCAGGTGCCACTCACTTACGACCAAATGATGTCCCTGTTCCTCGAAACGCGAGAACGGCAGGAGGCGGCGCAAAAACGGTCAGAGGCAATCGACATACAGTTCGAGAAGATGCGAGAACGGCAGGAGGCGGCGCAAAAACGGTCAGAGGCAATCGACATACAGATCGAGAAGACACAAGCGCAGGTCGAGAAGACACAAGTAGCGGTCGAGGCGACCAACATAGCGGTAGGTTCCCTTACTCGTAAAGTTGGGGATATGTCCGAAAAATTACTCGGAGAGGGCAATCTTGTCGCCCAATTCCGAGAGTTGGGAATCAAAGTGAAAACCCATAGTCGCAACAAGGTTTTTGGAGAAAAAGGGACAGCCGAGAGCGGAGAAATCGACCTTTTTATGGAGGATGGCGATGTTGCCATTTTGGTTGAAGCGAAGACCACGCTAAAAATGAATGATGTCCGCGACCATATCCAACGAATGGAAAAATATCGGCGTTTTGTCGATGCTGACGGCAAAAACGGCAAGCGTTTTATCGGTGCGGTTGCAGGCACCGTGATTGAGGAAAATGTCATCAATTTTGCCCACGACAGTGGTTTGTATGTCATTATCCAGTCCGCCAGAGCCGTCGAAATCATCTCCCAGCCGGAGGGTTTCGTTGCGAAAAAATGGTGATCCTGCGGAGGTAGCGGATAAAACGAAAGGCTCTATCTTCAATTTTAGATTTGACAGGTTAGTAGTTACGCAAGGATTTCTATGGCAAACGGCGGAATCGTGTGCATACACATACCACATAAAGAGCAATGAGCCCTGCGCCAGCAAGGAACAGATAGCGGAACTGTTCCGAATACCGCGTGTAAACATGCCCTTCATGCATCGTCTTTTCGAGTTGGTCGATCTCTGCATAAACTTCCTCCAACGTCCTCGTGTTTCGGGCATGAAAATAGCGACCACCAGTTGATTCGGCAATGTTTTTCAGCATCTCTTCATCCATGCTGACCTGCCGCATCACTGAGCGGCGACGACCGAAGGAGTCCGTGATAATGTATGGGGCTTCTCCAGTCGAACCGATGCCAATGGTATAAACTTTGATTCCAAACGTTCGAGCAATTTCCGCTCCTTCCATCGGGGCAAGTACTCCAGTAGTTTGCTCGCCGTCCGAAAGAAAGAGGATCACCTTGCTTTTCGCCTCTTCTTCCCGCAGTCGGTCCGTTGCCGTTGCCAGTGCGTCTCCGATCGCCGTCGCTCCTTCTTCCGGGAGCAATGTGGCATAAGCCTGTCTTGCTTCCAGCATGATTTGTTCCGGCAGTTGAATCTGATCGAGCATCTCCAGCAAAGTGGCGTGGTCAAGTGTCAAAGGACAATGAGCATCGACATAGCCGCCGAAGGCAATGAGTCCGATTTTATCGTCCCGCCTGCCGGACAAGACATCATTGCCGCGTATGAAATTGCGGAGGGTGTGTTTGACCACTTCGAGCCGATGAGCGGGCTTTCCGTCTATGGTGAAGTCCAGTGCCGCCATGGAATGACTACGGTCGATACACACGATCAGAGCGATACCTTCCGCACGAACGCGATATTCTTCCTTACCGAACTGCGGACGCGCCAGTGCGGCGATCCAAAGTGCAAGCCCAACGTACAGCAGATATGGCACGGTCTTGGCAAGACGCTGCACCAATGTGCATGGCAATGTCCGTAAAATTGCCGTATTGCTGAAAACTACCGTCAAGGGGGAAATCCGGCGGAATTCCTGCCGAAACACCAGTAGCACCAACGGAATCAGCAGCAGAAAAAAATAGGGCGTCTGAAAGCGGAACATGGTGGCATATTATACCGAAAAGAACGATTGTAAGAACATCTGGCTGAATTATTTTTGCCGGAACGGGAAAATTCGGCGTTTTTGCCGATGTCTTCCGGCAGTTGTGGGGTTTGAAAGCATGTTGCGGTCCATTTTTGCCCTTTACACGGGGCGAGTGAGGTAGTAAAATAGGAGGGGAGGGGGCGTTGCCATGACAATCGAAATAGTTTGCCCCAACGGGCACCGTTTAACTGCCAAAGAATCGAGTGCGGGCAAGACCGGTAAATGTCCGGTGTGCCAGGCATCGGTTCCCATTCCGATTCCCAGCCGACCCGTTACTGCGGATAGTTCCATCGTGGCGGCGGTTCTTGGTGAGCTCAATGCTCAAGCAGCCGCGCAGAAACGAGTCGGCAGGACGGTCTTGGCTCCCAAGCGGCAACCTGCCGCTGCCGTGAGAGACTCCAGTGCGTTAGCGCGGATAAGAATTTGCCCCAACTGCGAGAGGGATATTGATCTTGGCTACCATGTTTGCCCCCATTGCCATGCCTACCTTTCGGGGCTCAATGAATTTTAGACGTTCTACTGTACAGTCTTGCCCTGGCTAAATGACTCGTGTGTCGATAACCCGATTCGCTTTGCCTTCGCTACGAGGAATCGTTCCTGGTTGCACCAGCGAGATTTTGGCTTGAATTCCCGTGAGTTGATGAATCACATGACGGATTCGATGCTGAAACGCTTCAATTTCGCCGACCTTGTCGCTAAACACTTCCGTTCGAACTTCCAGCCGGACTTCGATTTCGTCTAATCCACCGAATTCCCGAACCAAAACGATTTGATAATGCGGTTCCGCTCCCTCGACTTGCAATAGAGCTGCCTCAATCTGGCTCGGAAAAACATTTACACCCCGGATAATCAACATGTCATCACTTCGGGCAGCAATGCGCTTTATTCGGCGGATTGTGCGCCCACATGGACAAGGTTCGGTCATCAAACATGTCAAGTCCCGCGTTCTGTAGCGGATCATCGGCATCGCAAAGCGGTCCAACGTTGTGAAGACGAGTTCCCCCATTTGTCCGTCTGGGAGGGGTTCCAGCGTTTCCGGGTCAATGATTTCGGGATAAAAATGATCCTCGAAAAGGTGCGTGCCATTCTGGTGGACGCACTCCGCTCCGACACCGGGACCGCAGATTTCCGTGAGACCATAAATATCATAAGCCTTAATACCAGCATTGGTTTCGATTTTTCGCCGCATTTCGTCCGACCAAGGTTCTGCACCAAATACACCGACACGCACCGGCAATTCCCTGAGATCGACCTCCATCTCCCGTGCCTTGTCTATGATGTGCAGGAAATAGGATGGTGTGCAAGATACGACGGTTGCACCAAAGTCCCGCATAAGCATCACCTGCCGCTCGGTATTGCCACCGGAAATCGGCACCACGGTAACGCCAAGGGCTTGTCCGCCATCATGTAAACCTAGTCCGCCGGTGAACAATCCATACCCGTAAGCATTCTGCAAAATGTCGCCAGCTCCCACTCCGTAACTGCGAAGTGCCCGCCCGACTCCTTCCGTCCAAACGGCGAGGTCTTCTTTCGTGTGGGCAACGACAATCGGTTTCCCCGTAGTGCCGCTGGAGGCATGCATTCGGACAATTTTGTCCATTGGGACGGCAAAGAGCCCGAAAGGATAGGTATCTCGCAACACTTGTTTCGTAACGAGAGGCAATTTGTGCATATCGTCGAAACTCTTGATGTCGTTGGGCTTCACTCGCATGTGCCCGTGATACCAGAGACTGTTTTCGTAGGCATGGCGAAGGACAATCTCGCATTTTTTCCATTGGAGTTCCCGGAGTCGGTCTGGCGTGAGGTAATCGAGATTGGAAATTGAGTCGTGCGATGGTCGAGTCGAAGGCGAAACAGACGAATCGGACATAATCGGAAAAAGTTTACAATCAAAGGTAACAAATTCATTATACCCGCAATGTTCTGTGCCGCAATCGCCAGAATGAGTGTGTCGCTCATGTCGTCGTGGCACGAAGCGTTCAATGATCTGCAAAAACCACTTGAACGCAAAAAACTCCGCACGAAAAAATGACCCGAGCAGATTCCATCTTGTCTTGGTGTATCAGAACCAGTAGGTAATCAATAGGAGCAATCCCAGTACAAACATCATCTATCCGCTACGATTCTGAACAATTCGCATGCTCCAGTCCCGTCTTTATGTCCATGAACTCAAAGACATTTTTGCGTATGAGCCAATAAACCGTAATGGTGAAAAGGCACCATAGGATTCCTATGGCACTGCTGACAACGTTCAAAACAAGTTCAGTCTGAAAAAAGGTGCCGGGATTCATTGCTGACGCAATGCTTGCCGCCGTTACGCATAGCAAGCTGACAAGGTTATTCACAAGCCAAATGAAGCATGACACAGTAATCAAGGTCGTGTTGAAACGCTTAGGGCTTCCATATCCTTCCATTGCTTGATTCATGTCCCGGAACAGTCCGCCCAGCGCAACGAACATCCAGTACCAGTTGAAAAAGGGAACGAGTGAAAGAAAAGCACTCGTTTCTGGTGTCAATCGGGCAAATTGCCGAGGCACTTCTTCCCATAATCGAAAGAGCCAGAAAAAGTAGCAGAACACGTAGGCAAGAAATAGCGGGAAAATGAAAAGGAACACGTAGATGGTACTCATGATACCTGCTATTGTATGCACACTTCGTTGATGCTCCACTGAAAAGACCGCTATGCAAATGAGGCTGTAAACCACGTCCCCAAACGCCAACACTCCGAGTAGGACACAAATGAGTGTCGTAAAGAAAGAAATCCGTTTCTTGCGTTGCTCTGTGTTGAGTATCACCAGGGCACAATTCGGCGGCAGATGCCCGGCACCATGTTCCAACAACAGACGCACGATTTCCTCGCTGTTCATTGCTATCGCCAAGTCGAGCGGCGTTTGCCCATCGGCATTGCGGGCGTGGATGGTTTCACAACCGCCGGCAAGTAGCGTCTTGATAATCTCAATGTTACCATTCTGAATGGCAGTGTGCAAAGGTGTGTTCATGTGTCCAGAAAATCCCAAAAAATTTGCTTTTCCTGTGAAAGACACTCGTCCTTACTGCTGATGTGCCTTGCGGAAACTTCTAAC
>Ga0082212_10004321_pt1 | contig 19732 bp, 17 predicted proteins | sample TergutNt197P3_FD_71548 | JGI IMG/M metagenome (GOLD analysis project Ga0082212, IMG submission 71548) | Neocapritermes taracua P3 segment gut microbial communities from Petit-Saut dam, French Guiana - Nt197 P3 | ecosystem: Host-associated > Arthropoda: Insects > Digestive system > Gut ... | reverse complement strand
AGCAGCCAGCGGTGCTACGCCCTGCCGATAGTGCCTTGGGTTTATTCAAACACCACCAGACCGGATAAGTGTTATAACAGCATAGGCGAAGGGCTGTTCGACGGCATCGAAGGTATCGAAGACGTGGCTCAATGTAACACAACCCCAGTTGTGAGTCAGGATAAGTTCAATTGCAGCGGTCCCGGCTGGAATGACCCGGCTCGCGCGGCCCCGGTGATGTTTTACGGAACATTCAGTTCCGCAAGGCTATGCGGCAATCCGCCGACATTCGACGGCGTGTATTTGTGGGAAAGATTTCCCGGCAACTGCGGAGCTGCCCCCTTTGGCCCGATCGTCTGTTTCTTTGGCGGTAACATGCAGCTTGAACTCAAAGTCAATGGCCGACCGGAAAACAATAGCGCAAGCGCGTGCACATGCCGCGCGGGGCAGCTCCCCTGTTCAAAGTTGCCTGGTGATAAAGGTAGCGGTAGCGCATATGGCGCAATAACTGTGACGGGCGACCCCATTAGATGTCCCACTGATGGTACCGGCGATACAGTGGATAGCTACATAGGATCTTTTGGCTTATAATTGAGTCTCTGGCAGGCTTATAATTTATAAAAAACGCGGCGTTCGCCGCGTTTTTTAACTTTATTCAGTCACAATCGAAACAGTCTTTCGATTTCGCGCGCCGCGCTTGAACGCCACGCGTCCGTCCGCTTTCGCGAACAAGGTATGATCCTTGCCCATGCCGACGTTCGCGCCCGGATGCACGGCCGTGCCGCGCTGGCGGATGATGATATTTCCGGCGATGACCTTTTGTCCGCCGCTTTTCTTGACGCCAAGTCTGCGCCCGGCGGAATCGCGGCTATTGTTTGATGCCGCGCCTGCTTTCTTATGTGCCATTTTTTGCTCCTTTCAGTCGCAAATAATTAGCAATTAGCAATTAGCAATTAGCAATTTTTTACTGCTTTGTGCTTTTTACCAAATAACTAATTTTTCCTTTGTTCGTTTCAGAGCAACTAACCAATTTTCAATCGCAATTCTAACTAATTGCTAATTGCTAATTGCTAATTGCTAATTGATGCCTGTTATCTTCAACACTGTAATATGCTGGCGGTGGCCTTTGGTCCTGCGGTAGTTATGACGGCGCTTTTTCTTAAATACCAAGATTTTGTCCGCGCGAGTCTGCTCTATAACTTCCGCTGTGACTTTTGCGCCCGACACGGTCGGATTTCCGACCTTGTCGCCGACCATCAAGACTTGGTCAAATTCGATTTTGCCGTCGGTTTTCAGCTTTTCCACCTTTATGATATCGCCTGTTTTGACGCGATATTGCTTTCCGCCGGTTTGAAATATTGCATAAACATCTGCCATATTTTGCCCTTTCTGTTCAAAGTTTTATGCAATAATAGCTATTTTTGCTTGAAAGTCAAGCAAAAATGAAAAATGAAAAGTGAAAAATGAAAAATTGCAGTTGCGATTCGCGCGGAATTGCTAATATCAGCTTGTGAGCGAAGCTAACATTTTTCATTCTTCATTTTTCATTTTTCACTTTAGTCTTTTTTGTGCGAAAAACCAGCGAATCGTTTTAGTAAAAAATCCCTAAATTTAGCCTGATTTATAAAATCAAGCGGCAATTGTTAAGAATCGTAAAAAAATTATCACTTGCAAACGCCAAAATACTATATATTGTGTCGGAAACGGCAAAAGTGATACTACCTGTTGATTTATTGTGATTCGGAGAGGGCGCGAAATTGACAGGAAATAGGGCATAAATGCATAACTCCAAGGGCGTCCTGATGAACGAATCGTTAAAGCTTTTATCCGATTTTACGTATTATATGAAATACTCCCGCTATATGCCGAATAAAAAGCGGCGCGAGACATGGGAAGAGACTATCGCCCGCAACAAAGGCATGCATCTGGCCAAATTTCCGCAAGCAACTGATCTGATAGAGCGCGCTTATGAACTGGTTCTGGCCAGGAAGATTTTACCATCTATGCGCAGTATGCAATTCGGGGGACCTGGAATCGCCCAGAACAATGCCCGCATGTATAACTGTTCCGCAATCGGAATCACCGAGTTGAAAGACTTTGTGGATTTATTTTATTTGTTGCTTTGCGGTTGCGGCGTCGGATTCTCGGTTCGCCGCAATTTTATTTCAAAGCTGCCGAAAATGGTTGCGCGCAGCGGGAAGAAGACCGTTTTCAAGCCGGAAGATTCTATAGAAGGCTGGGCGGATTGCATCAAAGCACTGATGGACGCTTACTTTGTATCCGGCGATGATATCGAATTCGATCTGTCCGCTATTCGGCCGAAAGGCGCGTTGATAAAATCCAGCATGATGCCGGCGCCTGGCCCGGAACCGTTAAACGATGCGCTGGTTCATATCAAGAAGTTGCTGGATCGCAAGGTGGCGGCGGGCGAGGATACTTTAACCTCGGCCGATTGCTTTGATATCTGCTGTTTTACTTCCGATGCGGTTTTGGCGGGCGGCGTCCGGCGCTCTGCCATGATCTGCTTGTTTGATAAAGACGATGAGTTGATGCTGCATGCCAAGGAAGGCAATTGGTGGGAATCGAATCCCCAGCGCGCTATGGCGAATATATCCGTGCAATTCGACCGGGCCGCAACGACCAAGGAAGAATTCGACGGCATATTCGCGCAATGCAAACGCAGCGAATGCGGCGAGCCCGGATATATCTGGACGAACAATCCGGAATGGGTTATTAATCCCTGCGCAGAGATTTCAATGCCGTCGCGCGGATTCTGCAACCTGACGAACGTCAGCGTCGGCGATGTTGCGGACCAGGCGGATTTGGAGGAGCGCGCTTATTACGCGGCCGTTATCGGGACGCTTCAGGCGTCTTATACGAACTTCAAATACATACACCCGGAATGGAAAAAGAATGCGGAAAAATATGCTTTGATAGGCGTGTCGGTAACGGGCCTGGCGTCGCATCCTGATTTATCGGTATTGGATTTTAAAAAGGCGGCCACGGTCGCGAAGAAGGCTAATATTGAAATTGCAAAGCTGATTGGTATAAATCCGGCCGATCGCATTACGAATATAAAGCCGGATGGCACCGGCGCGTTGGTTCTGGGAACCAGCAGCGGCGTTCATCCGTGGCATGCAAAGCATTATATCCGGCGTTTTCGCATAAACAAGCTGGAGCCGATTTATACTTATTTGATGGAAAATTTCCCGGATTTGATGGAAGACGATGTGATGAAGCCGGACAAGAACGGCGTGTTCAGCCTGGTCATCCGTGCGCCCGAAGGCGCGGTTACTCGTCGGAACGAGACAGCGATAGAATTCCTGGAGCGTGTGAAATATATGTCCTTGAACTGGGTAAGGCCGGGGCATGTGAAAGGCGACAATTACAACAATGTTTCATGTACTTGCAGTGTTAAGAATCACGAATGGGACGAGGTCCGCGAATGGATGTGGGAAAACAGGGATTGCTATACGGGGATTTCCTTGCTGCCGTATTCGGACGCGAGCTATCAGCAGGCGCCGTTCGAAGATACTAACGAGGAAGTGTACAAGGAATTCGCGGCGAAAGACAGACAATTCAAACTGGATGAAATAAAAGAAGAGCAGAATTTTGTGAATTTCGGGGCCGAGGCAGCGTGCAGCGCCGGCGGGTGCGAGCTTGTTTGACGCGAAGCGTCAAACAAGCCAAGTTATAAGTTATAAAGGATAAGTTATAATGGCGGAGAGTTTAATTCTTTCTAGAAGCGAAGACTTCGCATTGCGGGTAATAAAGCTCTATAAGTTTCTGCAAAATAAAAATGAATTTATTATATCTAAACAAATTTTCCGTTCCGGAACCAGTATCGGAGCAAATGCGGCTGAAGCAGTTCATGCATCAAGCAACAAAGATTTTGTATGCAAGTTGGAAATATCGCAGCGTGAATGTTCGGAAACTTTGTATTGGTTAAGATTGCTGGAAAAATCCGGATTCATAACCAAAAAGCAATTTGAAAATATTTATACGGACTGCATAGAGATTGAAAAGATTTTGACAACAATCATTAAAAAGACGAAGAAGAAATTATAACTTATCCTTTATAACTTATAACTAAAAACCGAAGGTTTTTGCTATGGCACAGATAGTTACGAAAAAAGGCGATTACGGTATGACTCAGCTGAATCCGGACAGGATCGCCAGCAAGGCCCATCCTATGATCGAGATCATGGGCGAGATTGACGAGCTGGCCTGCGCCTTGGGGTTGTCCGGGGACAAGTACGACGGGATTCAGACCTTTTTATCAGAGCTTATGGGGTGCATGTATTACAAGCAGCTGGACGAGCGCCGCGTTGCGCAGCAGATATGGCAGTTGGAAGATTATATCACGACGCATAATAATTCCATTCCGAATTTTTTTGTGAACCCGCGCGGACATGTGAGCCTTGCGCGCGCAGTCTGCCGCCGCGCGGAAAGACGGGTGGTGGAGTTCATGGATAAAGACCGCAACGCGCCGCTGGACGAGAAATACGGAATGAACCTGCAGCCTGTGCAGCAGTACCTGAACCGGCTGAGCGACTATTTGTTCGTGAAGAGCTTCGAGCGCGTTGTGACCGAGCCGCAATTGTTCGCCGACGAGCTGGCTATTAATCAGCAAATATTCGCTTGACGCTTCGCGTCTGCGCGTATCCTCGTAGTTATTCAATCTTCCCCCGGCTTTCGCCGGGGTTGATTTCATATACTCAGATTCGCGGCGGTCGGGTAAAATTGTTTCCTCTATTTGTCATTGCGAGCCTGCGCCAGCAGGCGCGGCAATCCAGTCAATAGCTGGATTGCTTCGTCGCTTACGCTCCTCGCAATGACAATTGGAAGCGTTAATGACAAAAGTTTTCTTAAGCTTAGCATTAAAAAGACCGTTTTTATTCCTCTGTTGTTTATGATATAATATGTGAAAGAGAATGGTCGCGAACCTGCGTTTTTAGGCGGAAAACCGCGCATCCTGTTTGGATGCGCTGTTGTTGTTTTGTTGTGGTTATGCGGTTGTATGGGGAATAAAAATGAAATGTAAAGTATTTTTCATAGCATGGCTTACGGCGATAGTCGCGAGTGCGGCGAGTGCGGCAAGTGACGGGATAGCGGAAAAACCTATTGTCCGGGGCATCACTTACGGCGGCGTGCAATCGGCCAGTGATCGGAATGTTGATTACGAATCGAAAAAAGAATCACACAATGGCAACTTTTATTTGGGCGCGGATTTTGCTCTGAACTTCGCGAATTTCAAGAACGATTATCATTGCGTCAGCGATATGGGGGTGCCCGATCCTCTTTGCGCGTTCGTCAGGGGGAGCGATTCGTATTCCTTTGCGCAGCAACTGGGCTTTGATATGAGAGCCGGGTATCAGTTCGCGCCGAAATGGCGGGCGGAATTAAACTATGGGTACACCGGTGCATTTGAAGACAGCGGCGGCGCATTTAAGTTCGCGCTGTCATCTCAATACATTATGGCGAACGCGTTGTATACGATTCGGCAATGGACTACGACCAGCGTTTACGGCGGACCGGGCGTCGGCGCGGCGTTCCTGCAAAGCCGCATGGCGGGGATAGCGTTTTTGCCTGACGGCAAGGATACGCAGACAAAGGCTACTTATGCGGGCCAATTGATGCTGGGAGTGGAAGAGGCTTTGACGCCGGAGTTTTTTATCGGCTTGTCGTATCGGCTGATGTATAACGGCGGAATGACGAATAGGCGCGAGCATGTGGCGAACGACGGCTATTTGGATACGAAAATCGGCAATGTGCTGACGAACAGCCTTATGCTGGGGGCAAGGTTTAAATTCTAATGATTAAGACGTGCAGAATTTTCGCGAGTCTTATTGCAATAACGGCGGTTGTCGGGATCGCGGATGCGGCGGTGGCGATAAAGCCTATCGGCGCGTCGCCGACTGCTTCGGGTCCCACGCGCGTGGGCGCGGCTGCGGCGATAAAACCCGCGGCGAATCCGACCCGCATAGGCACCTCCGGCGTGATGAGCGTAAAGCCGTCCGGCACGGCTGCGAATATGGCTCGTCCGGCGTCGAATATCAACGCAAGCAACGCGCGCCTATCGGTTGGAAAGCTTTATAACAATAAAGTCGCCAATTTACCGCCTCCGGGCACCAGCGGCGGCATTGGCGGCGGCGGGACGGGCGATCTTTCGGCTTATGCGCTGCAAAAAGATGTGGATAATCTGGTCGATGCGCTGGAGCTTCGCATTGATAATGTGGAAAAAGACCTCGATACTGCGGAAAAGCGGCTTGACGGGCGTATAGACGATTTGATACTGGATATTTATACCAAGGCGGAAATCGAAGCGATGAATCTTGGCGGCGGCGGCACGCCCGGGGAACCTGGCGCAAAGGGCGACAAGGGAGACAAAGGGGATAAAGGCGACAAGGGCGATGCGGGCGAGGAAGGGCTTTCCGCTTATGAAATCGCGGTCGCGCATGGGTTTGTCGGCACAGAAGGGGAATGGCTGATGTCGCTGCGTGGCGGCGGGCTTCCGACCGGCGGCGCGGACGGGTTTTATATCGTAAAGGTTCAAAACGGCGAAACTACATTGCAGCCCGTGGAAATAATCGTCGGCCAGTATCACGAATAAAAGAATTTAATAAAACGAAGAAACTAAAGAACGAGAATAAAATACGAAAGAAAGAAAAAAAACAAAAAACAAGAACAAAAAAATAGAGGGAGAAAGAAATGCTGAAAATGAGAAAAATATTGCTTACATCACTTGTCGCGATGTTCGCAGTCGGGGTGGGCGCCGCAAGCGCGGCGGTCGCGCCCCAAGTGACGTCCAAGGAGTACGTCGACAGCGGATTGGTGACGAAAGCCAATAAATCCGATGTTGCGACCTCTTTGTTGGCCAAGCAAAATAACCTGGGCAACGGCACGGCAAATCAAGTTGTCGTTGCCGGCACCACTGCCGGAACGGTTTCATACCGCGGTATTGATACGGTTGTTACCGCTTCATCGGATAACTTGATAACGTCCGGCGCGGTTAAAACCGCGATTGCCGAGGTCGTCTCGGGCGAAATGGGCGGCCTTGGCGCCTTGGCGTACGAGGATATAGTCAGCAGCAGTCTTCTGGGCAGCAACGCGGTGGCCACGGGCAAAATCGCGGATGAAGCGGTGACTGCGGCTAAAATCGCCAATGGTACGATCACGACCACTCAACTGACGGGTAGCATCGTTACTTCGTTGGGCTTGGCGGATACCGCATTACAGTCTGGCGATAATGTGTCGGAACTGGTTAACGATGCGGGATATCTGATCGAAACGGATCTGGGCTCGGCTGCATTTGCGGATACGACGGACTTCGACGCGGCCGGATCTGCGGCATCGGTCAATACGGCGTTCGAGACTTTCCGCGATCGCTCCGCGGGCTTCGCGACATCCGCGCAAGGCTCGAATGCCGACACGGCGAAAGGCGTCACGGATAACGTGACCAGCAACAGCACGATCGCCAAGGCGAACTCCGCATTGCAGGCCGGCGCCGATATATCGGAACTGACCAATGATGCGGGATACCTTACCGAAGCGGATATGACGGGTTATGCGACGGAGACTTATGTTACGGATCGAACCGGCAATGTATCGGCTCTTGCCACGACCGCGACGGACCTTACGGGTGCTGTCAACGAAGTGAGGACGACGGCCAACACGGCGAAGAGCGTCACGGATAGCATAACCACCAACGACACGATCGCCAAGGCGAACTCCGCGTTGCAATCTGCGGCTATCACGGACATGGAAGTCACGACCAACAAGCTGAAGTCTGTAACTGGCGGCGGCGCGGGGATAACCGGCAGCGCAACCGATACTCAATACGCCAGCGCGAAAGCGGTTTATGATGCGATTGCTGCAAGTGCGTATAACGATGCTACGCTTGCCGGCCAGGTTGCGGATCTTGAAACCGCCGTGGGAGATATGGAGCTGGATACGACGGCCACAGACATCACCGGAGCGATAAACGAGCTTGTTACCGACATCAGCGGCAAGGCCGACAAAGCGACCACCTTGGCTGGATACGGCATTACCGACGCCATGGCCAAAGTCACATGCGCCGACGGTCAGATGCTGATGGCAAACGCTTCCGGCGGGTTTGACTGCATTGACGTTGCGACCACATATACCGGCGACGGGGATTAATCTAGCTGGACGGTAAAAGCGCAAAATGAAACGTCTCGCAAAAATCTTTGCGGTTATGGTTCTGGCGATATCGCCGGCATTCGCGGACACGCTTCCTGTTGCCGCCTCGAAACAGTATGTTGACGAGGGTCTGTCGCAAAAAGCGACCGCGATTGCCGAATCGGTCTCCGCGAATTATATCCCGCTGAGCCAGAAAGGCGCGGCGAACGGCGTCGCGACGCTTGACGGGACGGGCAAAGTGCCGTCGTCTCAGTTGCCGTCGGATATCGGCGCTCAATCGGACTGGAACCAGGCGAGCAGCAGTGCGGTGGACTTCATAAAGAACAAGCCGACATTGGGCACCGCGGCCGCGAAGAATGTCGAATACTTTGCGGATGCGGCCCAGGGTGCGCTTGCGGACAGCGCGGTTCAGCCCGGAGATTTGGCACTGGTTGCGACAACCAATTCTTATGATGACTTGGATGACTTGCCGACGCTAGGTACTGCGGCGGCGGCGGATACTACGGACTTTGCGGCTGCGTCAAGCTTGGCAAATTACATTCCGACATCGCAGAAAGGGGTTGCAAGCGGCGTCGCTTCGCTTGATGGAACTGGCAAGGTTCCGTCGTCTCAGTTGCCGGCCCAAGTGCAGAGCAATTGGACCCAAGCGACCAGTTCCGAGCCTGATTTCATAAAGAACAAGCCGACACTGGGAAGTGCGGCCGCCGCAAGTGCCGGCGACTTTGCAACAGCGGCCCAAGGCGTGTTGGCGGATACCGCGGTCCAGCCCGGAAGCCTGCATGCAGTCGCGACCAGCGGTTCTTATAATGATTTGAATAACAAGCCCACTCTCGTGACCGAATCCTGGGTGCTGGGTCAGATTGCCGCCGCCGAATTAGGCGAAGGCGGGGGCGAAGGCGACGGCGGCGCTGTGGCGACCGCGTTGCTGCTGCATACGCAGGATATGAATAACCCGCATCAAACGACCAAGGCTCAGGTCGGGCTCGGCAACGTTCAGAACGTCGATCAGACCAACGCAAGCAATTTGGCGACTGGCGCGGTTAATATAGCGCTGCTTCCTGTGGGAAATACTTCGGTTACGGTTGCGGCCGGAAACGATTCGCGCTTTGGATTGGCGGAAAGCGCGCTGCAAACCGTATCGTCCAGCGGCGCGGGAAATGTGGTTACATCCGTTGCGAAAAACGGGACGGATGTAGTGGTGACCAAGGGCATTACGGCTTTGGTCGCGTCGGATTTAACGCCGATTGAAAGCCGACTGGCACAGATTGAAAATTTAGGTTTGTATCTCGGCACGGTGGAGACCAAGGCGGGCCTGCCGGCTACGGTCGCCGCGGCGCAAAGCTTGTGGGGCAACAGTTACGTGCCCGCTGCGAATGACTTTGCGGACGTGCTGGCGGACGAAACGCGCGGCGGCGCCGGGGCATCTTACCGCATAACCTCGGTTTCCGGCGGCAATATCACCTGGGCGTCGGTGCCGTTTAAAATTTATAACACGGATACGTCCGGATATATGAATAAGCAGTCCAGCGCGACGAATGGAAACATAGGAACGTTCAATTCCGCGGGCCAGGTGGTCGACAGCGGCAAGGGCTTGTCCGATCTTGCCACAAGCGCGCAGGGCGCCAAGGCGGACAGCGCGGTTCAGCCTGCGGCTATATCGGATATGGCGACGCAGACGTGGGTTTCGGGGCAGGTGGATACTATTCCGACGTCCGCGCCATCGGGATCGTTGCCGGGCGGAAGAGCTTTCATCTGGATAGAGTAAGAGAGTAGCGCGCGCTGCACGCGCAGAGTAAAGATTTTGCTTCGCAAAATCAGAGTAGCGCCGGCTTCGCCGGCAGAGTAGAAGAGTTAGGGAGTAAAAGAGTATCTATAACTCTCCTACTCTCTTACTCTGCAAACGCGAAGCGTTTGCGCTACTCTCCTACTCTGCTCGCGAAGCGAGAATAGGAGAGTAATATGGCGGAGAGTATTGCCAGGGAAAAGAGTGAAGATTTTGCAGTCCGCATAATAAAACTAGCCCGACATATCCGCGAAACCAAGAAAGAATTCAGCATTGCAGACCAAATACTGCGCTCGGGGACCAGCATCGCCGCAAATCTTGCAGAATCTGAATGCGCGATAAGCAAAAATGATTTCATCAGCAAGATTTACATCTCGATAAAAGAATGTATGGAAACATTATTATGGTTGCGGTTGTTAAGAAAAACTGAGATAATCACGGAAAGGCAATTTAACAGCATCTATCCGGAATGCGAAGAACTGCGTAAAATATTGAACGCAACGATACGAACAATAAAGAGTAAGAAATAATGTCTATCCGCAAAATAATCTTTTACTCTTTTACTCTTCTACTCTTCTACTCTCTTACTCTTGCGTCAGCGCATGCGGCCAGTACCACATTTTACAAGCTCGGCGGGTCGGGAACTATTTCCAATCTTATATTCGCGCATAATGGGGCGGTCTGCTCCGGCACCGCTTGCAGCAGCACAACCGCCTGCTGCATTACCGGCGTTTCGGGAACATCGACCGGAACCGCGAATGTGGCGATTACTCCGGCCGGGAACGCTATCAATACTCCGGGAGTCAGTTTGCTGACGCGATACGGCTCCACTTATTTGTGGCCGCCTTTGTATATGCCGGGCACGCGCACTATTCCGGCCCCTCCCGGCAACCCCAGCGGCGGAACCGCGCCGCTTATGGGAGTGGTGGCCGCTCCGCAGCAACAGGGAATATGGTGCAATAACGTGCCGTACGGGAACGTGGCATCCAGTATGTGCTTTCCGGGCGGAACGGGCGGAAAGGTCACCGGACAGTTTTCCGGGGGGGTCTATGCGGTGTGGAGCTGTAACGGCGGATTCTACGCGCCGCCCAGACCCGCGACGCCGATTGCCGATCATGATACCTGTCTGCCGGTAGAGGCCGGATACTACAGCCCGTTCCGCGAACTGGACAGGTATCCTTGCCCCGTCAACCACTATTGCCCTGCGGCGGAAGAAATCTGCCCGATTCTGACCGGCAGCGTTGCAGCCAGCATGGTTCCAAACAAGCCGGGCTGCACTACCGTCAGCAGCGCCACGACCGGCACCGCCGCCGCCCCGACTTTCCAGCCGGTCGCATGTCCGTCGACGGAAGTAAACTGTGCCGCCGCGCCGATACCTTGTCCGTCGCCTTGGACGCTTTCCGACGGGTTGCAGGATGCGGTCACCGACTGCTATTACAGATATGACCCGGGCTGTCCGCTTCCGAATTTTCCGCACGCGACAGTGGTCGAAGGGCGCGTCTATAATCCCGGCGGCAATCCTCAGGTAGTTTGCGAAATCAAAGCTTGCGAAACTGGATACGCTGTTATCGATGGCCAGTGCGTCCTTGGGTGTCCTGCGGGTAAGTATATGAGCGCGCCCAACACGTGCACGGACTGTCCGGCCGGCAGATATTGCGTTGGCGGATATGTGATGCCCGAAGACTGCCCCAGCACGCATCCGAATTCTCTGCCGGCGAATCCGATGGAGGAGCTCTGCTATGAAAACTGCGATCCGCTGATGTTTCCGAACTCCACGGCCATAACCGGATATGATTACCATGATTTCCCCAGTACATGCGCCGCTTCGGCCTGCCAGACCAATTATACGGTGCGGGACGGGCAATGCGTTCTGGCTTGCGCCGCCGGACAATATAATAACGGCGGAGTCTGCGCGCAGTGTCCCGCCGGATATTATTGTCCTGCGAACGAGCCGCAGCCTCTGCTGTGCCGGTTCGGAAACTTTTGTCCCGCGGGTTCGTCTTCGGAATCCGAATGTCCGCTGACGCATCCGAATTCCCAGCCGGGGGCTACGGCCAACACGCTGTGCTATGTGGTGGCGAATTGTTCGGCGGCGAATGCGGCGACATCGGAACAGCGAAACTTTTACAATAACGCCGGCGCGAATCAGTGCGTGGCGCTGACCTGTATCCCGGGGTACCAAGTCGTCAACTGGCAATGCGTCAGCGAAACTAATCTTACCATAGCCACTCTGAACAAAAACGGCGGAACAGGAACACTCCTGGGCGTCGTCGGCGGCGGCGGGGTAACCTTGAATTGCGATAATCAAATGTGCGATCTGCCCGCTTTGACGCCGCTGACGCGAGCGAACTCGGTATTTAACTATTCGTCCGACGGCACCAATTATCCGAACGGCAGATGGTGCACTCAGGCGGATGGGGGAGGCACTTGCTATACCGGCGGGCAAAGCCATTCGTTCACCGGTATCAGCACTATAACGTTGTATGCGATGTGGTCTTGCGCGGGCGGATATTATAATAACACCGCCACGACTTGCGGTGCGGTCGGCAGCGGGTATTTCAGCCCTAATTATGCGAATAACAGGACGCAGTGCCAAGCGGGATATTACTGCTCCGGCACAACCGCTGCGGTGCAGCAGCCTTGTCCGGGCGCATTCCCGGATTCCGCGGCAGGCAGCACTTCAAGCATGATGTGTCGGCGTCCGTGCCCCGAACTGCCCGGAGTCGATACTATGGTTCCCGGCGGATTCGAATACCAAGGCCTTCCCAGCACCTGCGAAGCCGCGTCCTGCATAGCGAATTGGACGCTGGAGGACGGAGTGTGCATTCCGCCCGACGCTTCATGTCCCCCGGGTTATTACTTCGACAGCTATTGCAAGGATTGCCCCCCGGGCAGCTATTGCGTGGGCGAGGAAGAGCCCGCGGTTCCATGCCCGCAAGAGTTTCCGTCGTCCGAGGTAAGAAATCCGTCCATAGACGAATGCTTTTCGCCATGCGTGCCCTCTAATTATAACGCGGTGCTGATGATGACCGGGCGCGAGTATTACGACGATAACCTGTCCACTTGCTGCGCTTTGGTATGCATGAACGGGTATTCGCTGGATAATTGCCGTTGCGGCGTGTCGCAATGTCCCGCGGGACAGTTCCTGAACGACCAGGTCTGCGATACTTGCGGCGTCGGACGCTGGTATAACGGAACGCCCGGAAGCGGATGCACCCCAGTGGGCAGCGAGTATTACAGTCCGGTGAACGACGCGCGCAAATACGAATGCCCGTCCAACACGTTATCCGGAGGAGACGGAACATACGCCGCCAGCATTTCGGACTGCACGGTCTTTAAGACTCTGAAAGTCGATGACGGCAATGACTTGGTCCAGGTGATAATGCGCACCGCGAAAATAACGACTCCGTCGCTGCATGTGTATGACGGAAGCAAGCTGTATTACGGAAACCTGTCGCTCAGCGCGCCGGCCAGCGGCCAAGCGCTGAAAATAAACAACGGGACTACGGTTTATTACGTGCAGGATAATGCGTACTCGCAATAAAAAATCCCGCGGAAGCGGGATTTTTAATAATGGGGCGAATGACGGGATTCGAACCCGCGACATCCAGTACCACAAACTGGCGCTCTAACCAACTGAGCTACATCCGCCATACATAAATTTATTATAATACGCATCTGCTTGCTTTTTGACGCCGGTCGTGTATGTCTTTATACACTCCCTATGTCAAAAATCCGCGCATCTGCCGTATTCTAATAAATTTATGACAAAATCTTGGCCTGCCACCTGAAGCCTCGCAGAGGCGAAGGGTGGTGGAGATAATCGGGCTCGAACCGACGACCTCTTGCATGCCATGCAAGCGCTCTACCAACTGAGCTATATCCCCAAGCATAAATTTATTATAACACGCATCTGCTTGTTTTTTGCCGCCGGTCGTGTATGTTTAATACACTCCCTTTGCCAAAAAACTGCGCATCTGCCGTGTTCTAATAAATTTCTGATGCCCGCGTATTCTATATTCTCGCTTGCAAAAAGTCAATTTGTTTTCTAATATTTTAGCAAAAGGAGAAAACTATGGATTACCCCCTTATCAAATCCGAAGCCGAACAAAAAACTCTTGCAACTATTGAAGTTCTGCGGACCGAATTCGCTGGGCTTCGCACCGGCCGTGCATCCGTGCATCTTCTGGACGGAATCCGCGTGCCTGTGTACGGCACCGAAATGCCAGTCGACCAATTGGCGACCGTTTCCGCGCCCGAAGCCCAAGTCTTAAGCATTTCCGTATGGGATCTTTCCAACGCTTCTGCAGTTGAAAAAGCCATTCGCGAATCCGGACTGGGGCTGAACCCCATGACCGCGGGCGGCGTCATCCGCCTGAACCTGCCTCCATTAACTGAAGAGCGCCGCAAAGAGCTTGTCAAAGTCGCGGGCAAATATGCGGAAGACGCGAAAATCTCTATGCGCAATATCCGCCAGGACGCGATGTCGAAAATCAAGCGCGCGAAAGACGACAAGGAAATCAGCGAAGACGATCAGCGCCGCTATGAAGAGGACCTGCAGAAAGTCTTCGACGCCCGCGCGTCGGAAGTGGATAGCATCGCAAAGCAGAAAGAACAAGATATCATGAGCGTATAAAAAACCGCGCTATTAGCGCGGTTTTTTAATTTTCTCTTATCAATAAATAATCCATCAATTCCCTTAAGTTATCCGCGCGGTGGTCGAACATCGAAAGCTCGTCCTTTGCCTGCGCCGACAGTTCCGCGGCTTTCTTGCGTGCTCCGTCCACGCCGAACAATTTAACATAAGTCGCTTTATTCGCGTCTTTATGCAAAGTTTTTCCGACCTTCTCCTGGTCTCCGACCGCGTCCAGGATGTCGTCCGTGACTTGAAAGCAAAGCCCCATCGGCAGAGTGAATTTCCGCAGCGCTTCGCGCGAAGCCTCATCCGCGTTGCCCAGCAACGCTCCGAACTTCGTGCATGCGTTGAAAATGCATCCCGTTTTCAAAATTTGAATTTCATCGATATCTTTCGGATTATGGAATTTTCCGGTTTCGGAGACTATATCCATATATTCGCCCAGCAGCATTCCGTTCGAAGCTTCGGTCAAAATCCGAATCAGCTCAAGCCGAATCTGCGGGTCGGGGGAAACTTTCTCGTCCATCGTCAAGGAAAGCAAAGACGAGTTCAGCAAGCCGTCCCCGCCCAATACCGCCTGCCAGTATCCGAATTTCGCCCAAGCGGACGGTTTTCCGTTTCGCAATTCGTCGTTGTCTATACAAGGCAGGTCGTCGTGTATCAGCGAAAAGTTATGCAGCATTTCGATATAAGCGCCTGCGCGCAAGGCGGGCTCGTACGGCGCGCCGAATAACCCGGCGGTCTGGGTGGTTAGGAAAGGCCGCAAGCGCTTGCCCTTGTCTATTGCGGCATATCTTCCCACAGATGCAGGATCGTCGTCCCAGCGCCCGCGCGGGAGCATTTCTTCCAATACCTTGTCCACATCTATGGTGATGCGCGCTAATTCTTGTTTTAATGACATGATTCCTCTCCCTGGTTTGACAGGTGCATTGTATAGACAAAGTTTTCGAATGCAAGGGAAAATTTATGATGAGGTGTTCCCCTCCTGTGGAGGGGTGGCCCGAAGGGCCGGGGTGGTTCTTGTAATCTACGAACATTAAACGAACCACCCCGTCTGCTCGCTATCGCTCGCATCCACCCCTCCACAGGAGGGGAACACCTACAATCCAAAAACCCTTGCTATATCGTTCCACATGGTAAATGCGAACAGCAGTATGATCAGAATCCAGCCGAACCATATTACTATTTCCATCCCTTTGCCCTGCAGCTTGCGGCGTATCGCGCCCTCGACGCCCAATATCAAAAGGTATCCGCCGTCCAATACCGGCAGAGGCAAAAGATTGATTATCGCAAGATTGACGCTGAGAAGCGCGATGATTGACAGCAGTGCGAATATTCCAGCAGACATTGCCTTGCCGCTGTATTCCGCAATCGTTATGAAGCTTCCCAGTTGTTTCGACGACCGCTCTCCCGTAATTATTTGCTTTAAAACGCGGACCAGGGTCTTGCTTTGCACCCAGGTTTCGCGCGCGCCACTGTATGCGGCTTGAAATATATTTTTCTTTTGCAGCTCGGTCTGCGTGCCGTCGGCGATAAGGCCCCATCTCTCTTCGGGAGCGATTTTCACGCTTACCAGTTTTTCTCCGCGAAGAAGAACCATATCGGCGTCATGCCCGCGGCTGAGCTCTTTGGCCAATATAATTTCGCCCCAATTTGAAATATGCTGTCCGTCGATCTTCGTAACAATGTCGCCTGCGCGGACGCCAGCGGCGAACGCGGGACTGCCTTGGATAACCTGCGCGATAACCGGCAGTTGCACCGTGCGCGGCTTTATGGCGAACATAGCCGTATAAATTCCCCACGCCAGGACAAAGTTCAGGGTAACGCCGCCGGCGATGATTATCGCTTGCTTCCATGCGGGAACGGAAAGATAATGCCCTTTCTTCTTTGCAGCGGGCAGGGCAGCATACTTCTTGCGGTCGAACATATCCTCTTGGCCGTAAGCGGCGCAATACCCGCCCAGCGGCAGGATGGAAATTTTCCACAAAGTACCGTGTTTATCATGCCACTTTACGATTGCCGGACCGAACCCTATCGAGAAAGTATTCACGCGAACGCCGGCCCAGCGCGCCGCCCAGAAATGCCCCAGCTCGTGCACGAACACGACGATTCCCAAAACTATCAGCAATCCGATGATCATAATTACAGTTGTCATATTTTTCCTTTCGTAATGCGAAACGCGAAACGCGTGACGCGCAGTTCATAGAACTAAATATATCGCCCATTATAATGGATATTTCATATTGTTGCAACATCTACGCGTTTCGAATCTCGCGTTTCGCGTCTCGCAAATCATACACGAAAATCCAATGCTGGCCCAGAATGTCGCGATGAAGTTTTATCTTGCGAACCGGCTGGGCATCCGGCAGAGGAAAGTCGATTACGATCAGCATCTTGAAGTGTTTGTGGTATTCCTGAACCTGGGCCATTTGTTCCGGCAGAAGATAGGTTATCCCTATATCGAAATTTTGATTTTTCATGAATTTGAACGCGTTGCCTAGAACGAATTTCGTATTTTTGAAGAATATGCCGCGCAGCTTGGAATATAAGTACGGCATCGGGAAAAGCTCGGCCCCGTAAACCCGCGCGTTTGGAAATCTTCTTGCGATTTCGCGCGCCAGGCCGCCCCAGCCGGAACCGATATCTATTATAGTTTTTGCATCCGAAGAATCACGCGCGATTTGTTGGAGAGCAGCCTCGCGCAGCTTATTCTGACTGGCCAACGACGGCGCCTTGCCGAGTATCAGATGGAATACTTGCTCGACCCCTATTGCGAAAAGCACCAAGCATATTAAATATAAAAGCACGATTAATGTAATGATTATGAGTTTCATTTTTTTCAATCTTTATTTACGATTTACGATTTACGATTTATGATTTGATTCAGTTATTAATAACTTTGTCCAATATATTGGACATTTATTATGTGTTGCACAGTTAAATCATAAATCCTAAATCGTAAATCATAATGTCACCAGCCATACTATCGGCAATACGAATATCCATCCGTCAAAGCGGTCGATAAATCCGCCATGTCCGGGCAGGGTGCCTGCAAAGTCTTTTATTCCCAGCTTGCGTTTTATCGCGCTGGCGGTCAAATCCCCGTATTGGCTGAGTAACGAAACGCTGATGCCGATCCACATCAGCTGGGGCAAGAATGTATCGGTTCCCAGCAGGCCGTATAAAACCGCCGCCGCGCTGCCGCAAATAATTCCCGCGATCTGTCCGGACCAAGTCTTGCCCGCCGACAGCGACGGCCACATTTTGTCGCCGCCAATCAGGCGTCCAAAGAACCAAGCCCCCGTATCCGCCGCGACAATCGTCATAAGTAACAACAGCATTATCCAAGGCTTTGCGCCCACAAAATATGCGGAAATTCCAACCAGAATAAGCCAAGCGCCGAAAACTACCCGTAGCTCGCATAATTTCTTGTCTTTGATTTTCAAGCGCATGGTTTCGAAAACCATCAGCGCGGCGACGGCAACGCCCAGCCAGCGTACCGCCGGAATTTCAAAATATTGCAGGACAACCGCAGCGCCTGCTAGTGCCACCAGCACCGCCCCGGTCAAAATTCGTTTTATATTTTCGGTCATTTCCCAAATCTCCTTTTTCTCTCACTGAATTCCTCCAGCATTTTTTCGAAATCGCGCTCTTTCAATGCGGGCCAATATATCGGGTAAAACATAAGCTCGGCATATGCAAGCTTCCATAACATGAAATTAGAAATCCGCTGCTCGCCGCTGGTGCGCACAACCAAGTCGATCGGCAGCAGCTCGCCGGTATCCATAAAAGATTCGAAAGTATCTATATCTACCGGCGCGCCGGCTGCGATTGCAGCGTTAGTTGCGCGGACGATTTCATCCTGTCCGCCGTAATCCAATGCAAATACGATTGTCCCGGCGTCGTTTTCGGCGGTTTCTTTCTCGTATTTCTCGCACATTTTCAAGATGCTTTTCGGCAGATGATCGCGCCTTCCGATGAACTTTATCCGAATGTTCTTCTGGTGCGCGCGCCCGACATGCTTTGGCATCTCGCTTTCAAAAAAATCCATCAGGAACTTGACTTCCTTGCTGTCCCGTCCCCAGTTTTCGATTGAGAATATGTAAAAGCTGAGCGTGGAAACCCCTCGCGAAAAGAAGTATTCGCACAGCGGATCTAATATATTGGCGCCCGCGGCGTGTCCCGCCACCACCGGCATGCCGCGCCGCTTAGCCCAGCGGCGGTTTCCGTCGCATATGAACGCGATATGCTGCGGGATTTTTAATTCTTTTCTCTTGGACTTAAAAAACATAAATTTTTCCTCGCACGGGATTCTATATTTTATGACGGCAAAAGGCAAATGTAAAATGGCAAATGTGGGTCTTATTTTTAAGATTGATTTTTTATAGATTTCCATTTTCCATTTGCCATCTTTTTTAATCCTTGAAAAAGTGCCAATATGTTGTTAAATTAGCGTGCAATGAAAAAGTTTTATTTTCTAATTTCTATCTTCGTGTTTCTATTTTGCGCCGCAAACGCGGCGGTTGTTTCTCGTATTGACGTTTCAGGCAATCAACGCATGGACGCGGAATCAGTGCGCATTCTGGCGGACGTGAAGATCGGCAATGACGTCAATTCCGAAGGCCTGAACCAGATTGTGAAAAAATTGCAGCAATCGGGATATTTTTCCAAAGTCTCCGCAAGTATGGATGGCACTGCGCTGAAGATAAGCGTGACCGAGGCGCCTACAATCGCGCAGGTAACCGTGGAAGGCAATGACGAAATATCCACCGATGATCTGAAAAAAGAAATCCGGTTGAAAGAGCGCAGCACTTTCGATGAGTCGGTAATCGGCGCGGACGTTCAGCGGATTCTGACGGTGTATCAGCGCAAGGGCTTTTTCGGAACGCGCGTGAATCCTCAGAAAATACAGTTGGACGACGGGCGCGTGAACGTGGTTTACGAGATAAAGGAAGGCCATCCGACCCAAATCAAAGATATAAAGTTCGTCGGGAATGAAAAGTTTTCCAGCCGGACTTTGCGCGGCGAAATAATGTCGCGCGAGCATGCCTGGTGGCGGTTTATGACCCAATTTGACGTCTATGACGAAGACCGGATTCAATACGACGGGCAGATGCTGCGCCAATTCTATATGCGCCATGGATTCGCGGATTTTCAGGTAAAGTCTATTG
>Ga0082212_10004320_pt1 | contig 19737 bp, 8 predicted proteins | sample TergutNt197P3_FD_71548 | JGI IMG/M metagenome (GOLD analysis project Ga0082212, IMG submission 71548) | Neocapritermes taracua P3 segment gut microbial communities from Petit-Saut dam, French Guiana - Nt197 P3 | ecosystem: Host-associated > Arthropoda: Insects > Digestive system > Gut ... | reverse complement strand
TCGGCGGCGGCTGCGGCTGACTCGAACCCGGATTGTAACTCGTCATTACCTTAATTCCCCTGAACTTTGGAGTATAGGGCGTAATGTCATGATACGCCGTGATAAATTCTTTTCCGTCAAGGGTTTTGATAACGTTTCTGTCCGTTTCGCTTTTCCAGTTATAATAAAAACGGCTTTCATTTTCAAAACTGGTTGTTATGCCTGTCATGTTTGTATCAATTTTTTCGGCTTCGCCGTCTCTGAGCCTCGCGCCGACGTCAAAATATACATAGCCCCCGGGTTCCATTTCGGATATTAACAGCCTTAAGCCGTCAATTACGAGTTCAGGCGGCAAAAAGATAAAATCCGAATAATAATACCCTTGACTATTGCGTGTGATATTGTAACAGTAGTCGTCCCCCGAGCTAAGCTGCGAAACCGGACGCGACGCGTATTTAAAATCGCCGTTCGTCAGGGTAGCATAGTTTGTCCACGCATCTGTCCCGGCAATCCTGTACTGCACCTTGGCGGTGGCGTCGCCGGCGATAGTCCCCGGTTTAACGCATATGTTAAAAGCAAAGAAACGCAGCCTTTGATCCAGCTTGCCGTCAGAAATCATGACGTTTTCCATACTGTTTAATTTCATCGTGTTGCTGAGTAAATTATAAAACCAGTAATCCCCTTCTATTTCATCTTCAACAGCCAGTCTGCTCGCGTGTTTTGAAGGAGCCGACAACCTGTCGCCCTTTCGGGTTTTCATGGGAACCTTGTTTACCATACTTCCCGGTTCTTCCGAACCGGACAACTGCACGTAAGTGCTGACCGGCACCGTATAGGATTCCGGGTCGCCGTACTGCGGCTCTCTTATATAATAAATAAAATCCGCCTTGTTGATATAATTTTTCCCTATCTCACCGTCCGGGAACCTGAGATACAGCTTTACAGTGTCATCCGGGCCGGTATAGGTAGCGGTATGTGTTTCTTCGTCATACACCCAGCGCTTGTCATTATCCAATGGATCGAAGACCGCGCCCTCCGGCAAATGGTCCGCGATGGTGATATACTCTATCGATCTGTCCGGGCTGTTGGGGATAAAACCATTGGTGAAGGTATACGTCACGGGATAGGTTTTGTCCGCGTCGATGAATCCGTCCATGTCGGCATCATAGCCCGCAAAAACCAAATAGTCGTTTACGCCGTTGATGTGCCCCAATTCATTGATGTAGTCGCCCTTCGCAACGGTTTTCGTCGGGACCTTTTTGTCGTATTTCCACTCGATCACGATCTCGCTTTCCACAGGCGGGTGGCTGTCGCTCGTCAGGACAGCCTTCAGCGTCAGGGGATATCCCATGGGCGTCGAATTATTCGGCATCGAAATCTGGCCGAGCAGCAAAAATTCGGTCCCGCCCATCAAATCGTTTAAATTCCAGGTGATTGTTGACGCTGCCGCATTTGTTACCTTGGGGGACTTCAGCAAAGTAAGGAGCATATCCTGTATGGTGATCGTGGGCTTCTGCGCAGCTCCTACGATATCGGAAGTATCGTAGCACAGCGTCAGCACGGGGTTGATCAGTATGTCGGACATATCAAGGCCCGATACCTCGACGTGAATTTTGAAATGCGCCGTCGTGCCGGCGTCGTATACCTCGTAGCCGAAATCGTCCCTGAGCAGCGTTACACCATAACTGGTTTGCGGCTCCTCCGGCTCAGCCGGCTCGTCCTCTTCAGGCGATGGGTTTTCGTCTTTATCGCAGACAAAGTCGTCTTCCGGGGCGGCTTCCTCTTCCGGGTCAGCTTCGTCACATTGCCATTCGATCACGATCTCGCTTTCCGCGGACAGGTGGCTGTCGCTTGCCAAGGGCTGCGCGTTGACAGACAACACGTTGAACATAGACAGCAAAATAATCAAGTGAAGCAACAAAGCTGTCACTTGCTTCATTTTTGCCCAATTGAACATTTTCTGCGCTTCCTTCATTTTAGCAATCATGTTTCCGCTCCTTTGCTTTTTCAACACCTTTTTTCTTTCCGACGGCTCCAGAGGTCGAGAAAAGGCTCAATGAGCAACCCAGACAGAAACCTGCAGCAGATATTCCTCCGCGCCCGCGGCGCCGGCGTTCGGCAGATATTCCGTATAGACAGAGCCTTGCAAATCCAGGCCATTGTGCAGGGCGTACTCCAACATGCGGCGGGGCAGACCGTCCATTTCGCCGTAGCGGCATACCGTTATGCCGACCAGGTATTCGCCTGCCGGGCGGGTCTCAGGGCCCTGCGGGTCGAAGGAAACCAGCTGCGCGGGTTTGTCCGGTTCCTCCAGAAGGTCGTAAAGGTTAAGGTAGGTGTGGCCAAGGGGGCAGCCGTTGTTCCCCGCCTGCACGGCGCCTTTCTTCAGCGGCATGCGGCGGATTGCATGTGCCGGCAGAGCCTGGACCTCAATTCCACTCGGCCGGACGGCCTGGTATCCCTCGACCAGCGTGACATATCTTTTTAGCATCTCCTGCCTTGCCAGCATCTCCGCGATTTTTTCATCCAATTGTGCATCGCAAGTCCGTAATAATCCAAGAGGGGCGCGGTCGTCCATGCTGTTTTTCAGCGGGATATTCAGGCTGCCCATCACATGGAGTAAGTTGACCTCCATGACCTGGTCCGGTGCGTAATACCGGTATCGGGTTTTCTCGTTGCGGCGTGCGGGGCGGACCAGCCCGAGCTCGTCCCAATAGCGCAGCGTGCTTTGTGGGGTGCCACAGAGTTCCGAGAATTCTTTGCTGGACAACAGGGGCGCGGTTCCTTGCGTTGCTTTTGCGCTTACGGCTTGATGCATATTCAACCTTCTCTTTCTTCTTTGTGCTTCACGGCCACGGCAATTTGCACTATACGCTCCTCTGAGCCACCGTTGGCCGGCAAGTAGGCTGTATAGGCCGGGCCCCCAAGCTCAATGCCCTCCCGTAGGGCGAATTCCAGCATTCTGCGCGGCAGTGTATCCGATTCCCGATGCTCGGCTGTGGCTACGAGATACGTGCCATCCGGCCGTCGCCTATCCCCCTGCGGGACGTAGGTGACGATATTCAGGAGCCGGTTCGGCTTTTCCAGCAGGTCGTAAAATCGTTGATACATATAGCCCCAGAGCCCGATGTTGGTTCCATAGGGCGCATCCCCGGCGACCTCCCCTTCGAGGGGAAGAGCGCACAGGGGTTGGATCGGCAGCTCCCGCACACCCATCTCGCCCGGCTGGGCGCGCCGGCTTGCCGACAACAGAGCGGCGTGGGTTCGCAGTTTTTCCTGCTGCTCGCGCAGGCCCGCGATTTTTTCCTCCAGCTGCTCGTCGCAGAATTGGATAGCGTCCATGACCTCGCCCAAGTTCACCATCCGCCGCGGCGGGAGCTCCAGGTCTCTCATCATTTGCAGCAGGCGCACGGCGAGGACCTGGTCTGCGGCGTAAAAGCGTTCGTGGTTCGGCAGGCAACGCGACTGGAGAATCAGCCCCTCTTTGCTCCATTCGCTGATCCTGCTCCGGCGCTCATCGGTGATTCTCGCGAAATCCGTAATGCCCAGCATCGCGTCCGCTTTCATCGTGTTTGCCATTCGTCAGCCCCCATGTTCTTTTCGCTTCACCTCTACAGAGATTTGCAACAGATATTGCTCCGGTTCAGTAACACTGGTTTCATCCAACAAATAGACCATGTAGGCCGGGCCGAAGAATTCCAGGCCATTTCGCAGGGCGTAATCGGCCATGCGCCGGTGCAGGTCTTGCCTTTCGCCATAGTAGCAGTTCACAATCCCCACCAGGTACTCGCCGGCCGGCCGGGTTTCAGGCCCTTGCGGATCAAACGAAACGAGCTGTGCGGGCTGGTTTGGATTTTCCAGAAGGTCGAGGAATTCGTTAAAGACAAAGCCCATGGGGCAGCTCGCGTTGCCGTTCATTCGGATGTCCACGCAGGCGTGGCGCAAAAACGCTGTGCTTTTCTTCTTTTCGCTGTGGCTTTTTATTGTGCTGCGGCGGATGGGCTGCTCGGGCAACGCGCGGATCTCGATGCCTGGTGTGGCGGCGCTGCCTTCCTTGATCAGCGCGGCGTAGCTTTGCAGGACGTCCAGCATCTCCTGCCTAGCCGCGATCTCCGCGGCCAGCCGCTCGGCATGTCCATCGAACAGCCGGGCAGTGGATTCCGGCGTGCGGTTTTGCCCGTATTCCAGGAACTGTTGCTGGCTGAGGCCCAATTCCCGCAGCATTTTGATCAGGTTGATCTGCGGGATTTGCCGCGGATCGAAAGAACGGAACGGATCATTTATCGCGCCGGATATAGGGGCCAGCAGGCCCTGCTCGCAATAATTGCCGATGGTGCTAATGGCTGTGTCCGCGCACAGCGCCATATCGCTTGCTCTGAACGTCATAGACGTCTCACCCCCACGGCGATTTGCAACAGATATTGCTCTGTTTCCATCACGCTGACGGCATCCAGCAGATGGACCATGTAGGCCGGGCCGTGGAATTCCAGGCCATTTTTCAGGGCGTAATCGGACATACGCCGGGGTAGGCTGAGCTTTTCTCCGTAATAGCAGTCCACCGTGCCCACCAGATACTCGCCGGCCGGGCGGGTTTCCGGCCCCTGCGGGTCGAAGGAGACGAGCCGCGTCGGCTGGTTGGGATTTTCCAGAAGGTCGAGGAATTCGTTGAAGGCAAAGCCCATGGGGCAGCCTGCGTTGCCGTTTTGACGGATGTCCCAACAGGCATAACGAAGGAACTCGGTTCTTTTCGTTTTTGCGCTATGGGTTTTTATTGCGTTTGTACGAATACGCTGTTCAGGCAGCTCGCGCAGTCCGATGCCGGACTTGGCGGCTTGGCCTTCCCTGATCAGCGGCAGGTAGCTCCGGACAATGTCCAGCTTTTTCTGCAGCGCCGTGATCTCATCGGATATTCGCATGTCGAACCCGCTGAACATGTCAATCACGGTTTCCGGCGTGTGGTTTTGCCCGTAATCCAGGACCTGCTGCTTGTTGAGGCCCAACTCCCGCAGCATTTTCATCACATAGAACTGCGGGATCTGCCGCGGGTCGAAGACGCCGGCGTAATCGCTTTTCCTATTGGCAACCGGGGCAAGCAGCCCCATTTCGCAGTATTTGATGATGGTGCTGATGCTGATTTCCGCGCACATTGCCAGGTCGCCTGATTTGAGCTCCATGGGTGAAGTACCTCCTGCTGATTGCGCCGATCAATGGCGCGCTTCCCCCGAAGGGACCCCGGCCCAGCCGGAAAACAAGGCCTTTGCACGTGCTTTCCGAATGCCCCCGGTTCCACCTGGTACGCAGAACCGGGGGCTGCCGTCTCCCGCGGGAGCCGGCTTCGGTAAAGAAAAGAAAAGAGAGATGAGGTCAAGTTTAGTACTCTTGGAAAAATACATCCGGCTCGCCAATATTGCCGCCGCTGATGTTCTCAAGAGCGCGTGCAAAGGCTTCGGTCGCTTCGGCGGTACCTACGGCCAGCATGACATAGCTGCCGGATTCCACTGCAATGCACTGCTCCGGAACGGTAGCGGTCCACTGATCGCAGTCATAACCGTTGGCGATCAGCTTTTTCACCTGAACGGCGGCGGCGGCGTCCTTGCATTTGACGACCGCGTTGCATTGCGCGGTTGTGGTGAGGGCCGACAGCGCCGCATAGGCGCAGTCCACATATTCGGTAAATTGCGCCCCTGTCAAGCCGAGGACGCGCTGCGCGTTTTTAGCTACTACTTCGCTGTCGATGGTCATGGCAAGATCCGCGCGGGAGGCCTCCCTCACCCGCGCGAGGACCTCGGCCGGCGTGCCGGTGAGGGTATCCTTTGTCTTGGACGCCGTGCCGCAGGCGGTCAAGGCCAACAGCAGGGCGGCGGCCGCGACGATGCAAAGCATTTTTTTCATACAGATGCTCCTTTTCCATGCGCGAATGTATAATCGTTTAAAATGTTAAATTCACAATCCAAAAAAATTTTCCTATACCCGTTCGCAGTAAACAACGTACCGCTGATAATTGTTCCCCAGCGGGTGGCAGGAAAAGAGCGTGATCAAGTCCCGTCCCGGCTGAATCAGTATCTCCTCAATGTCCATGGGGTAAATGATCTTGATCTCCGCCGCCCGGTAGCGCAGCGTTTCCCTGAAATTCGTGATGGTGATCTCGTCGCCGATCTGTATTTTATCGATCGTGCGGAATTGCCGGACGGACCGGCCCCTGTGCGCCGCGATGACGCAGTTGGAATTTTCGGTACCGATGGGGTAGGAGGTCTCGGTGAGGTGCACGGCGCCCTTGAGCATGTTTTCCGTGTTGGCGCCGAGGTAGATGGGCAGTTCTATCTTGATGCAGGGGATGTTGATAAAGCCGATGCAGTTGTCGCGGATGCCGTATTCCGAAAGGTCCACGGCAGGCTGCTCGTAGGAAAACGCGTCCACCAAGTTGCTCTGCCCGGTGGCGTATAGCCGCTCGTTTTCCGCTTTGAGCAACTCGTACAGCGCATCATAGTTGGGATTGCCGCCGGGCTCCTTGTCCTGCATAAAATCCTTCTTGACGTCCGCGATCTGGCGCCTGTAAAACAGATCGTGCAGCTGCGGGTAGAACAGTACGCTCAGGCCCGCCAGCAATACGAGCAGCGCAGCAAACGTCATGCCTTTTCGTTTTCCGCCAGTATTTCGTCCCACCAATACCGCTTCCTTTCCCTTCGTTTCTTGCGCTTGAGGATAATCAAAATTATGATAACGATCGCGGCGACAAGGCCGATGGCCAGGCCGATGAGCATGTTCGCCGGGGTAAACCACTGTGCCGACGGGCTGCTGTCGCGGATCTGCTGTTCTTCGATTTCAGGCACGTATTCCGTGCGCGCGCCCCGGACCAAAAGCCGGTGCGAGTTGACGCCCAAGGGCGTGCAGGTGACCAGGGTGCAATAGTCCTGGCCGGATTCCCGGCGCAGGTCGGTGGTATCCTCGGGGAGGACCACCTTGATCTGGTCCACTTTGTAGGCCAGGGTCTGATTCAGAATATGCAGGTAAAAAAGGTCGCCCTCTGCCAGCTTGTTCAAGTCGGTAAACATTTTCGCGCGGGCCAGGCCCGTGTGGCCGGTGAGGACGCTGTGGGAATCCGGGCCGCCAATGGGCAGGGACGAGCCCTCCAGGTGGCCTATGCCCTGCAGCAGCACCGCTTCCGAGGTGCCATGGTGAATGGAAAGCCTAACGCCGATTTTCGGGATGGAAACATAGCCCATCACGCCCGAACCGCTCAGGTTGAGCACCTGGCTGTAATTTTCGGCCATGACCATGCCGCTGCCCTTCAAAAACGGGTCCTTGACCGGGTTGCCCTCCAGGGACTCGTTATAGGACACGGCCTCCTGCCACAGCCGCGCTAGGGTTTCTTCGTCCGCTTCCTCCACAAGATTGTCGAAATCCTGCATGGCGTCGGAGGCGTTTTTGGCAAACAGGTAATTGGAGACGAGGGGGTAGACGAACAGGCCGATGCCGATGAGGATCAGGAGGAGGAACAGCAGGTTTTTGGTGCTGCGCTTCAAGCCGGTCCGCCTCCTTCCTCTCGCGGCAAGGCAATGGGGGTGGGATTTCATCTGCCGCTATCCCACGCCCCACTGCGCTTGCCGGACTGTTTCACTTCTGCTGCGTTATGATTACTGTGCCTTTTGCTTTTTCTTCTTCGCGCTCAGGAGGAACAGGAACACCGCGATACCGATCAGCGCCGCGCCGCCGGCCGTGAACAGGATGGTGCCGATGCCGCCGGTCTTGGGCAGGGTGAACTTGTTGCTGTTGCGGATGGTCAGGCGGCCGTTGTTACCGCCCACGGTGTACCAGTTGTCGAAGTAGGAATTCTCCTTGGTGAAGATGACCTGCACGGGATCAAGCAGCAGGTTGTAGCCCGCGGGCGCCTGCACCTCGACCAGCCAGTAGTCGTTGTAGCCCCTGTTCGACGTCGATGTCCACGCGGTGGGGGAGATGTCGCCCGGCTGGTTCTGGCCGCCAAACGCTCCCTTTCCGCTCGTTCCGCCCGTCCCGGACGCCCTCCATTCCAGATCAAGCCACTCCTGGGTGGTGCCGGATCTGAACGGGTGCGGATAAACCGGGGGCGAGGTGGTGTTCCAGTCCGCGTTCCAGGTGCCGAAGTCCTTCAGGCCCTCGAAGCGCGCGATGGCCTTGCCGGCCACATAAGCGGTGTTGAGCGGATCGTCGGTATAGCTGCCCAGGGTGGTGCTGGCTTCCTCGATCCAGTCCTTCGCGTGGGTATCGGTGTAATAAGGCGTGTCGGTGACATCCACGATGGTCAGGATAGCGCCTGTAGGAGCGCCGGAGGGAGCCAGATCACCATTGTAATCGACAACGGCGCCCTTGTTGTCCAGGTAGATCTTCTTGAGGAAATTGCCCGCGAGGGCGTTTGCCTTGGAAGAAGCGATCTTGAACTTCGCGCCGTTGAGGGGGTTCAGGTTATCGTTGCCGAGCGCGTCTTTGTTGGGCTTGTTGGGGTCTCTCAGGTTGGCGTCGACCTTTTCCAGGATGATCGCGCCGGTGTGCAGCTTGACGAAGTTGCTGCGCCTGCGGCGGGCGGGGTTATCGCCTTCGGTATCCCACTCGTGGCCGCCGTCTTTTGTGGCCTTCTTGTCGAACTTGTTGCGGAAGTTGATCTCCGCCTGGTTATACAGGGTGTAATTGCGGTGCTGGGCCTCGGTGGTGCTGTGCTTGCCCTTGTATTTGCCCCGCTGGAGGTTTTCGTCTTCCACATCGTCGTCCCTGGAGGGATCGCCCACGCGGTCAAGGATTTGTTCGTTGACATAGGCGGAAAACTCGATGCGGATGAACTTGTACTGGCTCAGCGTCCAGAAGCCGTCCAGTTCCTGCGGTCGGCTCTCGTTCCAGTTCGCGGGGGGCTTGTAGTTGTTTGGCGCATCGGGGTTGGGGCTGGTGCCGGGAAGGGTGGACTCGAGGGTCGCCGTCCGCTTGAAGAAGCACACAAACAACGTGTTCTTGTTGGCCGTGCCGGGCAGGCCGATGCCGGTTGGAATCTCGAAGTTGGTCCTGAGATTGCCGCTTTCATATTGGCTGGGCGGAATCAGCACGCCGCTGCCGGGGGCCGAGGTGTCGGAGGTGGTGGGGCTGCCGACGCCGCCCAGGCCGTATACCATGACGCTGCCAAATGTTGGCTGCGAGAGATTGTCGTCATTTTCGACGAGAGGGGATGGATAGGTGTGGGTGGTGTCGTTAAAGAGATAGCGCGGGACCAGGTTGTAGGTCAGGGCCGGGTCAAGCTGATCGGTGATGAAGAACTGCTGGTAGGTGCGGATGTCCGCCGGGACGGAAACCGTCACGGAGAAGTTGACCAGCTCGCCGACGTGCACGGAGTTGCGGTCGATGGTCTTCTCGATGTAGAGGTCGCCGTTCTTCGGGTAGACATGCACGTGCTGAATCCAGCCGCCGCCCGCGGCGTTGGTCATAGGCACGGCCACGATGAAGGGGGCGATCATGGAGGCGACGTTATCGGTGCGCTGCTCAACGGCCAGGTAGAAGCCCTTGGGCAGGCCGTTCGCCGTGGCGAGGCCATTCACGTCGGAAACCAGCACGTTGCTGTAGGTAGGGGTGGTCGCGCCAATGGGATAGTCTTTGAAGCCAGTGATCGTGCTGCCGGTCTGGTTAAAGGGATAATAGTGGTTGGTGCCGTTGATGAGGGCATCATAGTTGAACTCAGTGTTTGCGGCTAAATTCAGGCCGTTGCTGCTGGGAACGCTGGAGCTGCCGGCGTAGTTCATCACCTCGAAGATCGGGAACTCACGCAGCGCGGGGGTGGCCGACGTGTCGCCCGGTGTGACAAAGGCCGCGGAGACGATCTTCGTGGGATTTACGTAGGGGTCCGTGGTGGCGGATGTGCTGCCGGGGAGCGTGACGGTGCCGTTGGCCAGGGTGAACGCCATGTTGTTGAACTGATCAACCAGGTCGCGGAAGACGCCGTCCAGGGGGGCGTCCGAGGGGTTGGGGTTGACCCAGCTGGTGGGGTCGTCTTCGTTCAGCACCGTGGGCACTGCGATCCAGTACAGCTTGAACGGGACGTTCTGGATGGGCTTCACGTCATCGACCGGCTTGGCGAAGATGTCCGTGGTGCTGGTGATCGTTGACGGATCCACCAGGCCCGGAACGGTGTTGGTGCCGTCCGAGACGGGGGTTTCCCCGATTTCGCCGCCGTCGTTGGGGGCTTGGATCACGCCTTCCCTTTCAAGGTCGGACATCACGAACTTGTGGATGGTCAGGCTGCCGGTGTTTGCGGGGAGGCCGGGGCTGGCGAGATTGTCGTCGTTGGGTGTGGCGAAGGCCGGGATGGCGCCGAGCACCAGGAGGGTTGCCAGGAGTGCCGCGAGAAGTTTTGCTGTCCTTTTCATGCGGGAACCTCTTTCCTAAAAAATTGTTTTTTTATGATAACGGGGAGAGCCGGAGCCCTGTGCCGATAATCGTTTACGCAATTCCATTGCGTTTGCGCCTTCTGCGGGCGTTTTTCAGCCCGAAATACGAGCCGAGGAGCACCAGCGTGGTGCCGGCCGCGGGGATCAGCAAGCCGGTGACGCTGCCCGCGTGCGGGTTGATGAACTGCGGGTAATTGGTGAGCTCCAGCCTGTCGTCTTCTCCCTCCTGCACCAGTTTGAACGCGGGGGGCGGGTTGCCGCGGCCGAGGATGGTGATCTTCTGCGCCGGGTTGCTGAGGTCCACGTGGATCAGCCACTGGCCGTGGGGCAGCTGGTAGCCCGGGTTCGTCCTGATCTCCGCGAGGATGTAATCCCCGTTGACCAGCAGGGGGAAGTTCACCAGGCCGTCCCCGTCGCTTGTGACGGCGTATAAGGGGTTGGCGATGTCCCAGCAGCAGGTCGGGTCGGACGGGTCGGCGATCTCGGAGTGGAGATCCGGGTGAATGTGTATCAGCGGGGATTTGCATTGGTACATCTCGAATATGACGCCGGTCAGGAGGGAGGTGCTGCCGTCGGCGTTCGAGCCCGTTTTGGTAAACTCGAAGGGCGTGCCGTACTGGTTGAGGAACTCCGGACGCTCGAAGGTGTCGCCCTGCCCCACCTTCGTGATGGTTTTCTCTTCAAATACCAGCTCCTCGGTCTCCTCGTCCAGCGCAACCACAACCTTGGCGATGTAGATCGACGGGTCGTATGACCACCCGGGGGTGCCGCCCACCTCCTCCGTCACCTTGAACCAGTAGGCGCCCGGCTCGATGATCGTGATCCCAGCGAAATAGACCGTCCCGGGGCCTGTGATCTCTTGGGTCGCCTCATATCCGCCGAGGAGGTACAGGAGGTCGCCGGGATCCATCTCGTCGCCCGGGTTGGAGGAGTTCAGCTGCGTCACCGTGAATTCGAACTTCACGTCGTTGTTGGGGGCGTCGCCGCCGACCTGCTTGTTCACAGCCAGGTCGAAAACGATGTAGGGCTGGATGAAGTCGTTTTCGAAGGGGACCGGATTTGCCGGGTCTACCGTGATCTCGTCCAAATCGGCTACGGCCACCAGCTGACCGCCATCGTCCGTGACGCGCACATGCACGATATAAACGCTGGGGTCGTAGATCCAGCCGTCGCGCAGACCGCTGGGGATCTCGGTGATGCGGAAGTAGAGGTCGCCCTCCTCGGTAATGCTGCCGATGATGAAGCTCCCGGTGCCGCTGCCGATGCCGTTCGTGAATTCGATGAACAGCGGCGAGATAGCCGCGTATTCCACCTCGGCGCCCTCCGAAGTGCAGGCCACGATCTCAAACTCGAAGCTCGCGTTGGCGGGGAAGGGGTCGCCCTCGGTGTTCGTGATGTTCTTCTTCACGGGAATCTCAACGCTCGTCGGTTGGGGTTCGTAGTCGTTGCGGAACCACGGCCTGAGGTCCGCGTTCGCCGGGTCGTAGATCCGCGGCCCTCCCCAGGGATCCTCCTGGCCGGGCAAGTGCGTGCGCGCCGTGGCGTCCTCGTGGCAGGGCTCGTAGGTCACCTCGGTGGACAGGGTACCATCCGGGTTTTCCCACACCTTCACATAGAACAGCCAGTGGATTTCGTCGGCGTTGGAGGTCCAGCCGGGCGGGATGGTGCTGACGTCCGGTTCGGTGAGCAGGTAGGTAAATTCGCCTGTCAGCGGGGAAGTGCCTGTCAGCGAGTAGGTCTCCCCATCCCAGAAGAGCCTGGTTCCCGCCGGATAGGTGATTCCGCTCGCAGTGTAACTAACCGGCGATGAGAGCGTCTCAATCGTGAAGGAAACCGGGGGGAGCGTCACCGTGGAGGCGTAGTTGCCCGGGGTGGTCGTGCTGCCCGCGAGATTCAAGGCGACGCTTAACGCTGAAAACGGCCGCGCGAAGCCGGAGCCACCCGGGGTGTGCGTAATGTCATACAGATGGAACTCGAACAGATCCGCGGCCATGTTTTTGCCTGTGGTCTCCTTCCTCACCATGGGCGCGAAGGAGGTGCTGGCCTGGTTGAACTCGTTGTCGAAGACGAACTTGTTCGTTGTGCCGTCCCATCTGGTCCACTGGTTGTGGTTGGTATTGGAGGGCTCCCAGGTATGGCTCGCGGGGTCGTATATCCTGTAGTCGATCAGCGCCGGCGAGGTGTTGTTGGAGGTCAGGGAGACCTGTATGACGTACTGCTTGCGGTCGATAGACCAGAGCGCGGTACCGCCCGATGGGTTTTCCTCCAGCAGGAAGTATTGCGCCGTGCCCGAGGTGATCTCGATGTCGTCAAACACCACCGGGACAATGGTCCCACCCGTAAGGTTCTGCTTGGACTGGATCGGCACTCCCAAATTCTTTTTGGTGTACGCGCCGGTGCCAATGTCATAGGTGATTTCGTACAGATCGAAGGTGAACTGATCCTCCGCAAAGAGCACGTTGGCGTGCTTTTCCAGCTTGATGCGCGCTTTGAGCGTGTTGCTGAATTCGGGGTTGGGCGTGGAGGGCGTATCGTCCCAGGTCACCCAGTTGACCAAATCCCACGGGCCGTATTCGCCTTCTTCTTCGTCGTAATCGCGGTAGGTGTATTTGATCGTGTTATTGCCGTTCAGGGTTGAGTCCGTGCCGCCGATGGTAAGCTCCACCAGGTACTGCCGCTTGTCCAGCGTCCACCCGTCGGCCGGCGCGGTGTTCAGGCTTTCCGTGATGATGAAATACCGTTTGCCCGCCGTGGTGTAGGACGGGAAATTCAGCGTGACCGTGGCATTGGGGCCCGCGGGGGTGTTGGTGCCGGAGCTGTAGGGGAGCAGTTCGTGGATTTCGAAATCTTCCTCCACCTCGTACATCTCGAACAGGAACTTGTTGTTGGGCATGCTTACGCCGTTGCCGGTTTTGGTCAGTTTGATGGACAGGCCCTGGACGTAGCTGTTGTGGAAGGGGAAGGGGCCGTTTCCGCTGCTGCTGCCGCCGCCGCCGCAGGTCAAGTCCGCGCTGCCGGTTACGGTGACGCGCCCATCGGACTGACAGCTGATTCCGCATACCGGCTGTCTCATGGGGCTCCCTTTCCAGATGCCATCATAACAGAACGTCCTCACATCACCCTGATCCCGTCCCCCGAGATTCACCACGGCGGTCACCTCCGCTTGCACAAGCGTGCCGCTTGTGGGCAGGGAGGTTGCGCCGATGTCAACGTAGAACGTCTGCCCGCTGGTTCTTGTCAGCGTCGTGGCGGTACCATCGGGGTCCGAGCCGATATAGATGCTGTCCGGACCGGTCGTCAATGTAATCGTAGGACTTGAAGCGAAGTCCGCCGGCGTCTGTGCCGCCGTCACGGTTATGGGGCCGTACCAGGTGCCGGTGAAACCCGCGAGCGAGGTATCGAAGCTGATGGAAAACGCGGGCTTTACATCCGGCTTGGTCTGCGCCCCCGCCACCAGCTGAAGGTACAGGTTCCGCACCCTTCCGGCCTCGCTGTTTTCCGTCGTGCCGCTGATGCTGCCGATGCCCTGCGTATTTAACGAGGGATTGGCGGCGGTTGCGAAGGTCGCGGGCGTAGAATAGCCTGTTAAAATCTGGTTACTGGTGAAATGCCAGATCGCAAGCTGCGTCGCGGCGTAAGCTTCCTTTGTCGATAAATCGCTGATGCCATATCTGGCGCGCAGCCATTCCAGGTTGTCATTGGTCCTGCTGGGCGGGTAGTTGGCTTTCCCACCCGTTTTCATCCAGTATCCGTTGGTCAAAATCCAGGCGACGTCAGCCTTGCCAGCGTAGCTGCTGGTGTAAAGATTGTAATGGGCCGAATCTAACAGCGCGCCTGTTACGCCGAGATCGGCGCAGTACAGCGAAGCGATCACACAGCTGAGGGGGGAGCCATTCTGCATATTCAGCGCTGTTGATGATATGGTGTTGCCGTCTGCATAAACGGGCGAGGTGTAGGGAGGGGAGGTTGCCGTCCATTCCCATCCGCTTGTGCCGCCGCCTGAGCCGCCGCCAAAGCTCTGCCACCCGGTTTCGAGACCGCCCGGCCAGGAGCCGGTACCGATGCGTGTTTTGTACTGGATCGTGTAAGTGCAGTCCTCCGGATTCGGCCCTGTGTATGTGTCGATCCTGATCCGGATCAAATACTGCGTCGTGTCGGAGGACCAGCCGCCCGTGTTATACGCCTCCTCCCGCAGGATGAAGTAGTACCAGTCATTCGGGCCGTTCATGGTCAAAAGCTCTACGGGACCGAGGTTGATTGTGCTCGCGTAGGGCGCTGTTGGGGCCAGGCCGTTCTGCGCCGAGGCCACCAGCTCCGCCGTGGTGAAGCCGCTGTACCCGCTGCTGTTGGCCTTATACAGGTTGAAGGTGAACTGATTGAGCGTCATGGCGCTGTTGGCGGTCTTCTTCAGCTGGAGGGGGACCTTGAATTGCGGCTGGTTATAGGTGTTGGTGAACGCCGCGGCGCTCCCCCCGCCGGGGTAGGAAATGGAATATTTTGGGGTGTTTGCGACATTTACCGTCACTTCGACATATACCGGCGGCGGTGGATCCGACCAGCCCGCGTCAGGCGGGGTGATGCTGACTTCCTCAATTTTGAAGTAATACGTCCCATTGGGCACGTTATTGATGACAAAATTGAAGGGCGAGGCGAAGCCCGTGGGATAGGTGACAAGCTTGTCGCCTGGCATGTTCAGGGGGGTGCCGGTGAATTCCGTGCCGACCGCATCATCCACCTGTGTGATCCTGAAGAGGAAAGTCGTCTGCGCAGGCGTGCCCGTGGCGTCGACATTCTTCGTCACCGGTATTGTTATGTCGGGGTTGGGCGTGGTGCCGTATTTGTTGTTAATAACGAGACTCAAATCGCAGATCTTCATATCGTTGCACAGCATGGTGTTGCTATGATTGTCCGTTTGCGTATACGTGAAGGTAGCCTCCGGGTTGAACGGGCACGAGGTGTTCACGGGAACCCGCGAGGGCTTCCCCTGCTGCGTCCCGCTGCTTCCGCTGAGGGTGAGGGTGTTTTTCAGCGTAACAAACAGCGCGCGGCCGACGAAGTAATCCTGCGCCCCCCCTGAGCTGGTGTTGGTGCTGAGCATGGAGCTCTTGATGGACCCGCCTACGACATATTTCGCGTCGTCCGTCAGCGTGAATTGGACCGCCGTGCCCGCCGGATACGTGACGTTGATCGTATCGGTCTTTTTGACTGCCCACCCGGATGCGCGGCTTGTCCCGTTTACCGTTACGGTTACGCCCTCGGTGGGCGTCCATTCCAGTTTGGTGTTATACAGCTCATTGTTGCTGCTGTCCAGGGATACCCAGCCGTTGTGGCCAAAGGTGATCTTCCCGGAGGTGCTGTTCGTATGCGTATACGTCATGGTAAGCGCGGTGGTCTCGTTGTTGTCATGCTGTTCTATGATTTTCGCCATGTTGTCCACCAGCTTATAGAACTGGTCTTTGTATAGGGGAGAGGGGAAATTAGTAATTCCAGATCCAGGAATTTGACTTGTGGGACTCATATTCATGACCTGCGTAAGGAGCGTGACATTTGTTTTTTCGCTATACGTAGGAGGTTGCGATGGCGATAACGAACTGATCGGATCGCCCGAGGTCGTCCAGCTTCCGACTGTTTTTAAGTTGGTGATAAGAGGATACCGGTATTTCACCTCATACAAATTGGCCGCCACGCGCGGAAAATCCCTGTGCGGATGGTGACTCGTGCCATTTGTCGCCGACAGGTTCGTGCCGAACATGCGGTTGAAGTCCGCGACGGTAAGCAGCGTAGTATTCGCCGGGTACAGAGCGTTGAGTAAGGCGGATTCGTTGGCATTAACCCTTATTGCGCCGCCCGGCACCGGATACACCGGGGTGTTTGCGTTCGCGACCGGGAAATCATCTCTTTGTCTCACCAGCTTGCTGTACATCGCGTGTTCTCCGGTGGCGCTGTACTCTCCGGCGGAGGCGGGGCTGTAGGGCTTCCATGCGCTCCACGCATCGGAGGAGTCCGCCGCCCTGCTGCTGGAATCCGTTTTCGTGTACAGGTACCCGTCAACCTCCGTCACAACGACGCGGATGAGATATTCTTGTTCCGGGGCATAGCCAATGCCGACATTAATTTCCTTTATCAGGTAATAATACGTCCCGATGGATTCAAAGGTGATTTCGCTGAACGTGACGACAGGGTTCGCTTTGGTAGGCGTTTTGGTCTCTATGTACGTCCCCTGCGTTCCTGACGAATCCGATTCGTACAGCGCGATCTCGTAAGTGGGCCATGACGTCGGGGCGGTGGCCCCGCTGACTGTCTTCTTGGCTCTGAATTTCACCTTTGTCTTCACGGGCGGCTGCTCGTCGGGGACCTCCGGCGTGTTCTCAAAGCGCGCCTTGCTCGTGCTCTTGTCGGCCCGCAGCCAGGCGCAGCCCTTGGCGGTGATTTCGCCCTTCGAGTCCTTGCCGATGCCGCCCACCTCTTGGTTGTCTGAATCCCAACCATTACTGTGACAGAAGATGGCCGCATCCTGCGGCCTGCCGCCGGTGCGCACCGTGACGGAGGCCTCCGCCCTGGCAAGGTGTATATTGCCTGTCGGCATCGTCGCGCCGACATTGACATAGAACTGCTGGTTGGCGATGGCGCCGGAGGTCGTATCCAGGTAGGACGAGCCGCCGCCGCGCGTGGTCGATACCTGGTAGCCGTTCTCTCCGGTGACCCTGACCGGGATAAACGGCGTGGTAGTATTCGCCGGGACCTGAACCGCCGTCGCCGTGATGGGGCCGTACCAGCCGCCGATATGATCTGCGCTGGAGGTGTCGAAGCTGACGTTCACCGTGGGAGCGACCACTTCTTTTCTGTTCGCGCCGGCAATCAATTGATTATACAGGTTAATGATATTCTGCCTTTTCTGGTCGGTGCCGTTGGGCTTAAGCAGGTCTCTGTCCGCAGGGTTGGAAAAATACCAGACGGCTAGCTGCGTGGCCATGTACGCCTGTCCCCGTGTGAGGCTCGGAATGTCGTACCGAGCCTGCAGCCATTGCAGGTTGTCATAATTGCTCCCGCCGGTATCCCATTCTATACTAACGCCGCTGCCTTTTTTCGGCTTGCTGGTTGCCCAAAAACCGTTTCTGATAACCCACAGGATTTCCTGACTGTTCGCGTTTGGAAAACCGCCGGTGTTCTGTATATATGGTGATCCTAAGGCTGGCGCTTGAAAATCACAGCAATATGCCGTACCAATCACCACAGAGCCACTATTCTTTTCTTTCATCCATATGGGGCTCCAACAACCATCCTGCCAGGTCGGCGATTCCTGGAAGTTTTCGGCGGCGCCGTCGGTGGCGAAGACCATTTCAAGGATTTTACCCGTACCGCCGTATACTAACGGACTCCCCGTATCCGTCCACTGGATCACGCTGTTGCTGGCCGTGGCCACAAGCGTGCCGCTGGAGTTTTCAGTAACCCGCACGGCGATGATCTGCGACAGAGGAGAGCTGATGTTGTTCCAGCCGGCAGGCGGGCCTTGCTCCTCCACCTTGAAGTAATACATGCCCTCCTTCAGGCCGGTGATCTTGATGTCGAAATTATACGCGCCCGTGCCGGCGAGGGTGGGGACAGGATTGGGCGTGATTGTGATTGAATCTGGCGTATGCATGCCCGTGGCAAGGGGATTGCCCTCGAAATCGGCCACCTGCGTAACCGTAAAGTTGAAGGACCCGGCCGGAATGACGCCCGTGCCCGAGACGATCTTCGTGCCCCTGACGGTGACATCGGCGGTGCCGCTGTCGGGCTTGGTATAGGTATTCCGGAAGGTGGCGTGGCCCTTGTTGTTGCGCCAGCGGGTGGCGCTGTGCTGCTCGCTGGAGCCGTATGTGGAATAATCCTTACAGATGATGGTGCCCGCCACCTGGCCGTTGTTCGACGAGGTCCCCATGACCACGTTGCTCCAGGGCGCGAGCATCGAGCCGACGATCTGCGCGCCGGTGGTGGAAATGCTGGTGATGCTGGAGGGGAAGTTGAAGAACAGCCGGTCGGCGTAGTACCTGTAGTCCTTGCCGTCTTGCAGATAGCCGGTTGTGCCCTGGGGCTGGATGGTGACCGTGCCGCCGGCCGTCAGGGTTGTCGCGGACGGGTCGGTGAAGTTGATGACGATGTCGCCCCTGGTGAGGGCCGTGGGCCATACGATCTGCAGGTTTGAGGGGTTGTTGCTGTGCTTGTTCAGCGGGAAGTTGACAAACACCGTGCGCGTGTCCCCGTTGATGGAGCCTGCGCCTGTCAGAGTGTGGATGTTGAGCGTATTGCCGGTGAAGGTCGTCGGCACGGTGAGGGTCACCACCCCGTCGCCGCTGGGCAGCAGGCCCCGCGCGCGCCATTGGTTGCTCAGGGCTTTCAGGCTCGCGTCCGCGGCGTCGAAGAAGTCTTTCAGGGTTGCGTTGGCTATCCTGGTGACCCCGCTCGCGTTCACGGTGGTTCGTGATGTGCTCATTTGGGCGGGTTCGGGCGGAACCAGGATATTCGTCCAGGTGCCGTTGGAATTGCTCGAATTGATGAGATAGACAAGGCTTGCGGAGTACCCCGTGGTCGGCAGCCATTCCGAAAAGACAGTGCCGCTTGACGGGACCGTCGAGCCGACGGACACCACGCCCTTGCCGCCGTTGGGCTTGATATAGCCGCCGCTGTTCGAGTAAGTCAGGTTGCCCCGGATGAGCGTCGCCGGGGTATAGGGCCTGGCGGGCCAACAGCCCATGACATAATTCCTGTCGGGGTTGCCGATGTCGAAGGGGCTGGAGCCGGTGCCGCTGTAGTTCCCCGACACCGCCATGGTGCCCTCCGTGTCCTCGCCCTGGGCCGTGACATTTCCAAGGGCGAACACGCCGTAGTGGCTGGCCGAGCCGAAGGGCGAGCCCGCGATGGGGTCCTCCCAGATATATTCACCGTGCGTGGGGTAATCGGCGAAAGCGTACAGGTCGTTCCAGCTGTAGGACCTGTTTTTGTAATCCTTCCCCGAGGTGTTGTCCAGCTTGACGTACACCGTGACGGGCCGTGTTGTGTCCGCGGCCCAGGTGTTGGGTGTCGCGCCCATGACCTCTTGCTCCCAGGTGGTCCCGCCGGGGGTGCTTTCTGTGATCGTGAAGACATACGTGCCCGCTTTTGTGAAGGTGATCAGCGGGAATTCAACCTTGTAACGACCCGCGCCGGCGGTGGGCACACTGACGTCAAAGCCGGCGGTGGGAATATTGCAGCCGGTGGCGTCGCCGGTTTTCAGCTTGAGATTGAAGTTGAAGGTCTGATTGGGCACGTTCACGCCCTCGACGATCTTCCAGCAGCTGATGGGGAAATCGCAGGGGGTGGCCGCGCTGGAGCCGCC